>AR_comb_assmDRAFT_10003792_pt1 | contig 36393 bp, 30 predicted proteins | sample ArasoioldDNA_FD_10543 | JGI IMG/M metagenome (IMG submission 10543) | reverse complement strand
GAATGCTGCCCTGTCACGGCAGAGGTCGCGGGTTCGAGTCCCGTCCGGTCCGCAAATTTTCCCTCCCCCGCCGGCGCCCCCGGCGGGTTTTTATTTTTTTGATTTTGGTTGTCCGTTGAGTTGTCCATAAATTATTATAGAAAAAATCGAAAATTGATATTTCGATTTATTCGCCTTTTAAGCCCCCAATCGCAAATTCTTAAAGGCACTCGAGAGGGCTTACGAGAATTTGGAATCTTTTCAGAAAATTCTCAAGTTCCTAAAAGGTGTAACTAATACAATGTAGGGAGCCTCCCATCTTTGATAACTGATCGCAATTCAAACTTGTAACCTGAAATCCATCTTTCTCCAATATTTCCTTATTTATTGAATTATAATATTTTGTTTCTTTCTGTGTAGGTAAGGTATATTCAGGAAGAACAATCGTGTCATTAAGTCTAAGAAAGTTCATGTAGTTTCCTCTTGCCGTTGAAAAACAATTTTTCTTGTTTTTAAGATGACAATTGCAAGCTACGCCTTCATCAATTGGCCTATCATACATCTCACATGTTTCAATCCTTTCTTCCTTCAATAAGGTTCTCAATCTATATAAGATGTCAATATCATCCTTTAGGAAGGATAAGGACGGATAATTTGGAATGTATGCTTTATTGCTGCTTGCAAATGCAAGATGTGAGTCCAAATGCCCTACATTGTCGTTTTGAGATCTGGATATAATTATTGCTTGCAAACCAGTAAAATCTTTTATGATAGATATTATTTCACCTTTGGCAAACTGACGGTTATCACTCATCACCTTATCAGTTAGAAAGGCAATTGAATTATTATTCACGAAATTCCCTCCATCCAATTTCAAAGGCATATTTATTATTTGATCAGTAATACACTCGTTAATGATGGCCTTCGAAAGCTTATTGATTTTATTGTAATAGTCATAGAATAACGTCCCCACCTTTTCGCAATAAGACGGATAATAAAGTGGTTTGATTATCTCCTTGCCTTTTTTCAATCCGATACAATCACGAAGCCATATTTCATCCCATCCTTTGATGGCTAGTGTATTAATTTCTTTGTGAAAAAATCGTTCTTTTATTTTTTTAGCTGACGATTGATTATTGCAAACAACCCAGAGCTCAATAGTCTCTGGGATAGCATCTATCAGCGCATCGTAAAACGGCCTAAGAGATTCATATTCATTGTAAAATCTCTCTGGATAAGCCAATAAAAGATTATTAACTTTTGAATAATCAGTCTGCATTTTTGTAGAGGGGAGCCATGCGAAGGTAAGAAGGAGGACTTGGGAAGCCAAAGAAGTCTCCTCAAAAAACTCACCTCACTTACTCCCCAAGTAGATTATTTCAGATTCATTTCTGCCACCGAAATAGGCTTCCACTTGAGATTTTTTGATGTCAATCGAATGAACCATTTTCTTGAGGTGGTTCGTTGAGAAATTTCTCCAGTATGTGAACGCAAAGAATTCTGCTTTTTCCTTTTTTAGAGTCCACGAAATTCCAAATTCCTTACTTTTATACTCTTTACATGTCATTCCCCTGTATATCGTCAGAGTTTCAGGTAAGGTGTTCAAGTAATCTCTCTCGAGTTTGCTCATTAGGTATGATTTGTGAGGTCTTCTTTCTCTAAAACAACGCCTTACTTTTTTTCTCTGATCGTATAAATTATCAGATAAACTATAGACGTACCCCAATGTTTCCCAATATAATTTATCAGACAGAGAATTTCTAATTTGATAGAAAACATGAAATCTTTCAAATGAATTAGCCATTATTAAAATCTTGTTTAGTTGTTTTCGACTCATAAAATCAATGATTTTTATTCACTAATTTCCGGCGCTCTTTTTAAATTTTTTAGTGGTATGAGAATATTTCGAATTTCTAAAAACATCATTTTTTTATTTAAATAATATCTGTATATATTTTTTTTATTTAATTATCGTTTAACGTATTTCGCGTCAATCCCCAAATCAACTCCATTAATTTCCTTCCACGATCTTTCTTACGAAGCCGATATTCCTTTATCGCAAGTTGGAAGAATTGAGAGAGGGGATTATATCCAAGCGTTAAGACAATTGCGGCGATTGCCTCTGCATTAGGTATTGATCTAAAAGAGGTTTCTAATTTAAATATTGAGCGAGGTTTCTAAATTTCCGAAATCCTGCGAATCCTCGCTTAAAAAGCAATGCAGTTAATGTCTATAGGTTCATATTCCAATGACATTTTCTCCCCATCAATCCTTTTAATAATGATCTCTTTGGAAAGATAAATAGTGTCCCTTTCCTTAGTTACAATTTCTCCTCCGCTTGCGTCGAATGAAATCTGAACAATTGTCCAGTGCTCTAAGAGTGTGTTACATTCTAGTAAGTATGCGTCATTTTCATCAAAAATAAAATAGCAATGAGCTGCGGCAGGGGAATCTGCAGATGAAGTAATCCGAAAGGCCTGAATGGATGGATTGTTGAAGTCTATTTGCAACGGAGAGAGTTTTTAGCAGGGCGTTTTAGAGAATCAGTTTGAGCAGGGCGCGAAGGTATAATTCCTTTTTGCAAAGACCAAAGAGGTCTTTATGGCAGTAATGTTTTTTCATATTTCTTCCTTTCTTTCTCACACACTTTTCGTTTTTATGATGATGGTGCCCTTGAAGAAAAAAAACCATGAAAACTAGATGAGTAGAAAAACGTGTTTAAATTGAGCGAAGAAGCTTTCCAGTGATTTCCTTTTCCCAGTCGCCGTAATTTTCTGGATCGACGGTGTATTTGTTCCAAGCTAGCTGGATTAATTTATAATAGTCAGTTAGATTACTTTTTCCTTCAACTTCAGTAAAGGAAATAGGATTTGCCTCAGTGAGAAGATCATCTAACAACGAATTGATCTCTGGGCTATACTGATCTTCATAGTAACCAAAGTAATCTTCAGTGATACCGAGTACACGGGCAATTTCATTCCATTCCTCTTCTAATTCATTTGCCTCTACCTCCAGCCCAAGTTTCCTCGCTCGTTCTGAAAGAAAATGTACCCGGAGAAAAGAAACAGGGTGGCTTCGCTTAGACAAATATTTTTCAGGCACAAAGAACTCTTTCAAACCTCCCAACCTGATAAAATGTGAAAATGCTAACAGATATGATTTCCCCCCAATAGTCAAACCAACAGCGTCACAAAATAATTCTTCCACCCATTCACGCCATGTTTCCACAATATCGGCTGCTTTATCACTGTAGCTTTGGTATTTTGCGTCACTTTGTGAAATAGGAGGTTGTAAATACCCAGCAAGTTTGTTTTGGAATTCAGCGATTAAATCTTCCATCTCCCTTTTGTGATAAAGAAAAAGCTGATGTCCAAATTCGTGATAAAATAAAGGAAAGTGGAGTAAACTTAACTGACTTGTAACTGGAAGCCAATATAACGTGGGTGTATTTTCAGAAGGAGCAATGCTAAAGCTACCGTTTGAAATAATAAAGGGTTTGTTTTGTGTAATGGGATGGGCTTGATGGAGCCATTGAATCACTTTCAATGCAAGTTTATCTTCACTGGAAAGCCTGTACAATGCATGAATATAATATGAATCCAGAACCTCAAGTTCATTGTTGATACCTGCTAATTCATTATACCAAGTCTGATCAAGAACATTGTCCTGAAGGTTGAGTAGAACATACTTTTGAATTCTATTCAGCTCCTGCTCGAACGAATTTAGTGTTTGAATAACCCAATCAAAACAAGGCCGAACCTCTTTCGGATAATCTTGTCCGATTATACTGGATTTAGCTAATTCTATTCTGCGAAGTAACTCCTGGCAGCTACTCTGTAAAATACTGTTCATCATATATCACCAACTAAATCCTTTAAATCGATCGCTATATGTTCGTTAATTAGGTTTCTTAAATCAGTTAAGGAAAAAATCAATTCTTCATTATTGTTTTCATTTTCAAGTAGTGCAATTACATCTAAGGGTGATTTTTTGAATAAAAGAGATTTATATTGCTTAGGTTTCTTTTTGGCATCAATATATTTCCTTATGAAAGTACGTTCTCTTAAATCCACGCCTTTTAAAATCTTTGAACCAGAGCTAACTTCCTTCATTGACCTATCAATGGATAGCAAAAAGTTTTTCAAGACATTTTTTGCCTTTTGAATCTCCTCTATCTCTATATTGTCCTCAATACCATGTGTTCGCAGTTTTAGATGCGTAATAAGTTTATTAATCAACCCAAGAAGGGTTTGATTTTTTTCAAAACTTCTGATTGAAAGCATTTTTGAATCCATAACTTTCATTTTATTTTTATTATTTCCTGTGCTCTTCTCTCTCTCAGTAAATCATCAATTCGCTTAGCCAGATAACTTAATTTTTGGGCAACTCTCGGACTACCAAAATTTAGCTGGGATGTAAGGAAAATGTCTTTCAGGATAGGTATAAGTTCTATGTCCTTATAGTTACTTTTAATCAAGACCGGATTAGATGTTCCTTGAGTAAGTGTTCCTGCACCCGTATTCATAAGTATAGCTGCCAGTTTGTTAATAAGCATCCAGGTTCCTTCAAGAGGGTTTTCAATTTTTGCATTTTCATCCTGAAATAACCGAATGCTCTTCAGGCTTTTTTTATGGTATTCAATGAAGACAAAATCAAAATCATTGTTTAGCCCATTTAAGCCTTTTTCTTTTTCCTTCTTTAATTTTTCCACTACCTTGACAAATACGTCATATTCTGATTTGTTTTCTATTCCGTCGCGTAGGACAAGCATTTTGACTTTGTACTTATTTATCTCTGCTATGTATTTAGCAAGGAGCTCCGTCAGATATTTCTCTAGTAAATGAGAATTGATTAAATCGTTTCTGCTGTCTGGATTGGGTTTGATGACATAATCAAATAATGGCTGTGACATTCCTTCAGCGTAAATCAGCAACCCCAAACCAAAATAATTATATTTTTCACTGACATCAATGATAAGCTGGGCGCCGTACGATAGTTTTTCTTGAAAAATGTAAGGGATACATCCCAATTCAGTCACTATCCTGAAAGCATTCAATGAGACATATGTTTCCCAATGCCCCTTCCCTTTCGGATGGGCTTTGAATTTGTTATATTTTCTAATTAGCTCTTGTTTTGTGAGCCGTATAATCTTCCATCCATTCAACTCTTGGCTGATATTATAGTAAGCAGAAGGATCATTGTTATCAAACACAAATACAACAGTTCCTTTATCGTAATTATTCTTTAATTCATAAATGATATTGAGATGTTCTCCTTTGTCATACGAATGATTTGTTGCCTCGAGCGCTTTTCTCGTTAGTAGTGAAGAATCTTTAATTAAGTCATCACTCAGTTGTGCCTGAATCGCAGAATCTACATTGGACGGAAATACAAAATGAACTTCTCGATCTAACATCGGAGGGACATAAAAACACCCATTCTCTTTTAGCTTATAATACTTATTTAAAAAATATTTCTTGTAGATATATCCGTTTTTATACTTTGGTGAGTCCAAGCGTCCGCCTCCACCATATAAAATGGGGGGCATATCAAAAACCCCACTTTCCGCTTGCCCCGGTATATAATAATTATTTGATAGAGGTTGATAGTTTTTACTAAAAGTATGTCCAACTTTTTTCCAAAAAGCATCTATCAAATTTTTCTTTTGTTGAGCCGTATATTTATCCTGTTGGTTCACATCTTCAGTCAGATTTTCCGTGCTAACAGTCAAAAACAAACATTTAGCAGGCACTGGCAACGTGCCCATTCCCTTAAAGGATACAAAAGCAACTTTGTCGGTTGACTTTACAGGAAAGGAAGGGTAGATTTTCTGGAAATAGTCAAAGGAATTCTCATACCTTTTGCCTTTGTATGTAAATGAATCCGTTGAAGCTAGTGTACTTTTATTATCGTATCTGTCAAAGTAACATCTAGAATAGCCATTAGGTCCTTTATACAAAAGAGTTCCCTTATACTCTGGGCTCTGTCTTTCTTTCAAAAAAAAGAACCGCATTTGCTGACCGGTAGCAAAATATTTTTCTACGGAATGTCTGGTAAAATAAGAGGTTCCAATATCCACTCCAAACCCGAGGCCTTTCCCTTCAAAATATTCAGTGAAAAGGTAGTAGCGCTGGTAAGCAACAATGTCGTTTTCTATTTCTTCGTCATTGGGAATTGGAGTGGTTTCATAAAAGACGTTGGGACTTTTATTTATAACTTTCAAGTCTGTAATTTGCAGAATAGTTATCTGTGCGCTTTTTTGATAAAGCTCTTCAATGATTTTTCTTTGCCAAGGCACAAGTAATGTAAGTGTTATATTTTCCTGTAATGATGACAATTTGATTGAGAATTGAGTGCCTTTATTTTCCTGACTTTCTAGTTCAATAATAACGTTGGTAAGGGTATCACGAAATTCCGTAAACAGAAAAGGGGTTCCGTTATTATCAATAAATGGAGTAGCAGCTATTCCTCTGTTTTTTAAAATTGTGCAGATAGTGTATAGCTGCTCAGCTTTCAAATCAGTTTTTGAAATACTAACCTTTCTTGCTGTTAAAAACAAGCCATTGCCATATTTCACCAACTTGATATTCGTTTCCATGTCGCTTATTTTGAATTACATATTTCCTCAAAGGGGCAGAGTTTACAATTCTTTCCTCTGTGCATAGTAAAAGCTTCCTTTACGGAATCTTTGCCAAACTCATCCATTTCCTTGAGCATTTCACCATCTTGCATAATTCTCGCTTTTGCTCTTTCTAAGTGCAATTCGGAGAACGCGAGCTTTTCCAGTACATCTGTTGCTAGATATGCTTTTTGAATTTCAATACTATCAAAACTCCATTCAGTAAGCTGGCGCGCCCAAAGCGCATACACTAATAGCTGGAGGCTCGTATCCTCAATCTCTTTTTTGCCTGTTTTCCAGTCTGCAATTATTAGTTGCCTCTGATGTAAAAAAGCGATGTCCACTTTCCCATCTACGGATATAGCATCGTTAAGCAAAAAAGAACAATCTCCTTCTATTTTAGAAGATGGCCTTGTTCCACCATATCTGAGATGAGCGTAGTTATCGCTACCAAAAAAATTATTCAAGCATTTTTGGACAGTATCAATCGATTCATCCTTAATATCATTATCAGGAACTGTTGAATAATACAATTCCTTTAGAATCGGTTTAGGAAATTTTGGAGTTTCCGCGATGCCTGTCTTAACAGCATTATTGTAGGCGATTATTTCTTCAATTATCATTAGCCCAAAATTGGTTAGTCTGTTAAGATCCCAAACCTCGCCTTTCTTAGCCTGTCGGAAATATATGCTTACAAGTTGGTGAATCAGGTTTCCCTGCACCATATATTTATTTGATAGCTTACTCAATTCAATTAGCCTTTCTTTCAGTGGCTCAGCCTTGGCATTCCTTTTTTTGCTTCCATAATACTGATAATAAAACTTACGCGGACACTCACGAAAAGTTTGCATCTTGGAGTAAGACCAGTTGACCTTTAAATTATCAAGGCCGACAGCAATAGTCAGCTCTTTGAAGACAATGTCGAATAAATCCAGTTGCATCTATCGTAATTTCTTTAGATTAACTAATAATTTATTCCATTCTTTACCTGTTAATTGCATTTGTTTTGCTTCATTTAAAAACTTAACAGCTTCAGGAACTCCTGCTATCACTTGTTTAATTTCGTTACCCACTTTACCTGAAGTAGCTAATAAGATTTCCTGCGGCGTTTCAAGAATTTCTGCCAACTTAATGATCGTTTCCGCAGCTGGGGGAGGCATTCTATCATTCTCTAACTTACTGATGTACGTAAAGTCTACGCCAGCTTTTGCGGCCAGATCGCGTTGACTGATATTTCTTGAACGCCGGATTTCCTTTAATATTTGTCCAAAAGTTTGTTTCATGATGTAAAGATAGGTAAAATGTTGAGTTGATACTCAACTCATGTTGATTTTCTGGTCAACATTTGTTGCTATTGCATTTAATAATTGATTATCAATATGAAAGATCCCTATTTGCGAGATCAAAAAGGCTTCTAAGCAAGCAAAATCTCTAACTTATGCTTCCACCTTTCCCAATCGGGCATCTCCTTTGTCTGTAATTTGAAGAACTTTTTAGTGTGGTTTTTATGTACTAAGTGGCAAAGCTCATGAATGATTACATATTCAATACAACCCTTGGGCGCTTTAAGGAGTTCAGGATTTAGGATTATCTTTCCCTTCGTAGTACAGCTTCCCCACCTTAAATTCATTTTTTGCAGATAAATTGATTTTGGCTCAACCTTGTATTTTTTAAACTCCTCAATAAGAGGCTCAGCAATTTCTGCGAATTTCATTTTAGCTCTTTCCCTGTACCAACTATTTATAACTATTTTAGGTGAGCTTCCATTCTTTACTTTCAAACGAATTTCCCTACCATTAAAATGAACATCATTCTTATCCGATTTGATCACTTTTAATTTGTACTGCCTCCCCAAATAAAGATGTGTTTCCCCACTAACAAATTTTTTTGCAGGAGATTTTGGATGAAAACCAAGAAAAAAACTCTGTTGTTTTATTATCCAGGGAGCTTTCCTTCTTACAATTTCTTTGATCTTGTCTGTTGAACCTCCAAGCGGAGCTTTTACTAAGACTTTCAGATTTGGATTAACAGAAATGCCTAAAGACTTTCTATTTGAATATTCCAGCTGAAAATCTATTTTTTTGGAGCCGAATTGAATATGGGTTATCATTATTGGTACCGGAGCTTAGCTACTTCAATACATTTATTTACTAATTCTTCTGCAGCTTTTATTGACATTCCCAAATGATCTATAAGATATTCGCCAATAAAAAAATTCATTTTTCGAACTACATCAAGCTTGCTCTGCCAGTCCACTACCCTAAATTTTTTTATTATTGAATCTACTTCATTGGAAAAAGCTACCCCTTCTTCATTTGACAAAGTCGTAGAATCTTTGAATAAGCGATAAAAAGCAATCGCTTCTTCTTTTCCCTCCAAGGAATTTGGAATATCATCTCCTTTTTTAGTTACTGCCTGTTCTCTATATTCTTTTAGTCTTTTTAGGGCTTCTGCTTCAGATATTCGCATTGCTCTCAGATCAGCAATTGCTTGTTTAATCAGTTCAGAAAGTCTTTTATAAAATACCGGATCCTCTTCCATCCGCTCTGTAATGTGTTTTGTTGTTCTGCTGGCTATCATTTCTGCTTTCGCTCTTTTCCCGACCACCTTTTCCAGTTCTTTTTCAAAAGCTTCGCCATCCAGAATGCTTACCTGTTCTGTCAAGCGGATTATTTCTTCGGTTGTTACGTGCTGATCTAATAATTTCTGCAATTGCTTTTCATACTTTTTGAAATCAACTTTGTCTGAATAAGTGTTGACAACCGCATTGCGCAGTTCTGTATAAAATTTTAAATCTCTTTTATAAATCCTTTTAGTATTCTCAGAAATATTATTTTCAAAATCAATTGAAGAAAAAGCGAGTTTCAGGCACTTTGCAAAGGCACTGAATTTCTGGTAAAATTCAGTTCGTATCGCTTCATCAGCCAGTAATGCTGCATAGCTAACCGGGTCCAGCTTATTGGGTAACTGCTTAAAAATATCACTCAATACTGAATGTAATTGCGGCAGCTTTTCTATTTCCTTTTTTATATCTGTAAAAGTCCCTTCCAAATCCTCTGTGTCAAATTCGGATAGATTGGTGTAAGTATTCATTGCCTCATCCAATTCGCTAATAATACCTTCATAGTCTATTACAAACCCATACTCTTTACCTGGCGCTACCCTGTTTACTCTTGCAATAGCCTGCAATAAAGTATGTTCTTTCAACTTACGGCACATATACATTACTACTACTCTAGGTTCATCAAAACCGGTCAGTAATTTATCTACCACGACCAACAAATCCGGATAATTTGTTTTTTTAAATTGATTGACCAAAGATTCTTCAAATGCTCTTCCATATTTAGCCTCCATGCCCTTCCAGAATTTCAGCACTTCATCAGTCGGTTCATCATTTGCGTCCTCATTTCCTTCACGATCATCAGGAGGAGACATGATAACTTCAGTAGTAACCTTGCCAATCAGGTCAAATGCTTTTTTATACTTAACTGCAGTTGCCTTATCGGGTGTAACTACCATTCCCTTAAAGCCACTTCTGTCACCCGTATTATCCTCTCCCCAATTTTGACTATAATGGTCAGAAATATCCCTTGCAATTTCATCTATTCGTTGCTCTGTCTTTCCAATCAGGTTCGATCTGCTGTACTTCTTTTTTAAGTCTGTTCTTTGATATTCGGTCATTGGTTCCGATACATAATCAAATCCTTTATCTAATGCATGTTGATTTACGTCTTGAACCGCATGTCTTCCTTCATAAATTATAGGAACAATCGCTTTGTCTTCCACTGCCTGCAAAATGGTGTAAGTGTCAATAATACCGCCAAATTTCTGTGCAGTGCTCTTTTCCCTTTTCATCAGAGGAGTGCCCGTAAACGCCAGAAAACAAGCATTAGGTAACACTCGTTGCATCTTGACGTTGAAAGTTCCATATTGAGTGCGATGGCCTTCATCAATCAAAACGAAAATGTTATTGGATTCAAGAGGTGACCCTCCCATTTGATTGACTGCAGCTTCAAATTTATTAATGACTGTTGTAATCACCCTGTCGCTTTTACTTTTCAGTAGTTCCACCAAATGATTACCGGTCTTGGCATTATCTACCTGAACATCCACTTGATTAAAAGTGGATGTAATTTGTGTATCCAAATCAATACGATCTGTTACTACCAATATTTTTGGATTTTTTACCGTCTTGTAAATTCTTTTGGCAAGCATCGCCATAGTAAGAGACTTGCCGCTTCCTTGTGTATGCCAGATTACTCCGCCTTGCCTTCTATCTTTTTCAATGTTTTGAATACGGCGAATGATCTTTTTTACTGCAAAATATTGTTGATAGCGGGAAATCTTTTTGAATTTTCCACCTTCAAAAATGATATAGTCCTTCACCAATTCCAGTAATCTTTCCGGCCTGCACAGGTAATATAAATATTCATCCTGCAGACTTACCGCCACCTCCTCCTTCTCTCTTGTTTCAATAATATCTATCTCCCAGCCTTCTCTTTCTTTGTATAATTTCTCTTTTTGCCAAGCGGTTAATGGAGTATTGACGAGTCGTTTGATATTTTCTTTTTCTTCTTTATCGGTAGGCTCTCTCCATGCCGACCAAAATTCTTCCTTACTATCAGTAGTTGCATATTTAGCTTGTAAAGTGGCAGTACTTAGTAATAATTGGCTGTAAATATATAAATGGCGAATTCCGTCGGGCTGCTGGTTACGGATATGTTGAGAAATAGCTTCTGTCAATGGTTCTTTCATATCCGGCCGCTTACATTCTATAATGCAGAGGGGAATACCGTTTACGAACAATACAATATCTGGCCTGTAATGTTCCTTGCTGCTGCTCCGCATTACTTGATATTCTTCTATTACGTGAAATACATTGTTCTGGATGTTCTCCCAATCAACATACCGAAGTGTGAAACTTTTCCTATCTCCATCTATATTTTGCTCAAATGCCTTGCCCAAAGTAATCAGATCATAAGCTGCTTGACAGGCAGCAACATATCCTTCGTTCATTGGTAAGTCTTTCAAGGCCTGTATTCCATTTTCAATATTTGTATCGCTAAAAATTGCTGTTTTACTTGAGCTTACCTTTATACTATTGATTTCTTTTAACTGTTTACGTAATACATCTTCAAGCAAAACATTGGTTGTTTTATTTCCCCTCAAGGACATCGCTTCTTCCAATGATAGATAAGTGTACCCCAACTTTTGCAATAATTGTAAAGCTGGTATTTGGGAAATATGGTCTTCTTTAAACGATGGGATTTGCATGTTTTTAGTTTTGTACCAATTCTTCTTCCGTCTTGCCTAAAAAATAATCTTCAATAAATTGCCAACGTATTTGATCTGGCATTTGGTTTAAGAAAAAATGTGTCATAAGATTTACATTTAACTGAAAGCGTCCTTCAACTGAAGTGATTACATTGTTTTCATAATTTCTGCTTCTGGCAAGCCTGGTTATTTTCAATGGATCGTTGATACGAATAAATATTTGTGGTTGCTCTCCTCCAATCACTTCGTAAGTACACAAACCAAACATTTCCATGATATAGGCCAGCTTTATTACTTCACGGTTCTTGTCCGGCTCGGCAGAAATGTATTTAACCTGCTCTTGTTCAATAGAACCACCAAACATTGATTGAAAGCGCTGACGGCTATGATGTTTGACCTGCCCAAATGCTGCATTAATAACCCGGTATTCATCCTGATTCTTAGCGGTATTAAATCTCTTTTGAATGAAGGCCCCATCAGACATCGTTGGACTACCTTGTTGACCAAAATTGTTATTTTCACTATACATTGCTATCAACAGGTTCGATAAATTTCTCGCCAATGCGTCATTATTCAACTCTCTATTAAGTTCTGCATAGAGTTTATCCTTCCCAAAATAACTTCCCTGAAAAGAGGAAAGGACACTTTCTAATTGTTGAAACATTTTAGTAAGTTCATTTAGTGTTGCTGTAACCTCCTGATTGAACAATATATTTAATCGCAGCTGTGGGCTTATACTTGTAAACCCTTCAAACAACTGGCGAGTAAAAAATTTGTGTTTAATCACTGGAAAGCCTTCTTCGGCATAATTATTTTCCCAAATTTTATCGAGCGAAATTTTGAATACAGTTGTCTGTTGGCTTGCGTTGGGAAGAGCCACTGTATTCTTGTTTATACGTTGTGAAAATGCAGCACCATTTGTTACGTGTTCTTGCTGAATAAATCGTCCGAACTGATTAATGAACTCATCTTTTTCTGTGTTACTAACTCTAGCAAATACTGTTGAAAAAAGACTCTTTGGCCGAACCACCAATACGTTATATCGATATCTTGCCAGTAAATCTTTTTCCAGAACCAGTAAAGCGCTCTTGACCTTTTGTTCTGGATCATCATTATTTGGAAATATGTGAGCAAAGTCGTCTACGGAGACAAGGAAGTTTCTTCGTTTATTCAGTCGGTATATATTATTGAGTTTTTCCAGAACCAACTTTACTTGCCATTGCTTTAATGAACTTAAACCAAATAATATTCTTGAGAATTTCAAATCCCTTGGATTAAAATCCAAGGCAGCTACACCTTCTACATCAGCCCTCCGGGCAACACGTCCTATTTCTTGTACATAATCTGCAATAGTGCCTGATGGTGCATGGTGATAAACAATTTTAATGTCTGGAATATCTACACCCATCCCAAATGCTTTTGTTGCTAATACAACTTTAATCCTGTTTGATTTAAATCCTGATAGTATCCTGTTCCGATCCTCAGCATTTGCCTGGCTGTGGTACTCGCCAACCTGTTGCCTCTCTTCTGGAGTCAACAATCTTGTTACATCATATATAGAGCTTATCCATGGGAAATAAACAATTGCTTTTTGATTATTTTCGATAAAAGATCGAATTACAGAAGCCGTCTTATTTACTTTATCATTCACATGGCTATTGGTGGGGAGTTCAAATCGTCGTATATCGAAACTGATATCATCCCTGCGGACATAACCAATGAACTTGCGGCAGTTCTGCATGTTCAAGCTATTGATTGTATCAAATACCATATCATTAGGGCCATTGTACACTGCTGTTGCAGTAACTGCAAAAACAGGAAAGGAGGCCTCTAAATATTTGCGAGCTTTACGAATGTAATTACCCAAAAACCAACAATCAACCCTGAAATCTCTACCCCAGGTAGTTACAAGATGAGCTTCATCTATCACCAATAAGCCTACCTGCCTTGTTCCTACGAAATATTTAACATCATAGGAAAGTAATAATTCGGGTGACAAATAAACAATTGATATACTTCCATCCTTTATCCTGCTAAGTACTTCTTCTCTTTCCACTAATGAAATATCTGAGTTAATAAATCCAACTTTTTTATAACCTCTCTCATCTCTTAGTGCAGTAACCTGATCCAGCATTAGTGCTTTTAAAGGCGATACTACAATGGTTACCAGATTATATTTTTCGGCTAAATAAATGGCAGGGACCTGAAACAATACAGATTTGCCTGCACCTGTAGGAGCTGTGAGAAACACATCTTCGTGGAGCTTATGCTCAATAGCCATTTCACATTGTTTGACTACATGCTCGCATACGGCACCTTGTGATAAATCTGCAATGGCAGTATTAATATCGGGATCTTCGTATACACGAAGTTTTCGAAATTCAGATGTCTCCCAATGCCTGCACAATATTTCTAATAATTCAGGCCTGAAATGATCGCTATAGAAATCTTTACGATAACAGAAATGATAGGAAATTCCTGCGGCATTGAATATCTGTTGAAGTATTAGTAACTCCTGCAACGAATTTTCATTACGCAAAGCTGCATTGTCCAATAACAACTTAACAGGCTCTTTTAGGGGTACGCCCGCAAATACCTGATACTTCAAATTTATCCACGAAGTGTTTTCTATTTGGAATTGTACAAAACCAGTTGTGTCCATCCCGTCTGTAAAAGAAGTTGTATCCAGTTGCTGGCCTTTTGTTTCAAAGAAATTTAATTTGGTTACATTGTTCCAGTCTTCAACATCTACGTCAGGGTATTGAATATATTTTACCCCTTCAACCATTGTAGAATCAGTATAAAACTCATTAAACAATTCATCATCTTCAAAATCTCTCTCACTGTCTATGGCTTTTTCCAGATCCGTGAAAGGGTGGTTGGATGGGTTCGGATAAAATTTAAAAAAGTTGTTTTCGATAATCACGAACTTCGTAGGTAACAAAGTGGGATTAATATTACGAGCGAACATCAAAAACTCCTCATACCACATGGCTGCATGATTATCCTTTACTTGCTGAATGGCAGCAATGTAACCCAGTGGGTTGCTCTTGATTGCTTCCAGATTTAATTTATTATTCGGTAATAAAATATCGGCTTGACTTACCGATACAAATGCCTGTTGTACCTGTTGGATAAAGTATAAAGGGAACCCCTTATAAACAAATACATAGCCTTTTTCACCGTAACTATCCTTCAGTCTTCTAAGATGTTGTGCTAATAAATGATTATAAAAGGTGTAATGCTCCACCTTTTGCATGATTTTACTGTAAGTGTCCATATAATCGTTATGTTATAGAATTTTTTTCGAACAATGTTCTGATCTTCATTTTTGCCCTTTGTACCAAGGATTCCACAGCGTCAACTGACACACCCATTATATCCGATATTTCCAACTGACTTAACCCTTCTATATAATACAGCAAGAAGACCGTCTTTTGTTTTTCTGTCAGTAATCCCATTGCCTTAAGCAGAGCATTCCTTCCTTCCTGATTAATCAATAATTCTTCAGGATCCGAATACCCTGAAGCCCAATCATAACCATCATTTATATCAACCGTCTTATTTATTACTTCTTTCCGTTTCTTTATACTTTCAAGGAAGTTTTCGGCTGTGTTGATGGCGATTTTTATGACCCAAGTACTTAACTTGGAAGCTCCATTAAACTGGTCAATTTTTCGAAAGGCCTTTACAAAAACATCCTGTACTAACTCTTCCACATCTTCCTCCAAATCGACATATTTTTTTACAACGGCCGTTAAAACATCCTTATATAAGACATAAGCCTCCTCGTGAGCATCTTTGTCCCTTCGTCGAAGTGCTTCTATTAGTTCGCCTTCATACATTATAACTGCTTGTATAAAGATTAGACAAGGTTATTAAGACAGATTCTTCGTTTGAAGAAAAAATACCAATTCTTCAATCCCTTCCTCTGAATCGGATTAGCTGTTAAAGCCGTGGCGGACGGGACCCTTAATTCTTTTTATCCTTTGGAGGATTGGGGTCATTCCCATAACTATTTGGGTTTTGAATTGTTCCGTCTTTCTTATGCGGGATTAATTCAGAGCCTTCTTTTTTTGCCTTTTCACGGCTCCAGTCCATTGCATCATCTTTTTTTTCAAAATGCTTGGATGCTTTTTCTGCATGCTCTCTTTTTGAGTCCCATCCACCATTGGGGTTAGGTACCACATGCCTTTCTTTTCTTGACATTGCTTTAATATTTAACAATTATTAATTTTCAATCTTTTCTTTCCCGTAAGTAACACCTGCATCAACCCCTTCTTTTGTTCTTTTAGATACTCGCCCTTGGCCTTCAGTAGTTGCAGCTCTCTATCCGCTGTCTTCAATACATCGGCAATGGCGGTTTGTTCTTCGATTGAAGGAAGAGGAACCTGAAGTTTAAAAAAATTGCTTAGATGCACACGCTTCTTCTCATTCAGAGAACCTATTGCAATACGCTCATAGAAGTGATTATACAGCTCAGATCTAAAGAGATTTTCATAAAATTTTATATTAGTATATTCTTTAGATTTTGTTATGACATTATAATAGGCAGAAACCGAAACAGGATATTTGACTCCTGATTTTGCTATGGCACCGAACCGTAAATTCATTGGATTAAAAAGAATATCATCAAGACGGACTATTTTATACTGGTTATTTTCCTGGTCCTTAAGCAAGAATCTTCTTTCATATCTGTCTGTCTTTTCAGTTAGCCCATTTTCAATTGTCAAGCTAAACAGGGGATATTTTGTTTGGTCGCTCGATCTTTCATTCCTTTCAACAAAAATATCTTCGATAGTAACAATATTCCAGTCTTTTGGAATTTTCAGGCTAAAATCTGTTTTATGAAATCCGTGAATTTTTTCAAACCCTTTCAACCTTTTCCTCCCTGTAAGCAATTGCTGCATCAGCCATTTTTTCCGTTGTTCTTTTTGGGCAACTAATGTGATAGTGGTTTGTATGGCCTTATCCCACATGCCAAGTAGGTTGGCAATCGCAGTTTGCTCGGGGAGTGGTGGAATAGATACTTGTACACTTTTAACTATTTCGGCGCTTAACCCTGACATAATTCCGCCATGACTTTTTCGTTTTAGTTGTTTTTGTGTTAAAGGAGAGTCAGAAATTGAGATTTTTAAATATTGAGGCTGAATTATTTTATTGTTTGCCCTTATACGCAACAAATGAGAATTTAGAATTCCTTTGGGCGCATTTTCTGGAACAATTGCAGCAGCCCCTATTGTTCCCATCATTGAGATAATTATATCTCCAGGATGTATTTCACAGCTTTTTAAATCTTCATATTTGTTATTCGTGATATAGTTTTTTCCAATAAAAAAGTCATTCTTAAACGTTGTTTCTTGGTCATAGACCTTCACTCCATCCAATACAAATTCTTCCTTCTTTAACTGACTTCCAAATGGACCAATTTTGATCGCTCCCTTTTTATCGGCGGCAATTTCATGAATGTATTTCACGTCCCAATCAATCGGTATTGGGCCTACGGGGCTGTATTTATAGCCCTGTCGTATGTGGTTTGTTGTGGTCATTATTATACCCCTAATTCAGTTAAATATTTTTTCATTTCCGCCTGTACATCTTTTAATCCCGTTTCCAGCTTATCAATTTCCTTTTGTACCTCGGCTATATCTACTTCTGCTTCTTCTTCAAAAGTGTCCACATAGCGGGGTATGTTCAGGTTAAATTCATTTTCTTTTATTTCTTCAGGAGTTGCTACATAGCTATATTTTTCTTCTTCCACACCTGGCTTTAACTCACCCTTATTAAACTTCTGGTAAGTGGTTACTATATGTTCAATATCTTTAGACCTTAGTTTATTTTGGTTCTTACCCGATTCATATCTCTGGCTGGCATCAATAAACAATACGTTTTTATTATCGCCTTTGCCCTTATTAAAAATCAATATTGTTGCTGGAATGCCGGTACCAAAAAAAAGGTTGGCTGGTAAACCAATCACTACTTCTAAAATATTTTCCTCAACGGTTTTTTGTCTTATTTTTCCTTCACTGCTCCCACGAAACAATACTCCATGCGGTGCTACCACACCCACCTTTCCTTTGCCTTCATAAGTCGTTTCTATCATGTGGCTGATAAAAGCCCAGTCACCTTTGCTTTTAGGGGGTATGCCTCTCCAGAAACGATTGAATTTATCTCCCCCCGCTTCATCGGCCCCCCATTTATCCAAACTAAAAGGAGGATTAGCCACCACAGTATCGAACTTCATTAAAGCATCACCTTCCTTTAACTTGGGATTGCGGATCGTATCACCCCAACGAATAATGGCATTATCATAACCGTGCAGAAACATATTCATCACGGCTAATGCCCACGTACTGCCATTAGCTTCCTGTCCATATAAAGAGAAATTGTCTGAACCTACTTCTTTACCTGCTTTAATCAGTAATGAACCTGAACCACAGGTTGGGTCACATATTCTCGCACCCGGTTTCGATTTAGTCAGTTTAGCTAATAGTGTAGATACTTCAGAAGGGGTAAAAAATTCACCAGCTTTTTTGCCCGCTTCACTTGCAAAATTTGAAATCAGAAATTCGTAAGCATCGCCAATAATATCATTGCGTTCAAGATGAGAAGGTGCCAAATCCATATCGCTGAAATCAGTAAGCAGGGTTCTTAACCTTGTGTTCTTATCTTTTGTATCGCCAAGGTTACTGCTGTTAAAAGATATGTTTCTGAAAATACCGCTTCCATCTTCACTGCTGAGCTTTTCACGATTAGCCTCTTCCAAATCAGCCAAAGCAATATCAATGCATTCACCCACATTGGCTTCATTACGGTGTTCATATAGATACTCAAAAGTGCTGTTCTCCGGCACAATAAACCTTTCCAACCTCATAGCCCTTTGAGTCCTTTCTTCATCGCCATTGTATTTTTTTAGGTATTCATTTCTTTTCTCTTTATGTACATCACTTACATACTTTATAAAAAGCATGGTAAGAATGTAGTCCTTATACTGTGACGGGTCAATCAATCCACGGAAAGTATCACAGGCTTTCCAAACAAGCTGGTTAATGTCGTTTTTGCTGATCTTATTACTCATAACTATTTTTTTATTGCTTTTAATAAAGTTTGTTGTGTTAACTGATCCTTTAATGATTCTAACTTTCTTACGGCGTCACTTTCCCTGTCTCTTAGCTGCTGAATGTCGACTACCAATTTCTGTTTTGATAAACTTGGGACAGCTATTTCCAGATCCGATAACTGAGAGATAGAAATTGAGGGAATTGTAGTAGTTGCTTTTTGTTTGTGGAATATTTTAATTTCCTTGCTGTTATTAATGAACCAAGCAAGGTACTCCGGCAAGATTTGTTGTTGATATTTATCCATAATCCTAACAATTATAAAAGATGAAGAGGCCACCGCCTTTCCAATTGAGTTGTGATAGACAACTCCAAAATTGTTCATGCCCTTTGCTGCGAACAAAATATCGGCGTTTTCTAACAGGTGTTTTTCGTATTTGTTTGTTAGCTTTATTTGAGGCTCAATTGAGGTATCAAAGGCACCCGATCTTGAGAAATGATTCGCTTGCAGATAGAGAGTATCAGCAATAATGTCTGGTTGAGCGTATATGCCAGTTGAAAGATGGGCGATATGGGCTAATTGCGTTTCCAAAATATTTTTCTCAGTATGTGAAATACAACTATAGTATATTATTTGTTATATAAAATATTTATTTCAGTATACCTAATACAAAAATTTGTAAATAGTTGTAACTGGTTGATAACAATATATTTAATTTTAAAAATAATTATTTATTTTATATTAATTCTTCCCCAGCGAAACTCGAAATGTTAAGTCCTAAACCCTATATCCCCCGGCCGCAATATTGATTGATAGAGAAGGTATGCCAACCTAAACCGGAGCATCTTCGCCCCCTTTATGTTGCCACTATGTGAACCTATAAAACTTTCTACTGTTTATCTAAAATCTCGTAAATGAGGATTTTTAGGAAGTAGGAAATTCAGAAATTTTCCTTTTCGATCAAAAGTCGCATAATAAATTGTAAACCTTCTTCTGGTATAGCATAAATTGGATGTTGTACGCCACTTCTTTAAGCACTTCCTCATTGAAAGGATTATCAAAAAAAGCTATGTTATGTTTAGACTCTTGTCAATGTCGATATTGCTTCCAACTATTTCACTTTGTCAAGACACTGCTTGCAATAATATCGCAGAAAAAACCGATAAGTTTACTGATAAGAAAGTGACAGCATTTATTAACGAAATGTCCGTTGGCGACTCATCATCGCATCAAGCGACTATTTATGCATGGTGCACAAAGAGGAACGGCATAATGAATAACCCAATATTTGCAATTTCAATTGCTGACAAAGAACAAATCGGCGTTAGTGAAACCGGACGAGTGTTTTTATTGTTCTCGGATAACTCTAAGGAAATCGAAAACAACGAAGTGAATTTTAATTTGGAAGGAAGGTTTACGTTCTCGTTTATGAAAGGAGCCGCCATGACAGATCCAAACTCTGCAAAAAAATTGAAAAAAATGCTATCAAAACGCATTATTGCAATAAGACTTGAGGGAATCAGCAAAACGCACGACATTGATTTAACAAAAGAGGAGACGGATGCACTGATGCAAAACTTAAATTGTTTATACGACAAATGGCTATAGGGCGATCCGGCGTACAATATTAGATGCTTTGTGCTATGGGGCTGAAGAATATCGCCCATCAACATTTGTAATTCTAATCAACTGCAGTAATTTGGCCAGATTAATTATTTTAAAAGGTACGGCCAAGCAAGCTTCAGGAATTCTAATTCCCCAACAGCATAGATGGGCGACCGCTGTAGGCAGGCCTAACGGACACAGTACTCCAAATCGAACACACAAAATTCATAAAAAATGAATGGTATTATATTAGACAAAATGCAAGAAAATGCAGGGACTTGCTATTTGACCAAAATAACTCTTTCCGATTTTGTTACTTCTCTTCCTTTGGAGTACCAGGACTATGAAGTTCAGAGAGAAATTGTAACCAATACCTATTTGGATAATTTAATTGACACAGTACTTCAACAAAAGCACATCCCACCAATTGTACTAGTAATTGATGATGGTAAATTTTCAATACAGGATGAAAAAATAACAATTACCGAATTCAAAATTCTAGACGGCCTTCAGAGAACATATCGATTAAAACTTATTTGGGATTCCATTCAGTTTTTCAATGGTCAGGTTTTGTTGTCCGCCGAAATTCTAGGTCTAAAAAGAATACAATTATCAAGACGCTATTCCGAAGAACTTGAAAAAATGAATTCAAATTCAAAAGTTCTAGAGGGAATTATTAAATATTATAACGAGAAATCAAAAACAGAGAAAGAAGTTGTAGTTCAAAACTGTTTCAACAACTATCAGTGGTTTGAAATATGGTCGAATCTAACGCCTGAACAAGAAGTTAATAAAATGCTAGTCTTAAATGCTGGCCATAAACCCGTAAAGACACAACACCAACTCGAACTTTTATTTTTAAATTTAATTCCCATCATTAAAAAATCAGGTCTTGACTCATTTGTCTTGGTACGAGAAAAAGATTCCAATTCAACAGTGTTCAGTAAGAATAGAGTAAAAGGGCAATTTCATTTTTCTCATCTTATTACTTCCATTCTTTCATTAAATGAAGGCAAGCCAATAACTGCAAATGTCAACCTAGTACATAAAACACAATCGTCTGATTTTGAGATTGAGCAGTTTGACCCTTATTTCAACTATGAATTCTTGCATAAATTCATTGAAATTCTTCTAAAATTAGACACATCTCTTTCGCAGCAATATGGTGAACTAGGTATCAAATGGATGGGACGTGAAGTTTCCTTAGTCGGCATGTTTGCCGCACTGGGTAAGTTCGGTATCAAAGAATCTATATCTGCTTTGGTAATGTTAGAAAAACTGGATAATTCAATTGTCAAAAACCCGGCCTCACTTAACCTGTCTGATTACGAGGTTGTTCGAAATAACCTTGATTTAAGTAAAATAAATATTGGAACGGTAAACAAAAATGCAATTTATAATGGCATTTATGCGCTGCTACAAAATAATGAGCAAACAATCATATGGTCAAACCATTTTAAAGGGCAAGCGGTATGAGAAAAATTGACATAGTATACCCTAATTTAGTTGCTCTTTTAAATAATCTTACGATTGAAAGTGCTTCTTTTGCTCCGTTTCATGATACGCTAGATGAGGAAGGTCAAAATAAACTTATAGATATTTCCGAAAAAATATCGGCAGAGAAAAGGGAAATCATAAAAACACAGTTAAGAAGAGAATTCTATCCCGATTTCACCAATTTGCTAAACTTCCTCGCAGAGTATCATGACAATTTTAGCACGTTTCCTAATTTCAGGAAGAATGAGATAGTGGCAATTATTAGTATCATTCAAAAATTGACTTCTGAGTTTGGGGGTACAGACACTTTGAATTTAGAAGAGGAGTTAGTTACAGAAGATTTCGAGATTATTGAAATGAACGAAGATGTCGTTCAGGATAACTTTTTACATTTTGACTCTTCTGACATAACCCACTCATTATTTTTATTCAATATTAACAAGAATACCGAATTCAAAAATTATATCGATTCAATTTCAAGTGGTGCCCTTATTTTGTATTTTCTACTATCCAAATTGGGGGCAGCAGGAGCTCCCTTAAATGCTCCTAAATATGTCTTAGTAAAATCAACATTTTCAACAAAACCAAAAATCGTATGGGCAACTTTGTGTCTTCACATTATTAAAACAGGCGAAATTATTCATAGTTCTTATGAATATCTTTCACCACCAGCTATACCAGCTACCTATGCAATTTCACTAGGGAGAAATTACCAACAATTCTCAGATTCGATTGGTATTATCAGTGAATACAACTACCAAAAGGATATTTTGGACAAATATTTAAGGATATACCATGTATTTGAAAATTTCATGTACAAATCGCCTCTCGTAAAACTTGAAAGAGATTCATCCGGCGAAGTGTTCTCAATACGAGATTTTAAAAGGATGTACGATAGGATAAATGATTCAGAGTTAAATATGCTAAAAAAACTTTTCGATAGCATTTTGATTTTGGAGCCTATTCCTGGTCAAACCTTTAATTTGAAAATTTTAAACAAATGGACAGGGTTAATTCCTGGGTCATTTGTAGATGCAGTTAAAATTAACTACCTAATTGATGTTTTAAATATTAAATCAGGAAAAGGAAATACAATAATATTTGGTGATGTAACAACCGACACTCTTCCCCATTTTTTTGCCAAGTTAGTTTACGCATTTAGAAACTCAATGGTTCATAACAGAGAAACTGAATTTCATTTGACACACCAAACGTTATTGAATCATTCAATTATTGGGAATGCAGCTTTGATAATTTTAGAGAATTTTGTTCTTCCACTTTTGGAAGACATTGTATTCTATCTAATAATTAACGAGAACAGCATTGTTTGGTACGACAATGCAATTTTGAAACTATGGGAGAAAGATTAAGTCAGGTACGGCAAGCGAGCTTTGATAATTCTAATTCCCCAACATCACAAATGCGTGACCGTTGTGCGCAATGAATTTTACTTCTATGCTCAAATTGACAGACCTATTTCCTGAACTTCTGAATGAATTGTCTTCATATAAAGTACATATGGCTATCAGTCCAAGAGCGGACAACAATCCATTGCATGCTTTCTTCAGAGGCGAATTCAAACAATGGCAAGAATGGCAAAACAAGAAAAATTTTGAACGACCGTATATTCTCTCATTAATCTACTATCGATCTACTGATTGGTTGTACGCAGGCATTTATAAACGCAAATCATGTGTGTACTTCGAAGCTGATGGTCACTATGAGTACAATACAGAGCTTACTGATCTTAAAAAGGATTTAATTGGACGTTTAGTAATCAATTTCAACAAGAATTTTCGAGCTTCATACCTTCTTTTAGAGAACTACTATCATGAACTTTATATTTCAGAAATCATGAAGGAACGCCTGTCAATTATGCCGTTCCCTGGATATGAAAATGTGAATCTTGATTATAATACATTAAAAACGATCATCAAAAACGAAGACCTATCTTGGAAAACAGCCCTGAGTAATATCAAGGGAATTTATTTAATAACAGATAAGAACAATGGCAAACTTTACGTAGGAAGTGTCTGCGGTAAGGAAGCTTTTTGGACAAGATGGTCTCAATATATTCATTCTGGACACGGAAATAATATAGAGCTAAGACAGCTTCTTCTCGAAAACGGAGAAGCACATCTGGAAAATTTCAACTTTTCAATTTTGGAAATTAGGAGCGCAATTACTGATGATTTAGAGATTCTGCAAAGAGAGAGTTATTGGAAAGAAGTATTACTCACTCGACAATTTGGTTATAACAAAAATTGATTTTCACAGTGCCCAACATGAGGGTTGCCAAAGGCCTGCATTATGTCTGCTTTGAGAATGCCCAACCTTGACCAATATTTGCCACTACGAGTTATTAAAGCGCCTATATTGCCCTAGTAAAAAAAGGGCAGCACCTTCGCTGCCCTTTCATATTGCCGGTATGTGAACTTATGAAAACCTTCATTGCTTAATTGCACATAGGATCCACGGCTACGCATTTGCTGCCTCCCCGGCAGCCAGTGTTAATTTAGCAAGCTCATTTCTTAACCATACGAACCCTTTGTAAGTGACTAAGGTGTAGGGGTACAGTTGCGGACTCCAATGATGTCTTTTTTCTTTGGGGATGAAGTAACCACGATCAATGTATTGCTGCCTAGGTATCGTCCCATGTTGAAAAATTCCTCTTCTTCTAAGCAGTGCACACAATTCCTTGCGACCAATACCTAGCTTTCTTGCAACAACTGATAACGTGTAAGTGTTGGAAAATATACTTTGTTTCATAAAAATACGTTCCCTTTTGTTTTATTAAGGGGAATGTAAAAGTGGTTGGAATGTAAACACTTTCCTACTACTCTTAAATCATTTTAACAACTCAGGCCATCGAAAAAAAGAGGCCAGTCCAAAATCATAATTTTCACTACGCGCGATTATGTCGCTCATAGTCGCCCAAGGAAAAAAGGAACGGCACCCTCGCCGCGAAAAGTATTAACCATATAGTAGCCCTTATTGAGGTCGTGACGGGGCCTTTGTTGTCGTTCCTAATTCCTGCCTTTTTTACGCCTGCCGCGATTCATGTTATCGATTTCCCCGCCAACAGTGTAGAATAAAAAGAGGCTAGTGCCATTTATAGTTGCCACTATGAGCCATTATATCGCTCATAGCGGTCTAAGAAAAAAAGGGCAACGCCTTCGCCGCGAAAGAGACGGCCCTTTTAGTGGCTCATATTGCCGCTATACTTTGCTGTAGTGCGAATACTCCCAATTTTCAGATTTCCGAAACCCCAAAGGCTCCTGGTTGAGGAGTTGCGATTTTGCTGACCTCAATACAAAAAAAAGGACTGCAGCAACGCAGTCCCATTGGGTGGCTCCTCTTCCTCATTTAGGATTCTTAGGAGATAGGAAATTTAGAAATCTCGACCTTAGACTCTTCCCAAAGCTGCCTGATAAATTCTAATCCTTCTTCGGTTATCAGTGTTACAGGATACGGTTGTCCATTCCATGGTTGTATCTTAATAACACACACTAAATAGCCCTTCTGTTCATATTCTATGTAAGGACTATTATCAGCTCTAATCATCCTTCTTTCTTTCAAGAAGGCGTATAGTTTGTGTTTCCCAAGAGCCGGGTCGATCCGTTTAGCTCCTTTCCCCAAATCGTAAAGAATCCTTTTTTTTAAATCTAACATGATTGTTATTTTTTAAAGTGAATAAATAAATAAATAGTTCATTGGCTTTTTTCATAATGATTGTGACTAACCCTCTTAAGTTTTTCTGACTTTATGAATTGAGTCAAGTAATTTTCGGCAGTTTTTTCTTTTATCTGCAAAAGCTCAGCTATCTCCATAGCTTTTGCGCGATCAAACTTTGAGGGCAACTTGTCGCAGTAGATATCCTTGATATTGGCATGTCTCTTTATAGCGCCCCTCTTTTTGAGGAGGCTATAAACGCTGACTGTATGATGTAGCAATGACCCAATAAGTGACTTTGCTGTATCAAAATCTTCGTCCGAGCAAATGATTTTGTCACCGGGAAATGGATTTCCTATTGTGGCCTCTGCTTTTCTGACTGTGGCTAATATCATCGCTATTCGGAAGAAAATTATTCCTAGCCTGAAAACAGAACCTCTTATGTCAGTGCCATATAAATGATCAACGCATTTGACTTTTTCATCGAACCATCCGTTTAGTATTTGTTTTTGATGGTTGGTCAATTCAAAGAGAACCTCGCTTTCCCTATTAGCTAAATGGTCAAAGAGAAAAGGTTTGGACAATACATAAAGCTCAACAGAGCAGCTTTTGAACTTGTAGTGCAGATCGTCACCTTCTGGAAAGACGTCCTTCCATTTCGCAGGTGAAGCATAAGAGTAGAAAATGAATCTACTAGTCAGTCCATTTTCAACATCGTCAACCAATCTCTTAACCTGACCAGGCGTTCCTGAAATCAAAATTGAAAAGGCGGGAGCCTTAATGTAAATCCGCTGCTTATTGGTTTTTCTTTCGTAATTAATGGATTCGTGATGGAATCCTTTGCGTAATACATTGCTAAAATGCCCGTGCTCAGACTTGTTTGCCTTGGTTAAAGTATCAGCCTCAGTGTCATATATAATTCCGAACACTTCGTTTGATCCGATGTTGGAGATAATCTGCGGAGACGTGTTGTCGGCTGCTATGAACAGTTTCTTTTCTATTGGCTCTTGGAGATCTTCGGATTCTTGTTCACTTTCTTCTTCATCGTCGTCCTCATTTTGTGAAGATTTATACTCTTTTAATTCAATTAAATATTGATTTCGAAAAGCATCATTGATTTCTTCACCCAACCTTTCTATCCATGAAAGAACTCCTTTGCCGCTGGCTGCAGGTGCACTGATAAATAAAAATAAGTTTGCTCTTATTCTTCTTTGGGCATACACTCCTTGAACAAGAGGAAAACAAGTGCTCAATAGGGTCAGCAATCCTAAAAAAAATACATCCCGCTCTCGCTTGTCTAAAAAGAGATTCGTTAATTTTTTAATGAACCCAGGTAATTTTTCAAATATCTCGTCTGGCAAATATGGAGTTAAAAACCCTTCGTTGTCAGACTGCCAACTTTCAAATTCGGCTTCATACTTTTCGTAAACATCGTCAAAGCATTTTATTAAATCATTCTGCTCATTGAATGGGTGTTTTGCATCTATGATAGCCGGGTGATTTTTAAAAACTTGCCGAAAATATTTCAGCGCCTTCTCCTTTGGGATACCGAGACTATTGCAAATCATGGCAAGTCCTAACACCCAATTATGCCTGTTACCCTCGACAAATTCCCCATGACGTTTGATGTTCACTCTGCACAGGCTAATAAAATTCTTGATTGAGTTTCTGCTGTCAAAATCCAAATCCAACGGTGCATACAGAAATTCAGGAGATTCAAAGATATTTGTCAAAGGCTCATTTTGTAAATCCTCTTGATCTATATTTTGATTGGTTTCTTCTATTTTTAAATAATGAGGTGCATCTATGTCGCCATTTTCTAATAGAGGATTAATGAAGGCTTCCGGATCGTGACATAAAAAGCAAGCCCTCGATTCATGAGCGCAAGCATAATCGATTGAAGACTCTTGCACCTTAAATCTTTTCATCAAATAATTACTGTAGGCAAAATAATTTTCCTTGATATTTAAAGTTGGGTTACATCTGAAAACTACTTTTAGGCCATTTCCCCGAGGAGAAATAAACGCCAATGCCAGAAATTGGCATTCGGTAATTATCTGTTTTTTTAATGAGTCTGGATTTTCTAAGTTGTCTAAATCGACACAAACGTATCCTGAAGGTTTCACGAGACCATTGTCTCTTCTGATTGAAAAGACCCCAGCAAACGTTACAAATTCGAGTTCAGTTCTTTTTAACTCGTCTTGTTTTTCTTTTGAAAGAGTTCGAAGTAAAATGGTTTTGTCTCTTAACCATTGATCATATTTTATTAATAAATAGATTGCTATTATTGTTTTAGTTTCATTACTAAACACTTTATTTATGCCTGGAGGAAAATAACTAACATCCATAAACTTGTTTTTAAAAAATTTTTTACCAGTTTTTTTGTTTCTACAGTTTTGATGTTACAGTTTGAGGTGTTACGGTTACATTGGTTTACTACAACCAATCCCTAATGTCAAAGAACTACTGATCCACCTAAAAGTTTCTCAAGCTTTTTAGGGATTTGTCCAAATCACAAGCCCTAAATCGCATGCGGGTGCCTGCAACTGAGTAAGCCTTGATAAAACCATCATTGATATACTTGGATAAAGTTGGAAGTGAAATTTTCAGATATTCAGCGGCCCCTTTTTTGTCTAAAAGCTTATCTGAAGCGGGTGACACAGGAGCAGCTGCAAGTGCTCCGATGTTGAGATTCTTTATTGCAGTTGTAACTGCTTTGGAGATGATCTCTTCCAGTTCGTTACTACTTATGTTTTGTATCAGGACGCTTTGCATGGCAAATCGGCTTTTTGATTAAACAAACTATTTTGCCGATTTGCCTACACAAAAAGTGAAGGACTTTTTACTTCTACAGTGTTGGTATTGCTACCAGAACACAAAGGACTAAAGAAGTTTTTGAATTATTAAATTTTTGAAGAACTATTTTTTAGCTCAACCTTTGCGCATGATTTGTATAATTTTAAATAATAAAGATTATTTTTTATTTTCTATATTGAAACTACACTACTACTCCTTACTATGACCTCTACGTCTTTCTGTGATGCATTCTATCCTTCTTTTTTTGCTGACTTCCTTATTGCGTTAATTGGTGCAGTGCTTGGAATTGGTGGAGCCTATTTGATTTATCGGATTTCTATCCGACAAATTCGTATAGATCGCCTGCGATATTTAGTCTCATTGATTGAAAGTTCGGTCTCATCAGCCATGCGGCAGGCAGAGTTTTGTAACGAACATTCAAAAGCGATACTTCATAAACCATTTGCTACATTGGAATTGCGACTACAAGCAAATAGAGACACTAAAAGATCGTCTGACAAGATGGATCAAGAAGGTGTTTATAACGCGTATTTATGGAATTATGGCCGAAGCGAGAAGAGCTATAGGGAATTCAAAAACCTGTATGGGTTTATTGATTATCTGGATTATCTAATTGATGACATAATCAAAACCAATGAAAGGATAATTGAATTTATGTGGCAAAGGAAAAAGGAATATCAAATATCCTTTAAAAAATTAAAGGAGTTGATCCAAGCGCTTTCAGTTGATGATAATACTAAGTCAGATCGACCAGAATTTGTGGAATATGCTATAATGAGTTTAAAACAATTTCTAGATAAAGAGGCGGTGGGTGAAAATATTGTTGAATCTTATCAAACTGTAGTCGAGCCAATGAGAAATTATATAGCCGAAAAAGTAAAGCAGCATCCTAAAGTGACTGAGATTTATCTATTATTAGATGAACTCGTTGGCCAATATTTTGGTATTGAACTGCAGGCCAGGCATAATGCTGAGGACTACAAATTATACGGTGATGCATTGGCAGAAAGTGCGGAAAGACTCAATAACGGGACAATTTTTCCTCTATTTTTTTGATCTTCTTTAAAAGTTCATCCAGCTTATTAATTGATGTTGCATCAATTGTTCCTACTATCTGGCCGCATTGTGTACAGGTTACAAAGCCAATTTCATAATTTGAATAGTTGTCCCGCCTTGTTCCTGCTGAAAATTTATCATTCCCGCATTTAGGACATTTTATCTCCATAATTAAATATTTATCTATGTTTCTTCATGATGTTCCACATGCCCATGTCATCCAATGTGAAGTTCTTTTCTTCTTGTCTCTAAAGAGATCATGCTGGACATAAACTTTTATCATTTGAATATACAAAAAAGCCTGAATTTGGTATCAAATTCCAACTATATCATTACGACATTCCCAATAAAATTAATGTGCAAGTAGATTCAGTTATGTAGGTATTTATTAACTAAAGATATATTGCGTCGCTTGACGCAATAGCCACAAAAAGATGAAAATTGAATATTTTAAGGTATTGAGATTTTGCACTTCATTCATGCAACACCTATTACGTATATTTATGCGTGAGCTGAAGCTCTGCAATGACACACCGCTATAACAGACCCAAAAAAAATGGCAGCTAAAAAGAGCACAACAAAAAAAACGGTTTTTATATCGTCCACCTTCGTTGATCTTAAAGAAGAGAGAAAAAAAGTTTGGGACACTCTTGAACAATTTGACGTAGCAGTTAAAGGTATGGAGCAATTCGGAGCAAGAAAAACAACCCCGCTAGCAACTTGCATTTTGGAAGTTGAGCAGTCAGACATTTATGTAGGTATCCTTGGAATGAGATATGGAAGCGAAGAACCAACCAGTGGAAAATCATATTCTCAATTAGAGTATGAAAAAGCCGTTGAACAGAATAAAGAAATTTTAATTTATCTAATTGATGAAGAAACTTCGCATGTTACACCCAATCTAATTCAGTATGATAAAATCCAAAAATTAAATAATTTTAAAGCCATTCTTAGAGATAAACACACTGTTGACACCTTCTCAAACCCACAGGATTTGGTAACTAAGCTTCAAAGAAAATTTAAGGAATTACTTACGCCAAAAGTAACAGCAGTTACAGAAGATGAATATGAAAATACAAGAAAGGTAATTAACTTGTTCTTTCTTGTCCCTGCAGCTTACTCGGGAAGAGAAATTAAATTGAAAGTAAAATTTGTTGGACAACCTCAACCGGTCTCCAAAGCGATTTGCCAAAGCTTCAATTTTGAATTTGGTAAAACCGTTGTTTGCAAAATAGAAGTAGTTCACCCAACATTTAAATTTCAGAACTTTAGACATATTTTCATCGAATTTGAGCAGTTCAAAAAATTTATCACTCTCAACAGGTCTGTCGAGTATGAAGTTTTCGCGAAGGTTTTATTTAAAGGCGACAAAGTAAAAAATCTCACAACTGACTTTAAAGATAAAATGGAACGTATTTATAATGAACGATTCCAAGACCATGACCCAGCTGATAACTATGACCCACGTGAAGACGAGGATTATTATGATGTTCTAAATGAAGGTGATGGACAAATTGCCCTAAACTTAACAAGCATTACGCCGACTAAATAGACTTTTATCACACTCGAAGGACGGCTTCAAAAAAGGGTACTCAGTTTTCGTGCTAATAAACTACTGAAAATATATTTGCTTGAGCGGCAGGCACTCTGTTAGAATAGACGTCCTTGCTTGTAAGTAGGCTGAATTTTGAAAAGTGAATCACGAACTGAAAAATGACTATGGTGTTGTTCTTTATTTAATTCTGCACATATTTCTTTTAATTGGTTTTCATTTAGATTTCGACTGAGATTTGATGCGGTATCAATATCGCCGCCTTGGAGTAAGATTTTTATTTTGTTGATTAATACCAATATTTCTTTCTCAGAAAGATGTGGATTATTCATTAAAACTTTGTATTTAATCTGACAGTTGGGATTAATATTTATCGCGTAACCTTCGGTCTATTTCGTGTTCACTTAAATCATACCTCTCAAAAAATCCTATTTTTTCTTCAAAAAGAGCTCTATCATACAAAAATTCCCTGTATCGATTCAATATGCCTCCGCTCAGATGCAAATCAATTTCTTGTCCTTCATCAGTTACAGTATGATACACGTCCTTCACCCAAAATTGCTGAGTGCCAATCTTTGCGTTTACGAAAGGGAAATAAATAGTCTCATATTTTCTTGGTGTTTGCATTAGCCACATTGTAAAAGTTGCCGTGTTGTCATATAAATACTTAAAGTATAAATTGTGCTTTATACCTTCAGTTTTAAACATAGCTTCACTCTCAATATTTAACTCAAACAAGTCGTCGTAGATTTTCCCCAGCCATTTTGTTACGTCAGACGTTTTATGATTTAGAATAGACGCAATCATCTTCATTGTTAGCCGTTCGTTAACCCTCTCTTCTTCACAAAATTTTTTTTCGATTAACGAGGTTAAGAACGGTCCATAATCTCTTCCGTTATTCTGATCTAGAAGTAATTTTAACCAGTTAGGTGCCGAGGAAAGACAAAGAAATATTTCTTTCGTCGAAGGTTTAAAAATATTTGGTTTGCTTTTCTTACTTCGCATTGCGATGCAATTTTTGGATCCAACTTCTTAGAGGTAGGGTATACTAAAAAATGTGTGGTTAGCGCCTAGCTTTTTTTAATTAATTCTTTATTAAACTTGAAGGATTTTTAGTGATATTGTCCGTTTGTTCAACCGGATCCTTCTTGCGAATCCCTTAGTATATGATCGTTGAATAGTCAATTTCTACAATTATCCGTCCTAACGTATTCACCCATTGGGTTGCTTTCCATAGACGATTTTGATGTTTCTAATGCGATCAAGAAGTTTTCCAATATCCAAGTACAAGAATTCATTCGACTTTGTCTCAGCCTCCCAGCGCAAAATAACCCTAGAGACTTGTGACGTATTATGTTCTAACAACTGGTGAAAATAATCTCCAAGTCTTACAACCTGAATCGTATCAACATACTTCTTGTATTGATCCCTAAGTCCACGAAAATTCAAGAATTGCGTTTCATTAAAAACCTTACTTTGTAATGAATCGCTAAACATCATAGTAACGGGAACTGTTAAATAAAGTACGTCCAGCAGGGCGTTACGTGATTTCTCCATTTCCCAATACCAACGCTGAAACGTGGGCGAACTTGTCACGTCGGTTGAAGTAATATAGGAATATAGCTTCCTCGACAATACCCTTAAGGAATCTTGTATCTGCCTAATCTTTGGCTCCATATTCGCTTCATATATCTTGCGGTTTAACTCTTCAACATCTGTAATCGGCGAAGTGATCGATGAGGGTTTAAGCACCGCGATCATCAAGTTCTTATTTATTGAATAGTCTAAAAACAAAGTACGTATCCCCGTACCGCTACTGTCAACCTCGAAATAAAATCTATCTGAAGTACCATTAACCTGCGAAAAAATCTTAGAAATATATGGCGACTCCCAATTCCCCTCACACATCGGCAAGCCTCGGAGTTTACCGAAATAGTATCTTCTATTCGAATAATATTTTCCCAAATACCAGGAAAACGAGCGTAGCGTGTCTGAATAAAACAAACCTGTTTGGCACGTAATCGCCAATTTAAAAACCGGCTTTGCATAAAAATCTGCACCTTGAACAGCACTTCCTGGCTTTGGATCGGTAAAGATGATGTGGTCGAGGTAAAGTCCCTTTAATTCGCCATATCCGAGTATATGCATAATCTTTAGAAACGATGGAATTTGTTTTACGGATAAATTCAATAGGGAATCAGGCATTTTTTCTCCTGGATCGCAACCTGTAGACAGATACCGTGCTTTAAGTATAGCATCACAAACTCTTGGGTCAGTAACATCGCAGTACGTGTACTGAATATCCCGCAGACTAAGGTCTGGCAAAGGTTGATTTACTCCATAATACGGTTTAAACTGATTGAGATGGGCTGAAAAAATCTTACTGGTTTTTCTTGCATAAATATTCACGTATTCGCGTTCCTTTTCATTAATGAAATCTATTAGGTTACTAGCCGCAGCATTATAGTTTTTAATTAGGGCGGCCACAATTATAGGTAAATTATTCATTGAGTCTCCGCGCAATTCGTTGACAAATTCCAGGATTTTTTTCGACTCCCGTTCTGCCTTATCCAATATCTTATAATCAACGTTGCCTTGGCGCTCTGGCCAATCGTTCAGGAGATTTAGTAAACCGTCCGTTGCGGCGGCTAATAGCAAAGGATTCGACAACGGAAGTGGACTAAATATTCGCCGCTTAATGCTATCCCTCGCTAAAACATTGGCAAGGTAAATTTGCAGCTGATTAAGATTCCTGTCAATTTCTGACAATTCCAAAAGATTGTTATCGATCGGAATTAAGGGAGAAAATAATTCATTCGCGGCGATCGAAAGCATCGAATTGTACTGACTTTGTAGATCAATAAATCTATCAACAGATATCTCTTTATCACCATAGGTTACTCGGTTCGAATTATTCTTGATTTCCGAGAGTCTTGTGTAGACGTCCTGGATCTCTTTTACATCGGTTGCCTTCTCGCGCAAAAAAATGTGATTTTGTAAATCAAATAATCCAGCCTTGATATCTTTTGTATCAATAAGATTCAGGTCGATTTTTCGATTTAACTGATCGAAGGCGTCGACAAGTAATTCGAAAATGGTGTTCAATTCCTTGTCTATTCGGTCGAACCTAATCTTGTTATATTCAAATAATTTATTTAAGCCTTCTTTGATTTCATTGATTTGTTTTGCCAAAATCGCAAAGCCGTTCGGCTGACCGAGCTGATTAAAGAATGACACAATTCCAAAAGCGATGTTCACGAAATTACTCGCCAAAATCAAAGCAGATCCGATCTCGCTGAATTGCGAATTGTAGTAGAAATCATTGATAGCTTTATTAGTTTCAGCACCGAACTTTGCTACGAGGGCCAATTCGCTTCCAACCCGGTCGTTACCAATGAAAAAAAATAACTTCGAAATTATATTCATGCCTGCGTATAGTGCTTCATTTTCAATGCGGTCCTGTTCACGCATCTTTAAACGTTCAGCAGCGTCTTGTGCTTCAGCCTCTTTTTGCTTTATGTATGCTTCAATTTTGTTTGAGATTTTTGATGTAATCTTTTCAACAAGGCTTGCCTTAAACTTTTCTAAGTCGGATTGAGAAAAAGTAAGATTACCATTTTTGTCGACATGATCCTCGATATAATCGTCAATTGGTGATCTCTCTACAGTTGGCTTTTTTCGGATCATTACAATACCGGAATCATTGGGATCCAAATTGAATCTGTTCTGGAAAACTCCGAGATAAGTTTCTCTAGCAATTTCTGGGGACTTTCGGGTAAACCTATAAACGTCTCCGCACTCCTTTCCTCCCATTTCCTCAATTTTTGCGAGATCGTTTAAGTCTCTAGCATCATAGAGCGCCTCGGAACGTTGCTCATCAAGTTGATTCTCGATATGAAGAAATGAAAACGCTTTCTTTGCGAATTGTGTATTGAAGCTTAATTCTGGAACTTTACCTAAAATGTCAAATGCCATATACAATGCATCAGAGGGCCGGTACTTCAATGTGATATCTTCATCAACACGCTTTTGGAACTCATTGTCAAAGTCAGTAACTATTTCTTTTACCCTTTTTTCCTCTATTCCTGGATAAATGCAGTTAATTGCTGCAAAGAGTGCATAGTACTCGTAACTGTTGTTGGCGTTTATTCGCGACGACACCTCGTTGGTCCAAATCAGTTCATCCGTCTTTTCCTTATCCATCTGCTGGCCACGGGCGTATATTGTGATAGTACCCAAAGAGATCATAAGAAAAACTCGCAGCATATTTTGGCGATTTTAGGCAGTAACCAACACACCTAATGTAAGTAATCCTTGAAATAAGTTTTCACATTATTGTATTTTTTGGAAACTTTTTTTAGAATTAACCCAGGCTTGGCTGCGGAAATCATTTTTCTACCAGAATTCATCCCTTTAATTTATCTACAATTAATTCATGTTCATCAGTGAGGAAACGCACCCCATTTACAACTCCTAGTAAATTCTGTTTTATTTAATTTGTTTAGATCGAAATATTCTCAGCTGCGTTTCTAATTGTGTAAAAAAGGTTCGTAATAGGATAAGGTATATCAGTTCATTTGAACGCATGCTAAATTTACACAACGCTAAAATCGTTTCAGTCTTTAAAAAACGGATGCTTACTAAGCACTTCAGCATTTTGTTGCTGATTTACTCTCACATACCCTTGAAAAACTTTGTGAGATTTATGACCACTAATGAGCATAATGCTACTTGTATTGATCCCCTCTAAAATGCAATTGCTAACTAAACTTCTCCGCCCAACGTGACTGCTTAATAATTGCCATTTTTCCTTGGACAAAGTTTGTTTAACTCCTCCAATCGTTTTTGTAAAGGTCACTTTTTCCGTCAACCCTGCGATTTTTCCGACTTCCTTTGTGCATCTGTTAAATACTTGGTTGCACGGAGCTTTAGGTAGTACAAAATCATATTTTTCAAATATTGATTGTACTAAAGGTGAGATGGGTATCACCACTTCTTGTCCCGTCTTTGCGGTTATCATACAAATAAACGTCCCTCTTACATTTTCCCTCCTAATCCGAACTAAATCAGAATACCTCAACGAGGTTGAACAGCCAATTACGAAATAGTCTCTGACTATCTCTTTTAAGCGATCATTTTGTAAGTTCAGATTTGCTATAACGTTAATTTCTTCTTTGGTTAAGAAGATTTTGTAAACGTCTTCCGTGGGTCTTCTGAAACTTCTACTCTTAAAAATCATATTCTTATTTATTCCCCTCTCGGT
>AR_comb_assmDRAFT_10313712_pt1 | contig 36779 bp, 27 predicted proteins | sample ArasoioldDNA_FD_10543 | JGI IMG/M metagenome (IMG submission 10543) | reverse complement strand
ATTCGGGAATCGGGAACACAAAATCAATTTGTGGAATCGCAGTTAAAGGAATCACTGTTCCATTTGACTGCCGAATCGCTAAAAAACATCGTCATTGCTTATGAACCCATCTGGGCGATAGGCACGGGAAAAACCGCAACAACACAGCAGGCACAAGAAATGCACGCATTTATTCGTTCTAAGCTTGCAGGTCAATACGGGGCGCAGCTTTCTGAAGAAATTACCATACTCTATGGCGGTAGTGTGAAAGCAAACAACGCGGCAGAATTATTCGCCTGCCCGGATGTCGATGGTGGGTTGGTGGGGGGCGCTTCACTTGTCGCGGATGATTTCATTCAGATAATGAAGGCATTAAAATAAGCTGCGTTCGCATGGTTGTAGGAAAAAAGTAAAACTTGCGCCATTGATACCTCCTACCATATTGTTATCACAAGAAAAAAGCAAATCCTAATAAGCTTCTTAAATATCCGCGTCATCGTGAACGGAAACGAAATCTACCCAGTGAGGCACGGGCAGCGCGTGGTAATTTCGGTGGATAAAAACAATCCAAAAATTGTAGTAACTGATGGCTATCATTTCACCAAGCCGTTGGAATTAGTTTATCATCATTTGCATGTTTATTATTTCAAGATTATCTGCGCAATCGATGATACCCAGTTACTGGCAGGGTGTGGCGTTTTAATTCTTTTTTACCTGATGGGATTTGTAACCGGGTTTTTCATCTTAAAATTGTTAAGCTTGTTTCCCATTCTTTACTTCTTATTTCTCTACTACATAAACAGGAAAGAATTTATTCAAATCCAGGCGGTGTAAGCGCTGGGCGTTACACCAAGTCATTTTGGGCGCTGCCGGATAAAAAAACCGGACTAGGTTAGAACTGAATTTGAGATTATTTTTAGGGCAATGGTGAGAAAGAAAATACTATGGTTAGCAAGCTGGTATCCGAATAGAATCGATCCTTTTGATGGGGATTTTATCCAGCGTCATGCGGCGGCTGCCGCTCTGTACAATGATATTCATGTCATACACGTTGCTGCGGATGAAAAGCAAACAGTGACTGATGATGTAGAACAGCAAATTTTCAAAAAGAGTGGATTGACTGAACAAATCATTTATCATAAGAAATTGTCTACTCTACTCGGGCGGGTCAAAGGTTTCCTAAAGTGGCGGCGACTCTTTAAAACGGCGATTGAAAAATATGTGCAGGAGACTGGGAAACCAGATTTTGTACATGTGCACATTCCGATAAAGGCTGGTTTGTTAGCCATCTGGATGAAAAGAAAGTATCGCATTTCTTTTGCAGTAACTGAACATTTGGGAATTTATAATAATGTTGATCAGCGAAAATTTCGAAGCAGGAATTTCATCTTTAGGTATTATACTAAAAAAGTATTCTCGGCGGCGACAGTGTTCACGAGCGTAAGTAAATTTTTAGCAGAAGGAGTAAACGGACTGGTCCTAAAAAAGGACTACATTATTATTCCCAATGTCGTAAATACTACTTTTTTCAATTACGAGGACAAGCATCATCCGGTTTTTAGATTTATCCACGTTTCCAATATGGTCCCACTCAAAAATGTAAAGGGAATCCTTGACGCGGCAAGGTTGGTGCATGATACGAATAGAGCTTTTGAACTAGTGCTTGTAGGGAACCGAGGCAACCTGGAGGAGAATTATGCAAAGCAACTTGGGATACAAGACATCACGTTTTTTGTGGGAGAAGTACCTTATGAGCGAGTTGCAAAGGAAATGAAGGATGCAAACGTGTTGATCCTCTTTAGTAATATTGAAAATTCGCCCTGTGTCATTTGTGAAGCCCTCTGTACCGGTCGGCCTGTGATTGCAACGGACGTTGGTGGTGTGCCGGAATTGGTGAATGTTACCAATGGGATGTTGATAAAGCCTTATGATGTGAAGAACCTGGCACAGGCAATGACAAGCATCATGCGTCATTACCATCTTTATGACAGAAGGAAAATAGCAGAAAATGCAAAACGTAAGTTTGATTATGAAGTGGTCGGAAAAATGTTTGATAATATTTATAAAAAGAAGTCCGTTTAAAACAATTTTGCATTTTTAGAACGAAATATGCTTTTCTAAAAATATTTACGGCAACTCTTGGTCAACCTAAAACGCAATCTCCTTTACAACTTCATTTTGTCCTGCAGCCAGGTAGTATTTCCGCTCTTATCAATTCCTTACCTATCTCGCGTACTTAATCCGGAAGGAATAGGCAGGGTCAGCTTCATTGATTCGTTCACTTACTACTTTGTTATCATTGCTGAATTTGGCATTATGGTATATGGCATACGAGAGGTAGCAAAAGAAAGGGAACATAAACAAAAACTAAACGTCCTTGTATCGGAATTGATCACTTTGCACCTAATCACATCAATTTGCACGATGTTCCTCTATGCTGGCGGTGTATTTATTTTATGGAGTAGAATAGGAGACATACGGCTTATCCTTTTCTCCGTTTCATTTCTTGTTGTAAATTCCTTCAAGTGTGATTGGTACTTCCTGGGAAAGGAAAAATTTGCCTTTATCACTCTTCGCTCATTGATTGTTCGGTTATTGGGACTGTGCTCAATTTTCATATTGATACATCAGCCAGCCGATTACTACATTTATTATGCTATCATTACTGTGTCTGCTGTGGTAGCCAGCCTATGGAATAACGCTATATTATTAAAGGAGGTGAAAATTTCTCTGGCGGGCACCAACTGGAAGCGCCATATAAAGTTTGTTTGGGTCACGTATTTAATCACTCTTTTTTATAGCGTCCCTCTCATGCTTGATAACGTATTTCTGAGACTGGTGAACACTGCATCCGTTGTGGGGTTGTATAGTTTTTCAACAAAAATGGTGCGCATGAGTGCCACCTTGCTTACTGACTCATTTCTCGTATTCTTTCCGAGAATTGCTTTCTTGGCGAGCCAAAACGAAGGTGAGCAATTACAACAAAAATTATTGCTAAACATACGGCTCGTAATTCTATTGTCTGTGCCGATGTCAATTGGACTGTACTTTATTGCTGATGACTTAACCATTGTGCTTTTTGGCGATAAATTTCTCGCGGCGTCCATTGATCTGCGGTTGTTGGCCCCGCTTCCTTTTTTAAAAAGCCTTAGCCTTTTTTTTAGCAATTCAATATTGTTGACTCATCAAAAAGAAAGAATATTTCTTCGAAATCTTCGTGGCGGTGCTATTTTGTTTGTCTGCTCGTCTATTGTTCTTGGTTATTACTTTAATGATGCCGGGGCTTGTGTGGCCTTGATGATTTTTGAAGTATTTCTAATCATCGCCAACTATTTTTCGATTAAAAGTGAGTTCCCCAATCTTATTGTATATGATTCCAGAACGATGGGGCAAGCGTTGTTGGGGTCATTGCTTTTTTTGCCCCTGGTGTACTTTTTGAAATGGAAAGTAGATTCTCATCTTGGGAAATTAATCACGTGCATTGCGGGAAGCGTGCTGTTGTATTTTTTATTCTTGTTTTTCATCGCTAGGAATAGCATGGTTACTCGATTTAAGGATTATGCTCTAAAGTTTTTCGTGAAAAAGGCTGACCGGTCCTAGGACTTTTGGCAGCATACATAATTCCCGTTCCGTTATTATTCGGACGACACATCACATAATACTCGTTGTTGGTAAAAATAGTCTCTAATGCTTCTGACCCACGGAAATGCCACTCTATCATATAAAAATCTATTTTGGTCAACATTCCAACTTGGTTCAATCGATCTATTATCTCGTATTCGGCCCCTTCGCAGTCAATTTTTGCAACAAACGTTCCCGGATATTGTTCCAAATTTTTTGAGACAAAGCCGGATACGTCGCTGATGTGAAACTGTCTCAGAAACTTTTGCTCATGAGCCGCCCCCAATCCCGTTTTGCCAAGGATACCCGCAACACCTTTCGATTCATTAACATAAGGTACAGAAACGGTCCTTTCGGGGTAGCCCAGCCCCACGTCCTGGATGTGGATCTTTTTGGAGCAATCATTCAAGCTCATATTTATCCTGGCGTATTTAATTGTTTCGCGAAATGGTTCATAGGCAAAAACATATTCGCAATTTTCTTTGCATGCAAAATACAAGCTCGCCATTCCCACATTCATTCCAATATCAATTAAGGAGAAGTTTCCTTTCAGCGAGACATCATAAATGCCATCGACAAAAATCTCATTCATAATAAAGAGCTCTTCCCACGTTTCGATATTGAACTTGAGTTGATTAATTTGAACTATGAAACTCTGGTCGGTAACAAAGAAAACGGCGCCGAGTTCTTTCAAGGCCTGCAAAAAATCTATCGCTTCATACAAGAATTTGTATTGTTTTGAGTTGATTTTTGCCCCTGTGAGTTCCTTTAGTTTGATAGCAACCAGCCCCTTCTCTCCGGTTTTCTTCATTAGATTACCCAACTTTCTTACAATTCTTAATGGGAATTCCATTGTTGATGGCATGTGTAAATATAATAAACGATAAGAGTATTTCGCGGTTTGAACGACCAGTGATGAACTTGACCCCTATCTTTGCTGGTACGGAAGTGAAAAAGAAATTTTTTATTAGCCAATATTTACAGAATGAATACCCGCATGGTGGCGTGGGATTATCCGATGCAGAAAAAATCTTACTTTCAAAAGGATTTGAGCCTATAACATTTCCGCATCATTCCAATTTTTCACTGGCTGCAAAAATAGGTCGCGTGTCTTTTCTTGTTCGAACATTGCTAAAGGTGAAAAAATCGGCCGTTGTCGCGTTTATTTATCCATTTTATGCCTTTATGGACGAGTTACTCGTTCATCTCTTATTAAGCAAAGGCATAAAAGTAATTTGTTTCATTGTGGACGTGGACGGGATTAGAGACGGCAATATGAGGCTGTTTAAAAAGGAGATCTCGCTATTTAAAAGGATGAGATATTTTATTGTACTGAATGACGAGATGGAGGCCTGGTTGCGCAAAGAAATACCTCATGTTCATTATGCTTCCAAAATTTATTTTCACAGCTTTTTGGTGCCGCCTGTTCAGATTGTCAGACGAAAATCTTTTGAAATTGTATTTGCAGGAAACCTCGGAAAAAGTCCATTTTTGGAACAACTGCATATGCTCTCGGCTGACTCTCCGCATTTGCGATTCCATTTGTACGGCCCCAGCGAAAATCCCTCGCTGAAGAACCAAGCAAACGTAACTTATCATGGTGTGGAACGTCCGCACGAACTGCCTTCTAAGCTTAAAGGATCTTTTGGTCTTATCTGGGAGGGTGATTGTATCAAGGAACCTGTAGGTCATATCGCGCATTACATTCAAATTGTTAGCCATCATAAGCTATCATTATATATTCTGAGTAAACTGCCGGTGATTGTGGCCGCGACCGCGGCATCTGCTACGTTAGTTCGAAAGTATAACATCGGCTTTTCTATAGAAAGCCTGTATGAAATGGAAAAAAAAATCAGCAGATTGTCGGAGACTGAGTATGCTCAGATGCAGACGAATATGCAACCCCTGGCTGAGAGAATAAGCAAAGGCGAATTTTTGAGTAATGCACTAGATGAGTTAACAAACGTGATTTGAAGTATTCTAGGACAAAAAAAACGATTATCATTTTTGTCAATCCTACGATTCTTAGCTTGGGCATTTTCTCACGAAGCGCACCAATTAAATTCATTCGAAGCAATTAGAGCCATTTTGAATCGCTGTCCTGAGCAATTCTTTTAGATTAAATCCATCGATTGGAGTTTAGAATTTAGACAAATTGTAATCGGATGAGCTGAGTGTGTTGTGGGCAGGGGAATTCTGCTTACATCCTGTTATGCCCTCCCGCGTCCAATGGCTTGTCCGTTCCGGGGGTCTTTCTCAGCTCGATCTCACTAATCAGCGACTGCATGGTTTCGCGACAATTGATGATGTCCTTGTTCTTACCGCCATCGGTGAGAAGTTTAGTATACCTGGTTGTATACTCCGCGAGCACATTGACCAGCTCAGATGTATCCATAATCTCAAAGGGACGCATAGGTTGCAATTAATTTGTTTTTAAAAAAAAGGCAATAACCATGCAGAAAACTATAAGCGGAAGCGCTAGAGAAAACCATCTTAAATGTGGAATTTACTTCTCTTATTGTTTCTCGGGTAGCTCAATGATGAATGTGGAACCTTCGCCTGGGGTGCTTTCTGCTGCGATGGAGCCATTATGCTTTTCGACAATCTTTTTGCAGATCGACAAGCCTACTCCGGACCCTTCAAATTCATGATAACTGTGAAGTCTCTTGAACACTAAGAATATCTCTTCTTTATATTTCGGATCGAACCCAACTCCGTTGTCGGAAACGATGATGTTGTAATAGTTTTTATCCGACGTTCCATTACTGCCGATCCTGATCCGCGACTCTATGCGAATAATCGGATCAACATTTTCTTTTCGAAATTTGATGGCGTTGTTTATGAGATTGTAAAATAATTGTCTCATCAGCGAAGGCACGGCATTTATTACGGGAAGCTTGTCAATGTGCACCTGCGCGTTGTTTTTTTCGATCTGTACCTCAAGCTCCGTCACCACTTCTTTCAGAAGGACGTTCAAATCAACGGGTTTGAAATCCGGAGAACTTGTTGCGTCCCTTGACAAACTTAAAAGGTCATTGATAAGGACTTGCATTCGCCTCGACGAATCAATTATTTTTTTAAAATACTTCTCTGTTTCCTTATCAAAGTTGTTTTTCATCAAAATCTTGTCACTGAAGACGAGAATTTTTCTCAATGGCTCTTGCAGATCATGTGAAGCGACATAGGCAAAACGATCAAGTTCTTCATTGACCGCTTTTAAATGGACGTTATTTTGCACCAGTTGTTCATTGAGGTGCCTGATTTTTTCCTCGGAAGCTTTCCTTTCTTCTATTTCCCTTTGCAACGACTTGTTGGCTGTCATCAAACGTTTCTCATGAAGAAGCAGTTGCTGATTCTTTCTATACAGATCGACAAAAACGGCAACCTTCATCCTCAACACCTCAGGGTTCAAAGGTTTATAAATGTAATCTACGCCACCGGTCTTGTAACCCTTGAAGATGTAATCTTCATCGTACCCGAAGGCGGTGATGAAAATGATCGGAATGTTTTTTAGCTTGTCGCGCTCATAAATTATCGTGGCCGTTTCAAAGCCATTTAGGTCGGGCATTTGCACGTCCATTAGTATCAACGAAAAATCCTGTTCTTTTAATAAAACCTTGAGTGCCTCCCGACCTGAATTGGCTTTTACGATCGTGTAATTATCTTTTTCAAAGATTGTTTCAATAGAATACAAGTTGTCTTCCCTGTCGTCAACCAGCAAGATCTTGATGTCCGATTTCCTTAACAGGCTTTGTCCAACCGCAGGCTTATTATTCACTATCTTCTCCATTGCTTTATTTGTATAACCATACCCTCATGAGCGAAAGAAGCTGATCAATCTTTAATGGCTTTGTAATATAGTCAGACGCACCAGCTTCAATGCATTTTTCCCTGTCGCCCTTCATCGCCTTAGCTGTAACCGCAATGATTGGCAGGGTTGTATTCTTATGCTCACGTCTTATTTTTTGTGTGGTCTCATATCCATCCATTTCAGGCATCATGATGTCCATGAGCACCATGTCAATATCTCCTTTTTCCGTCAAGATATTCATTGCCTCCTGGCCACTCTCTGCCGTGATTGTTTGAATGTTGTATTTTTCAAATGCTGTTGTTAATGCAAACAGGTTTCGTACATCATCGTCCACTACCAGCACCTTCTTATTTGCCAGCACGTCATTCTTCGCGCGTAAATTTTCTATCAGTTTTCTTTTCTCAGGCAATAAATCTTTGTGGTTTAGGTGCAGCAGCATAACCGTTTCTTCAAGCAGGAGATCAAGGGAATTTACATCTTTGAGCAATATTCGGTTCGCATGCTGCTTTAATCTCATTCTCTCTCGCGGTGCAAAGTCTTTCGCAGAGTAAACAATTACCGGCGTCATTTGCACTTTTTTAATTGCACCTATGTCTGTCACAAATTTCAGCCCGTCGATGTCTGGGAGCATATAGTCGACAATGATGCAATCGTATTCATTTTCTTTGATTAAATCAAGCGCCTTCATTCCGCTGTCAGCGATTTCGATATTGATCAGATCCCCGTTATCCAGGATTTTTACCACCTGCGATGAATCGAGCTCATTGTCCTCGACAATCAAGAGCTTCTTGTGTTTACGCTTATGGTACTCGGCAATATCTGAGAACAGCACTTTTAAAGCGTCTGTACTTAACGGTTTCAAATGAAAACTTCTCGCACCTCGTTGCATAGCCAATAGATAATTTTCTTCCCCGGAGATGAGGTGAACAGGAATATGCCTGAAGTTGACATCATTCTTAAATAAATCCAGTATCCGCCATCCACTCGCATCAGGTAGTTTCACGTCAAGTGTAATTGCGATCGGGCTATACTTATTCGTCAGATCAAATACTTCGCTGAAGTTGACAGCTACTACCGCCTTTAGGTCTTTCTCATGAGCTTTGTCGAGCATGATCTTGGCGAAGTTGATGTCATCCTCTACAATCAGTACAACTTTATCCGTCGTGATGATATTGTTTCTATCGTCGCCAACCTCATTAATTATCTCGCTCAAAACATCCAGGTCATCACTCACCTTAACAGTTGGTACCGATTGGAGACTCATCTCATCGCTGGTCTTCAAACTTTCTGCAAGCTTGTATTCTGTCACTTTGCGGCTGGTTTGCTTTTCCCTTCTTGTTGTTATTGTTGGATTATAGTCGATAGGCAGGAATAACGTAAACGTGCTTCCCCTCCCCACTTCGCTCGCTAACTCAATAGATCCGCCTAATAAGTCAGCTAGCCCGCGGCTGATGGACAGACCGAGCCCTGTTCCACCGTATTTGCGGCTCGTTGATCCCTCCGCCTGTTGGAAGGCCTCAAAAATGATACTCTGTTTGTCCCTCGGAATGCCAATGCCCGTGTCTTTAATTTCAAAAGCGACCACCCGCTTCGCTGTATCCAGGTTGGGATTTCCCTGTTTCCACGTCCGATTGGGTTCATAAATGCGCAGCTTAACCTCACCCTTTTCTGTAAACTTAAAGGCGTTGGAAAGAAGATTCTTCAAGATCTGGTTGAGCCGTTGAGCATCCGTTTCTAAGCTATCAGGCAATTTTTCATCCAGCTCAATACCAAACCTCAGATTCTTACTCTCCGATACGTGTCTAAAGGTTGTTTGAACGAAGGACGTGATCTCGTTGAAACGGAGATTGACAAAGTCTGTTGAGATGTAGCCGGACTCAATCTTAGAAAGATCGAGAATGTCGTTGATCAATTGTATCAGGTCATCTCCGCAACTGTGGATTGTTTTTGCATAACTCACTTGTTTTTCGCTGAGGTTGCCCTCAGAGTTTTCATACAGCTGTTGCGCCAGTATCAATAGCGAATTCAATGGCGTACGCAACTCGTGCGACATGTTGGCAAGGAACTCGGATTTGTATTTTGATGTAAGCTGTAGCTGTTCGGCTTTTTCTTCCAGTGATCTTCGGGCTTCCTCTACCTCTTTATTCTTAGCTTCCACTTCTTCTTTTTGTTTTACTAACAAGTGGGCTTTGTCCTGCAATTCCTCGTTTGCCCTTCTCAATTCTTCCGTCAGTGACTGTGATTGTTCAAGCAACCCCTCCGTTCTTGAGTTAGCCTCGATCGTATTCAATACGATACCGATACTTTCTGTTAATTGACTAAGGAAGTCAAGGTGTGTTTCGCTAAATGTATCAAAAGACGCCAGCTCAATTACAGCCTTAATTTCCTTTTCGAAAAGTACCGGCAGGACAATCAGGTTGGCTGGCGATCCTTTGCCAAGCCCGGAGCCGATCTTGAAATAATTCTTTGGAACGTTTGACAAAAGAATACGCCGTTTTTCAAGTGCGCACTGGCCAACTAAGCCCTGTCCTAGCGCAAACTCCTTTTCTCTTTTTACTTCCTCGCCATATGCATATGCAGCAAATAATTTCAGTTTCTGGTCAGCGGCATTTTCACCTCCTTGTTCAAGAATGTAGAACATTCCCTTTTGAGCGTTCACCACTTGCGCAAGTTCAGAGAGAATTCGGTGTGTAACAGTGTTTAGATCTTTTTGTCCCTGCAACATCTGCGTAAACTTCGCAAGGTTTGATTTTAACCAATCCTGTTCCTGGTTACGAAGCGTTGTTTGTTTCAGGTTCGCGATCATTTGGTTGATCGTGTCTTTCAATTCTTCCACCTCACCCTTTGCCTCAACGCGAATCATCTGCGTGAGATCTCCCTTTGTTACCGCAGATGCAACTTCGGAAATGGCACGTACCTGCGTTGTCAAGTTTTCAGCTAACTGGTTCACGTTTTCGGTGAGGTTCTTCCAGATACCCGATGCTCCCGGCACACTCGCCTGTCCTCCCAATCTTCCTTCAACACCTACCTCGCGAGCCACGGTCGTAACCTGGTCGGCAAACACAGCAAGCGTATCGATCATTTCATTGATCGTTTCTGTTAACTGTGCAACCTCGCCGCGTGAAACGATTGACAATTTTTGTTTGAGATTACCTGTTGCCACAGCAGTTACCACCTTTGCAATTCCGCGCACTTGGTTGGTAAGGTTAGACGCCATCATGTTTACTGAGTCCGTCAAGTCTTTCCACGTTCCAGCAACACCTTGCACTTCTGCCTGTCCTCCTAATTTCCCTTCTGTTCCTACTTCACGCGCCACCCTCGTAACCTCGAATGCAAATGAGTTCAATTGGTCCACCATCGTGTTGATCGTGTTCTTCAAGTCCAGGATTTCTCCTTTTACGTCAATAGTTACTTTTTTGGTTAAGTCGCCGGACTGCACAGCCTTTGTCACCTCTGCAATGTTTCTTACCTGCGATGTCAGGTTACCCGTCATGTGATTTACCGAGTCTGTCAAGTCCTTCCACGTTCCAGCGACACCTGGCACAAATGCCTGGCCACCCAATTTACCATCGGTACCTACCTCACGGGCCACCCTCGTTACTTCAGATGCAAACGCACGCAGTTGGTCCACCATCGTGTTCAGCGTTTCTTTCAGTTGTAAAATTTCTCCACGAACGTCCACCGTAATTTTTTTACTCATGTCACCATTGGCAACAGCGATTGCGACTTCGGCGATGTTACGCACCTGGGCTGTTAGATTTCCTGCCATTTGGTTCACCGAGTCCGTCAAATCTTTCCAAGTACCACCAACGCCTGGCACGTGTGCCTGGCCCCCAAGCTTTCCTTCAGTTCCCACTTCACGGGCAACACGCGTTACTTCTGACGCAAATGCACGCAACTGTTCCACCATCGTGTTGATGGTGTTCTTCAACTCAAGAATTTCTCCTTTAACGTCCACCTCAATTTTCCTTGAAAGGTCGCCGTTAGCAACAGCCGTTGTTACTTCAGCAATGTTTCTTACCTGCGATGTAAGATTCGAGGCCATTTTATTTACAGAGTCAGTAAGATCTTTCCAAAGGCCCTCCACGCCTGGCACATCGGCCTGTCCTCCCAGTTTACCTTCAGAACCAACTTCACGTGCTACACGGAACACTTCCGAACCAAAGGAATTTAATTGGTCCACCATTGTGTTGATCGTGTTTTTCAATTCAAGAATTTCTCCCTTAACGTCTACAGTAATTTTTTTAGAAAGATCGCCTCGCGCAATGGCCGTGGACACTTCTGCAATATTTCTTACCTGCCCCGTGAGGTTTGAGGCCATCTGGTTCACGGAATCGGTTAAGTCCTTCCATGTACCGCCTACACCTTGCACTTTTGCCTGTCCACCGAGTTTTCCTTCCGTACCCACTTCAAGCGCCACACGCGTCACCTCAGATGCGAACGAGTTTAGCTGGTCCACCATCGTGTTGATGGTATTCTTTAATTCCAGGATTTCTCCTTCTACGTTCACAGTGATTTTTTTCGACAAATCACCATTTGCCACTGCTGTGGTTACTTCTGCGATGTTTCTAACCTGTGCAGTAAGATTCGATGCCATTTGGTTCACCGATTCGGTTAAGTCCTTCCACGTACCGCCAACGTCCTGCACCTTTGCCTGCCCGCCGAGCTTTCCTTCTGTTCCTACTTCAAGAGCAACACGCGTCACCTCTGATGCAAATGAATTTAGCTGGTCCACCATCGTGTTGATCGTGTTTTTCAATTCCAGGATTTCTCCCCTTACATCCACGGTGATTTTTCTTGACAAGTCTCCTCGTGCAACCGCCGTTGTAACCTCTGCAATATTTCTTACCTGCCCTGTGAGGTTTGACGCCATTTGGTTTACAGAATCTGTCAGATCTTTCCACACACCTCCTACACCTTTTACTGTTGCCTGCCCACCAAGTTTTCCTTCGCTTCCTACCTCTCGCGCCACACGCGTTACCTCTGCAGAGAACGAATTCAACTGGTCCACCATCGTGTTGATCGTGTTTTTCAGCTCAAGAATTTCTCCCTTAACGTCCACAGTAATTTTTCTTGACAAGTCGCCCCGCGCGACGGCCGTTGTTACCTCCGCAATATTTCTTACCTGGCCTGTGAGGTTGGATGCCATCTGGTTTACTGAGTCTGTCAAGTCCTTCCATGTACCCGCAACACCTTTTACTTCCGCCTGGCCTCCCAATTTTCCATCCGTACCTACTTCTCTTGCCACACGCGTCACTTCCGATGAGAACGAGTTGAGCTGATCCACCATCGTGTTAATCGTATTCTTTAGCTCAAGAATCTCACCCTGCACATCCACTGTAATTTTCTTGGACAAATCACCCTTTGCAACGGCCGTTGTTACTTCTGCAATGTTTCTCACTTGCGCAGTGAGGTTACCTGCCATCTGGTTTACCGAATCTGTCAAATCTTTCCATACACCTGCAACCCCCTTTACTTTTGCTTGCCCGCCTAGTTTACCTTCCGAACCTACTTCGCGTGCCACCCTCGTTACTTCCATAGAGAAGAGGTTCAATTGCTTCACCATGTCATTCACTTCTTTCGCAATCTTGGCGAACTCACCTTGTAAAACGTGATCGCCAATTTTCAATGGCATCTCCTGCGATAAATTTCCTTTTGCCACCGAGCTAATTACATGCGCAATTTCGATCGTTGGATAAACGAGGTCGGAAATCAAACTATTTATAGAGTCGGCAGCCGTACTCCAGGAGCCCCTTGCATATCGCGGTAGCACCACCCTGTGGTTAAGCCGTCCATGTTTTCCAATGGTATTTCTTGCAACACTCAGCTCTTCCACTAAGATCTCATTGAGAGAAATAATGTCGTTTAGTATATCGCAAATTTTTCCGCTTATGCCTGACGTATCGACTGGCATCCGCACGGTAAAGTTTCCATTTCGTATTTCCGACAGCACTTTTAAAAACTCATGAGTATCCAATTCTTGCGCATCATAACCAATTGACGTAGTATCCTTGGCCTTTCCATTCTTTCCGTTGGTCTTTGGCGCACTGCGTGCCGATCCATTGGCGCGCGAAGTTGTTATGGATATTTTTTTTCCTTTGTCGTTGGGAATTAGTTGGGTGGTCACGCTGACAGGAACCGGTGATTCGGTCGAAGACTTTCGCTTCTTCATTTTGCTATAATTAAAGGGTAATAGTGATTTATTGAAAGGGACATGATCTGATTTTTGGAACGATTCGGAAGTTCTAGGGAAAGCCGGCCTGTAATCTTTGAATAGAATTTACCTACCTTTAGTCACGAGTCTAATATTATACGTAAACATTGTGCCACACCCTCAAAACGACCAAAAAATAAGTGCACAGCGCTCTGCAATACAACAAATTCTGCTTGGTGAAGACGACGCGGACGATGAAGAACTTTTGAGGGAATTGTTTGCTTCTGTGGATGGCGCATTTTCCCTGGTGTTCGTAAACAACGGAAGGAAGCTTGTCGAGTACCTTTGCAAGGCGCCCGACCATGGCTTGCCGTGTTTAATTGTGCTGGATTATAACATGCCCGAACTAAATGGTGAAGAAATTCTTAAAGAATTAAAGCTGAATGCAAGGTTTTCACATATACCGAAAATTATTTGGACCACCTCCCAAAGCGACTCCTATAAAAGACGATGTCTTGATGCCGGAGCGGATGATTATATCATCAAGCCAGCTAGTGTTAACGAGCTGGTCGAAACTATCCGTTATATGATGTCTTTTTGCTGAAAGTGGAAAATTTTCCACACTCTCCCTTTAATTACAATTGTTAGTAGAATATTCTCACTCGTAAATTTTCGAAGGGGGATTACAAGTCCGAGTGATAATTTCACTTTTATCAATGCTTATTTTAGCGTGATGGACGAACAAAAAAATAGCAATGCGGTGAGGCCCGCGGAAGAAAAATTTTATGAATTTATTGAATCGGCGGCGCATGATCTGCAGGCTCCATTGCGGAAAATTTCCGTGTTGGTCGATCGCGCTTTTAAGAAAGATGAAACCAAATTTGATACTGCCACAAAGGAATACATACGCAGGATAGAATCGTGTGTGCACGAAATGAAAGTCCTATTAGATGGCCTCGTCGAGTTGGTAAAAGCAGATGCATCTGCTGAACTTGATGAAATTTGCGATCTGGATAAAATCGTCAGAGAGACAGTGGAAAACATGAGTGAAGAAATTAACGATAAACGGGTTCTTGTTCACATCGACCCGCTGCCTACATTGCGAGGAAGCCAAATCCTATATACAGAGATGTTTAAGAATCTTTTGGGCAATGCCATCAAGTTTATGAAAACGGATATAGATTCCAATGTGCAAATAAAAGCGACAATGGTCACTGATGACGAACGAAACAAATTTCATCTGGCAGCCAAAAAATATTATCGCATCGAGATTATGGACAATGGCATTGGGTTCGATTCATCGAATGAGAAGAAAATCTTTGAACCCTTTGTGCGGCTACATGCTCGATCCGAATACGAGGGTAACGGCCTAGGCCTTTTCATCTCCAAAAAGATCGTTGCAAGACATAATGGAATCATTTATGCAGAGGGGAATGAGAAACACGGTGCGCGATTTATTTTAATTTTACCCGAAACTCCCTAGCCATACATGTTAAAAGGTAACCTGATCCGTATTGCAGTTGTTGATGATGATGAAGACGATTTTTTCATTATCAGGGATTTTATTCGCGACATAGAAGGGGCAAACCTGGTGGTGGAGTGGATCAACAACTACAAAACCGCCATTGACAAAATCAACACCGCGGCTTACCAGGTTTATTTTGTTGATTACCGGCTTGGCAATGAGACTGGGCTCGATTTGCTCAAGGAAGTTGCACCCATGCAGCTAGACCAGCCAATTATTTTGCTCACGGGCAAGGGGAATAAGACTATTGACATCCAGGCGATGCAAAGCGGTGCCACCGATTACCTGGTGAAGTCGGATCTTACAACGGAAAAGCTTGAAAGATGTATACGTTACGCGCTGGATCGAACCGCTTCGAGAACTGAGCTGCTGGAACGGGAAACGAAATACCGTAACCTATTCAAAGGGTCAAAGGACGCGGTATTTATTGCAGATCGAAATTTGCTTTTTACTGAGTGCAACGAGGCAGCCACAGCGTTGATTGGAGTGAGCAACGAAGAACTTTTAGATCACAGCCTGTTTGAGTTTATCGTCAAAGCAGCCGAAAAGGAAAGACTCAAGGAATTGCTCAAGGAGGAGAAGGACTTCAGTGATGCGGAGATTGAACTTTGCAATCGGAACGGAGAAATTAGGCTCTGCCTAGTTTCGATTTCTTTTCAAAGAAATGGACATCCCCAACATTTGATTCATGGAATTATCCATGACGTTACCAATATAAAAAAGGCGGAACTAGCCAACTTACAGGCGCAAAAGCTCGCAGCAAACGAGCGACTCATACGTATTCTAGCCCACGAAATAAGAAACCCTTTGAATAATATTAACCTCGCAGTGGAACAATTACAAGTGCCTGGTGATAATTTGGAAAAACAGAAGTATTTAATAGACATTGTTCAACGAAACTCGGGTCGCATCAATAAAATCATCACGGAGCTACTGGATTTGACGAGGCCGTTGGAACTGAAGTTCGAAAAACACACTTTGCAGGAAATACTGGACGAAAGTTTGTCATTGGCCACTGATAGGATCACTTTGCAAAAAGTAAGGGTGCAGAAAAATTACCCGGCAACGCCGGTAGAAATTCAGGCGGATAAGTCAAAACTCATCATCGCATTCACAAATCTTGTCATTAATGCAATTGAGGCTATGGAAATCGACAAAGGAGAATTAGCTGTTTCGATCTCTGCTTCACCGAACGGCTACAGCGTTTCTATCCAGGATAATGGGAAAGGAATTCCTGAAGAATATTTGCCTAAGGTTTTCGAGCCTTTCTTCACCTCCAAAAAAAATGGCACCGGCCTTGGACTGGCGGCCTGCTACTCCATCATTGAATCACACAAGGGAAACATCCACGTAGAAAGCAAGGTGAATACAGGAAGTAACTTCATTGTGAATTTTAGCCGCTAAAGCTCGTCCTTGTCTTTACTACGATTTCCTTTTCTTAATTAACAACAACATGACCGCCCCAAAAGCAAGCGACAAGGCGCCCATCCACAGATTGACATTGTGGGACAAAGATTTTTGATATAACGCGGCATCATCTCTCGTGATAAAGCCGTAAATCAACAACATTATACCAAAGATGGAAAACATGAGTCCTATCGGAATTTTGATATCTAGCATAAATTAATTTTTTACCAGAATAAAGCAGATAGAATAATGAGAATTACCAACACAAGCAAGGCTAATGTGTTCGTTCGTTTGTACCAGACAATGTTTGCTTCGCTGATCACAGGAGTCAATGAGTAAACCAGCCCCTTTAATTCTTCATCCGTCTTCTTCCGGGTTGTAACTAGCGACACGATTACCGTAATAAGTGTCGCGGAAGCGCATGCAAAAATCGCGGTCCAAAAATTCTGCGCCATTTCCACGGGGTAAGTGTGTACCAGGCCAAGCCAGCCACCTTTCACCAAAGTAGTAGCTCCAGCCGGTGCGGTAAGACCGTGATGGGTTAGCGCAATCAAAAATCCAAACAATAATCCAAGGAATGCACCATGTCCGGTTGTCCTTTTCCAAAACATCCCAAGGAAAATTATTGCAAACAAAGGAGCGTTGATCATTGAAAAAATGGTTTGCAAAAAATCCATGATGTTCCCAAACAAACCGGCAAGATATGCAGCGGCAATGCTTACCAAAACTCCGAAGATTGTTGCCAGTCTTCCTACTCGCAAATAATGCTTTGCATCTGCGTCTTTGTCGCTTGTTGCCGGACGAATGTAGCTTTGGTAAATATCGTAGGTCCACACCGTGTTGAACGCAGACACGTTGCCCGCCATGCCGGACATAAAAGAAGCAAGCAACGCTGTAATTCCCACACCCAGTACGCCTGACGGTAAATAGTGCTTCAGCAACATGATAATGGTTAGATCGTAATTCGGTTTACCGTTTTCCATAATGCTAAATCCCGATCCATTATTCATCAAAACCAATGCAGCGATGCCGGGGACGATAATTAAGAAAGGAATAAACATTTTCGGAAGTGCGCCAATGAGCGGTGTTTTTCGTGCAGCTGTGGTGGATTCTGCGGCCATCGCTCTTTGCACGATCAGGAAATTGGTGCACCAATACCCAAATGAAAGTACGAATCCAAGACCCACAAAAATGCCATACCACTCCACGCCCAATGGGTTTGCCTTCGCCGAACCGGTATATTTCCAGGTAGTGGTGAGAGCATCTGGTGCAAAGCCTTTTGAAGCAGCAATGGGAGCCAGGCTCTCTTTGAGACCGCTCCATCCGCCGAGTTCCAGCATAGTAAGAGTGATTATGGGCAACAAACCTATCAGGATGATAAAAAATTGAAGCACCTCATTGTAGATTGCAGAGGACAGACCGCCCAGGTACGTATAAACAAGAACAATAGCCGCAGAAAGCCACAAGCTGATATTAAAATCCCATCCCAACACCTTCTCCATTAGTAACGCCAGTGCGTACATGGAAATTCCCGAGGCCATTACAGTCATCACCGCAAACAAAATGGCGTTGAGTCCGCGAGTTTTTTCATCAAAACGAAGTTTTAAGAATTCGGGAACAGACCTTGCCTTTGAACCGTAATAAAATCGCATCATGAACACGGCGAGAAACACCATTGCCGGAATTGCACCCACCCAATAAAAATGCGTCGTGAGCATGCCGTACTTAGCGCCAGACCCTGTCATGCCCATTACCTCGAGTGCCCCAAGGTTCGCCGAGATAAAAGCAAGTCCCGTAACCCATGCGGGCAAAGAACGCCCGGCTTCCAGGAACTGCTTTGCGTCCTTCATATACTTACGCAAAAACCATCCAATGCCTAAAACAAAGACGAAATAGATTATCATGATGACGTAATCTATCAGGTGTAGTTGGACTTCCATTTGTAGAATTTATGTTTAGATATTCTTCGTCACAGAAATTATCCTATTCCCCTTTGACAACGCCGCGATTGGAGTAGGAATTCATAGCGGAGGGTTGAAAATTCTAAGGAAGATTTATTGTGAAAGATAGAAGATAATACGGAAAAAACTAATTTTCGGCTCTGATTTTATCTCGTGGTTGCCACGTTATGAGACCGTAGTGACCAACTTGGTTAACCTAGAAAAAATAACTTCTAATGTATCGGCCCAAGGCTTTCCTGTTTGATTTGAATGGGACAATGATCAATGACATGCCGTACCATGTGTCCGCATGGCATGCAATAATGAATGCGCTGGGTGCTAATATCACCCTTGAAAAAATGAAGCAAGAGTGTTACGGAAAAAATCATGACGTGATTGAAAGAATATTCCCGGGAAGGTTCGTGCATGTAGAAAAGACCAGGATGAGCTTTGAAAAAGAGAAAAAATATCAAGAAGACTTCAGGCCTTCGCTTAAACTGATTTCAGGGTTGGATACATTTCTCGTAGACGCTCATCACGCCGGAATCAAACTGGGAATCGGCTCGGCCGCCATCATGTTCAACATTGACTTTGTCTTGGACGGGTTACATATCCGCAAATATTTTGACGTGATTGTAAGCGCCGATGACGTTGTGAACAGTAAGCCCGATCCCGAGACTTGGCTGAAATGCGCAGATAAATTACAACTGTCACCCACCGATTGTATAGTATTTGAAGATAGCCCCAAAGGTGCCGAATCCGCGCTCAATGCGGACATGAATTGTATCATCATAACAAACACTCACGATAAAGCAGAGTTTGCGAACTATAAGAACGTAGTTCAATTCATTGATGATTACAATGACGTTAAGATTATTCAATAGCACATCGGGCGCGCTGACAAGTTCGAAATTATTTTTTGCTAATAGATGCTGCCCAACTGTTGTGTCACATTGAACTACTTTGCGTTCTTTGCGTCTTCCCTGCGCGCTTTGCGGCAGGCGTAAGGACAATGAGGACGCAGAGATGCGCGAAGTTCGCAGGTGGGCGAGCGAGACACACAATTTGAGTCATCACGATTTCAAGATTGGGGTCCGTCCTCTAGCTCTCTTAGCGTCCATTGGCATCAATTGGCGCTAATTAGCGAATAAGTGTTAATTTGATGCCCCTATTTTCATGAAGGAATCATATGTCATAGGAGTTGATTATGGTACAGATTCGGTGCGCTCGGTGTTGGTGGATGCATCGAACGGAACAGAACTTAGCTCATCTGTTTTTTTCTACCCAAGATGGAAATCAGGCCTCTACTGTAATGCATCGATCCACCAGTTTCGTCAGCACCCACTCGATTACATCGAAGGCCTGGAAGCAACAATAAAAGACTGTTTGGGGAAAGCTGGGTATAATAACGTCACTCACAACGTAAAGGCAATCTCCGTGGATACGACGGGATCAACACCTGTTGCTGTTGACAAAACCGGAACTCCACTCGCACTGTTGCCCGGTTTTGAAGAAAATCCCAACGCCATGTTTGTATTGTGGAAAGATCACAGCGCGACCAAAGAAGCAGCAGAAATAAACGCGCATGCAAAAAAATTCTCTATAAACTATTTGCAGTTCGTGGGGGGCATCTACTCATCAGAGTGGTTCTGGGCAAAGCTTCTTCATATTCTTCGCACGGATCCGCACGTTCGCGATGCGTGCTACTCATGGGTTGAGCATTGTGATTGGATCCCTTTTTTGCTCACCGGGGGAAATGATGTTCATCAATTGCAACGCGGGGTTTGCTCTGCGGGGCATAAAGCACTTTGGGCAAAAGAATTTGGAGGACTTCCTCCCGAAGATTTCTTTTCTTCGCTCGATCCTTTACTTAAATGCTTTTCTAAAAAATTGTTCACGGACACTTACTGCGCGGATCAGTCTGCCGGTGTGATTAGCAAGGAATGGGCGCAAAAGCTACACCTTCCCTCAGACGTTGTGGTTGGTGTGGGTGCGTTTGATGCGCACATGGGCGCTGTGGGAGGACAAATTGAGCCGTATTATTTGAGCAAAGTGATGGGTACTTCCACGTGCGACATGCTTGTTGCTCCGCTCGACGAAATACAGGGAACACTTGTGCAAGGCATCTGTGGACAAGTTCCCGGGTCCATCATTCCCGGCATGCTTGGATTGGAAGCCGGCCAAAGCGCGTTTGGTGATGTGTATGCCTGGTTTAGAAATCTATTGAGTTGGCCCTTGGATCAATTGTATGAAGATGAAAAAAGAAAACAGGACATTATCGAAAAATTGATAGATACTTTGTCCGCGGAAGCTGCAAAACTCCCGCTTCGTGAAAATGATGAATTAGCAGTTGATTGGCTGAATGGCCGTCGCACGCCTGACGCGAATCAATTACTGAAGGGCGCTGTGATTAATTTGAATTTGGCGAGCAACGCACCGCGGATTTTTAAAGCCCTTGTTGAAGCAACTTGTTTCGGTGCCAAAGCAATCGTTGAAAGGTTTAATGAGCAGGGTATATTCGTCAAGGGGCTGATTGGCTTAGGCGGCGTGGCAAAAAAATCTCCCTACATTATGCAGGTCATGGCTGACGTGATGAACATGCCCATTAGGATTCACAAATCCGAACACACATGTGCCATGGGCGCAGCGATGTTTGCGGCAACGGCTGCCGCCATTTATGACAATGTAGAGCAAGCCATGAATGCCATGGGTCATGGATTCCATGCTGAGTACTATCCCAGGAGCGAAAATATTGAACACTATAACATGCGTTATCATCAGTATAAAAAACTAGGAATATTTTTAGAACAACAATTTGCAAATCGTGAATCGTCAATCGTGAGTCGTCAGTCGTGAATCGTGAGTCGTTTGCCATAAGCCAGTTACAGTTGACTTCTTGGCTTTCCCCACTCACGTCTCACGTCTCACCTCTGACGGTATTCACCATTCACAATTCACTATTGACCATTCACCATTCACTACGACAATGAGCAAATACGATCACATACGTGAAGAAGCGTTCGAAGCCAATTTGCAATTGTCAAAACTAGGTCTTGTCCTTTTCACCTTTGGCAACGTGAGTGCCGCCGACAGAAAGCTTAGCTTGTTTGCAATAAAACCAAGTGGTGTACCATACGAAAAACTTTCGCCCAAAAAGATGGTTGTTGTGGACTACGACGCACACGTAGTAGACGGAAAACTTCGACCGTCATCAGATACAAAAACGCATGCTCTCCTTTATAAGCATTGGGAAAAAATTGGTGGTATCGCACACACCCATTCCACTTATGCAACCGCGTGGGCGCAATCGCAACGAGACATTCCTATCTTTGGCACTACCCACGCCGACCATCTTGCTTTCGACGTCCCGTGTGCAGCCTGTATGGACGATGAAATGATTAAAGGAGACTATGAACACCAAACAGGGTTTCAAATCCTCAATTGCTTTAAAGAAAGGAACTTGAATTACCAGGAAACCGAGATGATCCTCGTGGCCAATCACGCACCTTTTACATGGGGAGAAACAGCTGCAAAAGCCGTGTACAATAGTGCCGTGCTGGAAAACATTGCGCAGATGGCATTCTTGACAGAACAAATAAATTCGTGCTCTTCCCGAATGAAGGACTCTTTAATAAAAAAGCATTTTGAACGCAAACACGGACCGGATTCATATTATGGCCAGGAGAAAAAATAGGATTAACTGTTTATGAGAAAATTTAAACTCAAATTTTTGATTGGTTTGTTGTTTCTTGTTGGTTGCAACAACGGGAACTCTAACAAAACCGACAACAAAGTGCCAACGGCGGACAGTACAAAAACTGGAATTACCTCGCGTAGTTTCGGACATTATGAAGGCAAGCCTGTCACCGAGTACACACTCAGAAACTCTAGTGGCATGCACGTGAGCATTTTGGATTATGGGGGTACCGTGACTCAAATTGTGGTTCCGGACAAAAACGGCAAGATGGGTGATGTGGTGCTTGGCTTTGACTCGTTTGATGGATACGTGCAACAAATTGAGCCCTATTTCGGAGCACTGGTTGGCCGATACGCAAACCGCATTAGCAAAGCAAAGTTTGCCCTTGGTGGTCAAACATACACTTTGGCAGCGAACAACGACGGCAACAGCCTTCACGGAGGGAACAAAGGATTCGATAAAGTGATGTGGGCAGCACAAAAACTTTCCGATAGTAGTCTAAAGCTGACGTATCAAAGTAAGGATGGCGAAGAAGGATATCCTGGCAATTTAAATGCGGAAGTCACCTACACACTTGGCTTTGACAACTCTCTCATCATTGATTATTTGGCAACGACCGACAAGCCAACGCCCGTGAACCTTACCAATCATTCTTATTTCAATTTGTCTGCTGGGCAAGATTCGACGATCCTAAATCATGAGCTGCAATTAAACGCCGAAAAATATACTCCCGTGGATAGTAAATTGATTCCGACGGGGGAAATCCTGGACGTGAAAAACACACCAATGGATTTTACCCATTCAAAAAGAATTGGAGCGGACATTGACAAAGTGAAGGGCGGGTACGATCACAACTGGATTCTCAACAGAAGTGGAGATGGTTTACAAAAAGCCGCTACACTGTTCGAAGCGCAGAGCGGTCGTTTGATGGAGGTGTTTACCACACAACCAGGCGTACAATTTTATACCGGAAATTTCTTAAACGGCACCTTAAGATTTACGAAGAATGGGGAACGGTACATACAGCACGGAGCATTGTGCCTGGAGACTCAGCATTATCCCGATAGTCCCAATCAGCCAACATTTCCAAACACAATACTGAAGCCTGGAGAAGTTTACCGGCAAACAACCGTATACAGGTTTTCGACCAAATAAGCCGAATCACCGTCAACAACTAAAATTTTCCATTCAGAAACAAAAAAAATGATCAATCTGAGAAACCTGGAAGTTTGGTTTATTACCGGAAGTCAACACTTGTATGGAGAGCAAACCTTGAAGAAGGTTGCTGAACATTCGGCGGTTATAGCAAAGGCCCTAAATAATGCGCCGCAGGTTCCGGTTAAAGTTATTTTCAAACCTACCGTAAAATCTACGGACGAGGTCTATGCTGTTTGCCAGGAAGCAAACGCAGCGAAAAATTGCATTGGCATCATCTCATGGATGCACACTTTTTCTCCTGCAAAAATGTGGATTACTGGACTAAAAATCTTGCAAAAACCTCTGTTGCATTTGCACACGCAGTTTAATCGTGATATTCCGTGGAAGGATATTGACATGGACTTCATGAATCTAAATCAAAGTGCGCATGGGGACCGCGAATTTGGGTTTATGATGAGTCGCATGAGAATGAGAAGGAAAGTGGTTGTTGGTCACTGGCAAGACGGCGAGGTGTTAGATCGCATTAGCGCATGGATACGGGCCGCCGCTGCGTGGCGTGATTGGCAGGGTACCAAATTTGTTCGCTTCGGAGACAACATGCGTTATGTGGCCGTAACTGAAGGCGATAAAGTAGAAGCCGAGCTAAAATTCGGGTACTCGGTAAATACACATGGAGTCGGAGATTTGATTAAAGTGATCAGCGATGTGAGAGAAACGGCGATAACAAAATTATGTGAACAATATGTCGAACAATATAAATTAACTACTTCCTTAAAAAAAGGGAATAACCAACATGGCGCGCTGCGAGAAGCCGGGAAGATCGAACTGGGGCTACGTAAGTTTTTACAGGAGGGCGATTACAAAGGTTTTACCGACACCTTTGAAGATCTACACGGATTGGTGCAACTCCCAGGAATTGCAGTTCAACGATTGATGAATGAGGGATATGGCTTCGCGGCAGAGGGCGATTGGAAAACAGCAGCATTGGTGCGTGCAATGAAAGTGATGGCAAGTGGATTGAGTGGCGGCAATTCTTTTATGGAAGATTATACTTATCATTTTGATCCGAAAAATAAAATGGTGCTTGGAGCTCATATGCTGGAGATTTGTGAGAGCATTGCAGATGGAAAACCATCCTGCGAGATTCATCCATTGAGTATCGGTGGAAAAGCTGATCCCGTACGGCTGGTGTTTAGTGTTGCAGCTGGACCGGCAATCAATGCTTCGATAGTCGACATGGGAAATCGTTTTCGATTATTGGTGAATGAAGTGCAGGCGATCAAACCACCACAGGATCTTCCAAAGCTACCAGTGGCAAGAGTTTTATGGAAACCCTATCCGGACATGCAAACGGGTTGCGCAGCGTGGATCCACGCCGGCGGCGCCCACCATACGTGCTTTAGTCAAAATCTAACGGCTGAACATTTGCAAGATTTCGCCGACATCGCTGGAATTGAATGTTTGGTAATTGGAAAGAACACCGACCTTCATCAATTCAAAAATGAGTTAAGGTGGAACGACGTTTATTACCAACTTAACCAAAGATGACAAACTTTAATTGAGTCTTAAATATCTGGATGAGTAAATCGAACCAATACCGCGTTCCCTTTATCCTGATTACGAGCTTATTTTTTTTCTGGGGACTTATCATTAACCTGGATTCAATATTGATCCCACACTTAAGAAAGGCCTTTCAATTAAATACTCTTCAATCTTCGTTGGTTGATTCAGCCGTTTTCATTGCGTATTTTCTGATGGCTCTTCCGGCGGGAGTGATCATGCAGCGATTGGGTTACAGAATTGGGATCATCATCGGCTTACTGCTTTTTGCAACAGGTTCTTTTTTATTCGTGCCTGCCGCCAACACAAGAGAATATGTTTTTTTTCTAATGGCCTTGTTTGTAATAGCGTGCGGCCTTGCCATGCTCGAAACGGCTGCTAATCCTTACGCAACCGTTCTTGGTCCAGAAGAAACAGCCACACGACGATTAAACTTTGCTCAATCCTTTAACGGCCTTGCGGTGGTAGTCGCTCCACTGATTGGCAGGTGGTTTATCCTTTCTGGCAAGGAATACACGGAAGCTGACCTCGGCGCCATGGGCGACCAGGCAAGAGGGGTCTATTTGCAATCGGAGGCGTCGAGCGTGAAAGGACCTTATATTATCATCGGGCTTGTCATACTTGCCGTGGCGATACTGTTTTTGCTAAGTAAGCTTCCCGACATTAAAGAAGCCAGAACAGAGCGAAGAAGTTTGTTGCATACGTTGCGTCACCGACACCTTGCGTGGGCGGTGATTGCACAATTCTTCTATGTAGGTGCGCAAGTTTGTGTCACTAGTTTTTTCATCAATCTCGCGCGGCGATCTGCAGGGCTTCCGGAAAAAACCGCGGCGGATTATCTGGGCTGGGGATATGGAATCGCATTTATGAGTGGTCGTTTTTTTGGTACGTTTATTATGAAATACATTCGACCGAATCGGCTGCTTTCTATTTACGCCGTCATAAACATTTTGCTTTCTTTGCTTGCAGTTTTTAGTAAAGGAATGATCACGGTATACGCGCTGATCGCAATTGGATTTTTCATGTCAATCATGTTTCCTACCATATTTGCGCTGGGAATAAAGGATCTTGGCCACGAAACAAAGATGGGCTCGAGTCTTATCATAATGGCCATTGTGGGTGGCGCATTGCTGCCGCCGATACTTGGCTACATTGCAGACGTGACAAAAAATATTCAAAACGGATACATAGTGCCTTTGATTTGCTTTGTCGTTGTTTTATGGTTTGGGTTGAAAGCTTACAAAGTGAGGTTAAAGGAAGTGCCGGTAAAACCTACCTAAGATGAAGCGCTACTGCCTTGCCTTAGATTTGATAGATGATCCGAGGCTAATCGCCGAGTACGAACAATATCATAGACAGGTGTGGCCTGAAATCCTGCAAAGCATGGCGGCAGCAGGCGTTAAGCAAATGGAGATTTATAGGGTAGACAACCGACTTTTTATGATCATGGAAACGGATGAGAATTTTTCCTTTGAAAGAAAAGCGGCGATGGACACGGCAAACGCAAAAGTGCAAGAGTGGGAGAAGCTGATGTGGAAATACCAGCAGGCTTTGCCGGAAAGCAAGCCCGGAGAAAAATGGATTTTGATGCAGAAAATATTTTCACTGAGTCCCTAAGTATTTTTCAATGTTCAGTGGCTTATTGATGGAGACATTAAGAATTGAACATCGAGAATTGAACATTTGATTTAGTATGAGTGATACAATATTCAGTCTCAAAAACAAAGTCTCGATCATAACCGGGGGTGGTAGCGGCATTGGGAAAGCCGTGGCCATTCTTTTCGCCAAGCAAGGAAGCGAGGTTCACATCCTGGATGTTGATGAAAATACTTCGATCGCTGTTGGGGAGATCAACGCCTTCAATGGAAGGGCGTTCTTTCATCAGTGCAACGTTGTTGACCAGGCAGAGATACGGGCGGTTGTCAAATCAGTCATTGCAACCGCACATAAAATCGATATACTCGTTAACAATGCGGGCATCGCTCATGTGGGAACGATTGAGGCAACTTCAGAAGAGGATTTGGTCCGTTTGTTCAACGTGAATATAAAGGGAATGTACAATTGCATGCACGAAGTGATTCCCGAAATGAAAAAAACGGGAGGCGTTATTTTGAACCTGGCTTCAGTAGCTGCACTTGTCGGTATACCGGATCGTTTTGCATATTCGATGACAAAGGGCGCAGTCCTGGGGATGACCCTATCTGTCGCGAAAGACTACGTCGCGCACAATATCCGATGCAATTCAATTTCACCAGCGAGGGTGCACACGCCTTTTGTCGACGGTTTTTTGACGAAGAATTTTCCCGGAAAGGAAAAGGAGGTGTTCGACAAGCTTTCGAAGACACAACCCATAGGACGAATGGGCACTCCCGAAGAGGTGGCATACCTGGCGTTATACCTGTGCAGCGACGAGGCCGCATTTTCTACCGGTTGTGATTATCCTGTAGATGGAGGATTTGTGAAATTGAATAATTGAAATGTAAAGACAAGGCACGCGTTGTCTCTATCCCAAAAAATAAAAAATGAAACTCATCAGATTTGGCGAATTAGGAAAGGAAAAACCTGGGATCGTCATCAATGATCAGATGTACGACATGTCTTCCCTAACTGAAGACTACAATGAAGATTTTTTTGCATCAGGTGGGTTAAAGAAAGTAGAAGCACTCTTGAAAAAGGACACAGAGAATCTTCCTCAAATTCCAGGCGGCGCCAGGCTCGGTAGCCCCATCGCAAGACCATCAAAAATTGTGTGCATTGGATTGAATTACGCAGATCATGCAAGAGAAACCAATGCCACAATTCCATCGGAGCCCGTTATTTTTTTGAAAGCGACATCTTCATTATGCGGACCGTTTGATGATATCATCATTCCCAGGGGTTCCTTGAAAACGGATTGGGAAGTAGAGTTGGCAATTGTCGTGGATAAAAAAGCAAGCTATGTCTCAGAAGATGAGGCACTGGATTACGTCGCCGGCTACTGCCTGCACAATGATGTAAGTGAGCGGACATTTCAGTTGGAGCGCAACGGGACCTGGGATAAGGGAAAGGGTTGTGATACGTTCGCGCCGCTTGGACCCTGGTTGGTAACAAAGGACGAGATTGAGGACGTTAATAAGCTGCTACTATGGCTTACCGTAAATGGGAATATGATGCAGAACGGCACCACAGCAAATCTAATTTACAAGATTCCGTTCCTGGTTTCATATGTGAGCCAGTTCATGAGCCTGCTGCCCGGCGACGTGATCTCTACCGGCACGCCGGCTGGAGTGGGATTAGGAATGAAACCGCCGGTTTTCTTACAGCCTGGAGATCTTGTGGAGTTGGGAGTTGATGGATTGGGCACCGCAAAACAAAATGTGCGCGCCTATGAAACAAAGACCGTTTAGCAATAAGTATGCGAATCGATGCCCATCACCATCTTTGGAAATTTGATCCCGTTCGCGAGAGTTGGATTACTGATGACATGGCGGCCATACAGAACGATTTTCTACCTGACAATTTTAAACCGGTTTTGCAAAGAAATGGATTTGATGGTTCAGTGGTAGTCCAGACAAATCAGTCCGAGGGGGAGAATGAATTGCTATTGAATTATGCAAATGCGAACGATTTTATAAGAGGGATTGTTGGCTGGACTGACCTGCAGAGCAGAAATGTCGAAGAAAGGTTGGGCGCTTATGCTGAGTTAAAAAAGATCAAAGGCTTCAGACACGTGTTGCAGGGTGAAGCAAACAGATCGCTGATGCTGAAATCGGCCTTTAAGAATGGAATACTAAAATTGGCAAGGCACGGATTCACTTACGATATACTGATCTTTGCGGACCAACTTCAGTACATTTCTGAGTTTGTGTCAGGATTCTCAAATCAAAAATTCGTTATCGACCATATTGCCAAGCCCGCCATTAAGAATAGAGAAATAGATCAATGGGAAGAGGACATAAAGGAAATTGCAGAGCATCAAAATGTCTGGTGTAAAATTTCGGGCATGGTAACCGAGGCGGATTGGAAAAATTGGGAACAACAGGATTTTGTCCCCTACCTGGATACAATTGTAGAAGCATTCGGAACTAAGCGAATCATGTATGGATCGGACTGGCCCGTCTGCCTGCTGGCAGCATCTTATGAAAGGGTGTTGGGAATAGTGGAGGAATATTTTGCGCCGTTTTCAGAAAATGAACGACAATTGTTTTTCGGGAGAAACGCTGCTGAATTCTATAACTTGTAAAATAACACGGTTTCCAGGTTTTTTTACCACGACGGCGTCGAGACACTAAGAAATGCAACCATCACGCGTTTGCGCGCCTTAGCGTCTTCGTGCTAAAAAATACCGGAGCTATCGCATTAAGGGAAGCAATGGATCTTCAACTGAAAGATAAAGTCATCATAGTCACAGGCGGCGCCAAAGGCATCGGCGAGAGCATCGTTAAATTGCTCGCTGCGGAAGGAGCAGTTCCTGTGATTGTGGGCAGAAACGAGGTAGACAATTTAATAACTGTCAAAGCAATTGAGGCGAGCGGAGGACAGGCCTGGCAGGTTGTCGCTGAATTGACGGAGCCTGCTGAATGTGCCAAGGCGGTAAAAGCAGTAACTGGGAGGTTTGGCGAGATTGATGGCCTGGTCAACAATGCGGGAATCAATGATGGCGTTGGATTGGAAAATGGCAGTTACGAAAAATTTATGTTGAGCCTTCACCGTAATCTAGTGCATTATTATCTAATGGCCCAGTTGTGCCTTCCCGGGTTAAAGAAAACAAAAGGTGCAATAGTCAACATTGGCTCAAAGACCGCTGAAACGGGACAAGGCAATACTTCGGCCTATGCTGCATCAAACGGGGGTCGGAATGCGCTGACCAGGGAGTGGGCCGTTGAGTTGCTGAAATATGGAATTCGCGTGAATGCTGTTATCGTTGCGGAGTGCTTCACTCCACTTTACGAGAAATGGATCGAAACATTACCGAATCCAAAAGAAAAACGAATAGAGATTGAATCAAAAATTCCGTTAGGAAATCGCATGACGACGGCTGAAGAAATTGCGAACGCTGTCGCTTTTCTGTTGTCACCACGATCGAGTCATACAACCGGTCAATTGATACATGTAGATGGAGGGTATGTACATTTAGACAGAGCTCTGGCGAATGCCTAGATGCATTAAATAGACAATTGAAAAATTGAACATTTAATTGCTTACGATGCTCAATGCTCAATGTTCAACGATCAATACTAAATTTGCCATTCTTTTACAATCCCATGCTTTTACTCGGAATAGACTTAGGAACCTCTTCAATCAAAGTTGCCGTCACTGACGTCGAAACTCAGAAATGGATTGCATCGGCCCAATTTCCGGAAGAAGAAGTAGGCATCACTTCCTTGCAAGTGGGCTGGGCCGAACAGTCACCGGAAACCTGGTGGAAGAACATTAGGCAAGCAATCAAAAAAATAAACGCCACGCGCAAATATGATCCAAAAGATATTGGGGCAATTGGTATCGGCTATCAAATGCATGGGCTGGTACTGGTGGACAAAGAACAAAACGTTTTGCGCGATAGCATCATATGGTGCGACAGCCGCGCGGTAGAAGTTGGTAACGAAGCATTGAGTGCAATTGGTACGGACATCTGTTCATATAGTCTGCTAAATTCGCCAGGCAATTTTACAGCGTCCAAACTGGGATGGGTAAAAAGAAATGAACCAAAGATCTATGAACAGGTAGACAAGATGATGCTTCCGGGCGATTTTGTCGGTATGAAGTTGACCGGCGATATAACGACAACTCCTTCTGCATTGTCTGAGGGAATTTTCTGGGATTTCGCAAAAGAGGAAGTATCAAGGGATGTGATGAAGCATTTTGGATTCGAGGCTAACCTGGTTCCCCAAGTGAAACCTGTTTTTTCTTGTCATGGTAGTTTGATGGAAGTCGTGGCTAAAGAACTTTCTCTTAGGCCGGGCATTCCTGTCAGCTACAAAGCGGGCGACCAACTGAATAACGCAGTTTCTCTAAATGTCTTTCAACCGGGAGAGGTAGCAGCTACGGCTGGCACTTCCGGGGTGATTTATGCTGTGACAGATAAATTGGTTGCCGATAAATTTTCGCGCGTAAACGCTTTTGCTCACGTAAACCACGGCAACAACCAGCGCCGATTAGGTGTCTTGTTGTGCATCAATGGTACAGGGATCATGAACAGGTGGACCAGGGATTTGTCAGCCAGTGGTTACAAAGTAATGAACGAGTTCGCCTCTCATGTAAACCCGGGCAGTGATGAGCTCATAGTCTTTCCGTTTGGAAATGGCGCAGAACGAATTTTTGAAAACAAAATAATTGGTGCGCACATTTTAAACATCGACTTGAATAAACATTCGAAAGCCCACGTTTTCCGTGCGGTGCAAGAAGGCATTGTCTTTTCATTCAAGTACGGACTAGAAATTATGAAAGAAAATGGGATTAAACCGTCCGTTATGCGCGTAGGGAGAGCCAACATGTTTTTGAGTGACCTGTTTGCAAACGCGTTTGTAAATACAACTAATATACCTGTGGAAATGTATGACACAGATGGTAGCGTGGGAGCAGCAATTGGAGCAGGGATTGGGGCTGGCATTTATTCTTCCACCGAACAAGCGTTTCGGGGCTTTCGGATGATTGGTCGAGTTGATCCATCCGACCAGGCCGCGCGGTACGCGAACCTGTATAATAACTGGAAAAATGAATTGTTGAAAATGCTTTAGAGGTGCCGTAAGTGCAAGCTTAACTGCCCGTGACCACCGGATGTTTCTTCGTTTTTCTTTTTGTAGATTCCCTGACAAATAATTGGGTCGGTAACACTCTTGTTTCAAAATCAGTCACTGGCCTTTTGCTTTCGATCAGCTGAATCAAAAACTTCATTGCCACCTCACCCATTTCAAATGCTGGCTGTTTTACCACGGTTAAAGAAGGCTGGAGTAATTCGGTAAGGTCAGTGTTGGAAAACCCCGTTAGCGCAATTTCGCCCGGCACTTCAATTCCTTTTGCTTTCAGGATCCGCAGGCAGCCTGTCGTCAATTTATCCGCCGAAGCAAATATGGCATCAGGTCTTTCTTCCAGATTTAGAAGTTCGTTTACCGCTTCATCAACTTCGGAAAAGATCATTCCTCCATGATGGCAATACTTAACGAAAGCATTGTTCAGTTCAATGTTATTATCTGTCAGCGCGGCCTGGTACCCAGCTAGTCTCTCTTTTGTGATTGAAAGCACCTCGGCATTTGCCAAAACCGCGATACGCTCATAACCATTTTTTATCAAATGTGCCGTAGCATCATAAGCACCCTTATAATTATCAGCGATCACCTTATGAGTATTTATCTCGTCCACGATTCGGTCAAAGAAAACTAATGGCAACTCCTTCTCGTGCAGTTGTCTAAAGCTGTTGAAATCGTTTGTTTCAGTTGATACCGAGACGATCAATCCATCGATCGACCTCGAAGTGAGATATTGCAAATTCATCAACTCGCGTTCGAACGATTCCCGGCTCTGTGCAATGATGACATTATATCCATTGTTATAGGCAATGGATTCAATACCGTTAATGACCTGCGAAAAAAAAGAATTTGCGATTTCACAAACAATTACACCTATAGAGCGGCTTCTTCTTTCTTTTAAGCTCAAAGCTATCGGGTTGGGCTGGTAGTTTATTTTTTGAGCGTATTCGAGAACGATCTTTTTTGTCTCGGGGCTTATTTCGTAGCTATCCCTCAATGCACGTGAAACGGTTGAAGTGGACAGGCCGAGGGCTTTGGCAATATCCTTTATTGTTACGGCTTCAAATTTCATAATGGCAATCGATTAACCAGGCTGCATAAAGTTACACTTTTTGTAGGGTCAATTTGCTTTCATGTTGGCCTGGGCAAGCGCAGTGAAAGAGCCGTTGCGCTAAACCTTTCGTCTCATTTTTTGCTGCAGTGGAGAACTCGAATACGCGTCGTTCTTCGGGAACGATTGCGTAAAAAAATCTATCTAAAGTCTTCGGCGGCAAAGAAGTTCTATGTAGACTTGTTAGATGGTTCGCTGAACCTGGCCACGCCAAGTTTGGCGACGGCGGAAGAAAAATTGCCTGCTTAAATGAAAAAAATTGCTGCGAGACGACCTCCCGAAAGTGGGTATATACTATTTACAGGCTCAAAATGCGTCTTTGGTTTCTTCCTTTTAGTTACTTGTAATCGTCATTCCCCGAGAATCAACCAAGCATTCAAATTCAATCGATCGGTACCGAAGCGTGAATTGTAAACCATGACCACAAGCTAATTTCAAAAAATTCTTTATGAGAAAAATTGTTACACAGTTAGCGATAAGTCTCCTGGCCACTTGTGTGTGCTCGCTGTTTGAAGACGCATATGGACAAGGCAGACAAATTACAGGCAAGGTTACCTCTTCGGAAAATAAACAACCGCTGGCCGGTGTTACGGTAAAGGAGAAGGGGACGGACAATGCGGTGACCACAGATGCGCAAGGCAATTATAGAATTGCCGTCGATAGTAAGGCGAGCGCTCTTCTATTTACTTACTCCGGATTTACTCCGTTCGAAGCACCGCTAGGAACAAGGTCTTCAATCGACGTGGAAATGGCCGTACAGGTAAGGACACAGGACGAAGTAGTGGTGATCGGCTACCAGTCAGTGCGCAGAAGAGATCTCACCGGATCGGTTTCATCAGTGAGTGCGAAGCAATTAAAAGACATTCCAATTAACTCAGCAGCGCAGGCGCTCGCTGGGCGGCTGGCAGGCGTACAGGTAACGGGCACTGAAGGTTCGCCAAATGCAGAAGTATTAATCAGAGTTCGTGGAGGTGGCTCCATTACACAGGACCCGCAGCCAATTTATATCGTGGACGGCGTCCAGGTTGAAAACGCTCTGTCTGTGTTGTCACCGCAGGATATTGAAACGGTCGACGTGCTCAAAGATGCTTCGACAACTGCTATTTATGGAGCTAGGGGCGCCAATGGAGTCGTGATCATTACAACCAAGGGCGGTCACAATATGAAGCCAACAATTTATTACAATGGACTTGTTGGATTCAAAAAACTTGCGAATAAGTTGGAAGTGATGAATCCTTACGAGTTTGTTTTGTACCAATACGAAAGAAGCAGGGGTAGTGCCGCCGAGCAACAAGCTTTCCAAAATACTTATGGCAGATGGGAAGATCTTGACCTTTATAAATCAATTCCGGCTGTGGATTGGCAGGAGGAGATGTTTGGCCGAGTTGCGCTCATGCAAACGCATAACGTAGGTCTCAATGGAGGTGATCAAAAGACGCAATATAACCTGAGCCTCACATACAACGGCGAAGAGGGGATTATGCTTTTGTCTGACTTCAAGAGAATTCTCGGAAGCTTCAAGTTTGATCATCAGTTTAGTCAAAAACTGAAAGTTGGGTTTTCATCGCGGTACAATAATACCGTTATAAATGGAGCCGGAACTTCTAATCCTGGTTCTTCAGCAACCAACAGGCTGCGGCAGGCCATTAAATACAAGCCTATCTTGTCTGCCGGACAAAGCGAAACGGACTATGATCCAGATTATGCAGATCAAACCAACGCAAACAGCCTGAGGCTGGTAAATCCTATTTTGCTAAATGAAGCGGAATACCGCAAAAGTATTGCAGACAATATCAACCTGACTGGTTATATCAATTTTGTCATCAACAAATATTTAAGTTTCAGATCTACGTTCGGGTATGACTTGACCAACACCGAACAAAGGGCTTTCGACGATACAATCACATCCAATTCAAAACAGAATAGCGCTGGTATGCCATTGGCATCCATTAATTCGATCAAGCGAACGACGTTTGATAACTCCAATGTGCTCACTTTTACGATGGACGCTTCTGGAACCAACTTCAGCAGGCATAATAAATTGTCAATTCTTTTAGGCCAAGAAATTTATGAAGACAAGGGAAACGCTCTTTATGTGGAGACGAGATACTTTCCGCTTGGAATTAGCCCACAGCGGGCATTTGCAAATATGAATCTTGGAAGTGGACCGCAAGGTCAGCCGCAACCAAAACCGACTTCATCTGAAAGTGACAGTAAACTCGCTTCTTTTTTTGGAAGAATGAACTACGCATATGATGATCGCTATTTGCTTAGCCTGTCACTTCGCGCGGACGGTTCAACCAAGTTTGCGCCAGATAACCGGTGGGGTTATTTCCCTTCAGCAACTGTTGCATGGAGAGTCTCAAAGGAAAAATTTATGGAGTCTGTTAGCTCGACCATCAATGATCTTAAGTTAAGAATTGGTTATGGGGAAGCTGGCAATAACAGGATCAGCGATTTTCAATACCTGACTACTTATACTCCATCTACACAATATGATTTGCTCGACCAGATCATCACCGCCTACCTTCCTCCAACACTTGCAAACAATGCCCTCGCTTGGGAGGAAAACATTTCGCGGAATATTGGATTAGACGTGAGCTTCCTGCAAAATAGAATCCAGTTTACCGCGGACGTCTATAAAAACAGTTCAAAGAATCTTTTGCTAAACGTGGTGGTCCCCGCGAGCAGCGGTTACACAAAACAATTTCAAAATGTAGGTTCACTCACCAATTCGGGTGTTGAATTCCAGGTTAACGCCACGGCACTGCAGAAGAAGGATTTTACCTGGACAGTTAACTTCAACACCTCATACAACAAAAACAAGATAAAAAGCCTGGGGCCGGACCAGGAATCATTTCTCGAAACCTCGGGTTGGGCAGGATCCAATGTTCCATCTGATTTCATCGTGAAGGTGGGTGAATCCGTTGGAGCGGTATGGGGATTAATTACAGACGGATGGTACAAGGTGAGTGATTTTGATTTTAATTCCACTACAAATACATATACCCTAAAAACTGGCGTGCCCAACGATCAAAGTATTCTCGCTGTTGCTCCGCAGCCAGGAATGCTAAAATTTAAAGATTTAAATGGAGACGGCGTTATCGACGACAAGGACAGAACGATTATCGGCCATACATTACCGACTGTCATCGGAGGCTTGAACCAGCAATTCACCTACAAAAGTTTTGACCTAAGTGTTTTCTTCAATTTTCAATTTGGCAACGAAATTTACAATGCTAACAACCTCGAGTTTACAAGTGGGTACACGGTAAACTCAAACATGTTGGCCACAATGAACAGCGATAAGCGATGGCGTACTGTCGATGACCACGGCACCGTTGTAACCGACCCTGCTACGCTTGAGAAGCTCAATGCTAACGCAACAATTTGGCGCCCGATTACCAGCGCTGGTTCATTCTATACACATTCATGGGCCATTGAAGATGGAGGTTTTGTGAGACTGAACAACATCACAATTGGGTACACGCTTCCAAAATCCGTAACCTCCCGCATAAAAATACAGAGCCTGCGGGTTTACGTGACAGGCAACAACCTGGCAGTGTTTACAAATTACTCCGGCTATGATCCGGAGGTCAGCACTAGAAGAACATCTTTGGTCACACCTGGAGTAGATTATTCTGCGTATCCGCGGAGTCGCAGTTTTATTTTCGGTGTTAATCTTAGTTTATAAAAAAACAAATCGAGCATAAAATGAAACCAAAATTTTTGTTCAAATCAATCAGCGCGGTTGTTGTCGTGACAGCGGTTATATGGTTTTCATCTTGCAAAAAATATCTGGACGTGCAGCCTGTGTCATCAGCGACGCCTGATTATGTTTTCAGTAATGTGGACAACGCGTACAAGGCCGTGCTTGGCGCATACGCTGCCCTAACCGGGGACCAGGGATACGGAATTCGCATTAGCATGTATTATCCTTACGACAATGACGAGATGATGGGACAAAGCGGTGCTATCGGTGATAACGAGAGACGAGATATTGCTCATTACAATGCTGCCCCCGGCAATACGCAATTGTACAATCCTTATTCACAACTTTACCAGGGCATTGAGAGAGCGAATCTTTGTAT
>AR_comb_assmDRAFT_10032527_pt1 | contig 37025 bp, 27 predicted proteins | sample ArasoioldDNA_FD_10543 | JGI IMG/M metagenome (IMG submission 10543) | reverse complement strand
AGAAAGACTCTGCTTATTATGCTGCCCGGCTGATTCAGTTGCGTGACACCGCCGTCGAGGGAATCCTGAACGATCACAACGGGCGAGCCTACATTTCGTCTCTCAATGATCGACGCTCGGGCCGCATTTTAGTCGAGAGCTTTGGGCATTGGGAAGGGGATCCGCAGACTACTCTGACTGACTATGACGTCTTCTTCCGCATGCGCCGGACCGCGCACCTGTCGCACGCTCTCATGCGGCGCACGAAGTTAGGTACACCGGCTCCCGCATCGGTGTGGGAATTAATCAATCACTACTTCAAGGTTTACGAAATGACGGAATGGGTCTTGTTGAAGTGGCTGGATGAATGGGATTTTGACTGGAGAGGATTGGGGGCGGCCCACCCCGATCTCGATCTAAAATCACAGCACGATAGACAGCCCATTCTCAAGCGCATCTCCACAGAGATATGGGGAAAAGTTCAGGAACGGCTCCAGCTATTGCTTCACTCCGACGTTCAAGTGCCACACGAATGCACTCAGCAGGCGCGTACCCTCTATTACCAGCAACTCACCGCCCAGCTAAAGTCTCCTAATGGAGCCCCTGCCCTTCAGAATGAGAATCTGCTATGCAAAATCGACGATGCCTTTAAGTCGGCTCTGAAAGGCTTGACTGATGACAGCGCAAACACCCTGAGAAACGAATTCTGCCGTTTTCTTGACGTGGACCGCCAATTGTTCCCCGTGCAAATCGGTTCTGGATTCGAATCCATTGATACGGTCCGCGTAGTCCGATTCAGCCCAAAAGATGCGAAACGTGGCCTGAGCAAAGGAGAGCCTTCGGAAAAAGTTTGCGGCACGGTCCTGGGTGCATTCGGCGGATTCTTCAAGAAGAGCTGGCGCGCCAATGACATCATGATCGGACGTTTCGACGCCGCCTGCCTTCTAACCGAATGTTTACTGACCAAGGAGCGTTTAGCTGCCCTGCGCCCGGGCCGATCGATTACGCTTGCGCAACTGAAGAACTGGTTTCCCAGCATCGACTCTTCCAGTGCTGCTGACCTGCTAGGCACGATCAATAACTATCTGCGAGACCCAAGTATCGCCACCCCCGAGTCATGGGACAACCTGATCAATGTCGTCGTTTCGGCAGCTCATCACGAAATCGAGCGCGAGGAGTGGCCCCGGGTGGTCAGTTGTGCAATCCAGCAGCACCATGCCTGGGGACAATATCTGCCGGATCCCTCCCGTCCATTTGACAAAGAGAATCGGCGTTTGCGCCCTGGCACGGCAAGACCGGACCAGGTCCTCGTCGACATGGCGGCCGGTGCGATAGCAGCGGGCAAAATCCCACAGTTCACGCCAGGCTCAGTCGCGGGTGGGAATTTCCTGGAGGAGATTCCGGAGACAATCTTGCAGGAACTCGGCTCCCTGGGGCTCCTGCGAACCCTAAGAGGAATAATGCCGGCATTGAGTGACGACAGACGAAAGAGATTGGAGGGGAGCAGGATCTATCGCGTGCTCTTCGGTCGCGTCGTCCCGGTGTACTACCGCTGGGCTCGCATGCGCCGCACACAACCAACTTCAGTCGTCGTGCTGAACACCATTATTCCGACCGCTTGCGTAACGATTCTCCTGCTTGCCTTGGGTCTCAAACTTCTTGGTGCCGACCTGACATGGAAACTCTGGGGAATCGTTCTTGCAGTGCCGATCCTGGCATTTTTGGTCTGGTCCTCCTCGTTCTTAAGGGAAACTTCCGACGAGTAGGTCACACCCGGATAAGGCCGCGTCGCTCATCGGAATCACGCTAACGCGATGCAGCCCTTGCGATACTAGAACTCGCCGATTCTCCCTCGGCGTTCGTTGCACGCACGCGATATGAGGCCTTCCGTCCGTTGCCTGCGCCTGTGTCTATATACTCCAACGTGGACGCCGGCATTTCTGCTATCTTCTGCCACGAGCGACTACCCATATCGTCACGACGCTCGATCACGATGTGTTGGGGATCGCCTCCGTGCACCTGCCAGGTGAGCTTCACGCCACCAGCCGCCGACGCTACCGTCAACGGGGCTGGCGCTTCCGGCAAAACGGCCCAATCGAAATAGTCGGCATCGGCAATTGCCATGATGCTGTCTGTCACCGGCAACTGCTCCAGCGTGTCGCTCGTTCCCTTCTTCCACTCCAGAGGACGTATCTCTCCCGAGACGACGTCGATTAATACCGGGTGCTGAATTCCAGCCCCTTTCACAATGAATGTGGAAGATAAATTCGGAAACGTCTTCCCTCCCGGCAGGCTGTGAGCCGCGATCCAATAAGCGACGATCGCCTTGCCGCTCCTGGAACGGAATCCGTAGCTCATGAATGAAAATTCAGTTCTGCGCCGGAGATCGCGCACGTCATCGCCCACGAGTTCAATCGTAGAGTCAAACTTGGTATCGGAAAAAAGCGCGTTGGTATTCTGCAGCGCATAGAACACCGGCCGCGGGGTGAAGTCATAGTCGTGATTCGTCAGCCCATGCAGGATGCCGAAATCGTCAAACTCGTTTCCGTCTGTCCCGGCCGCGAGCAGCCATACAAAGGTCTTCACTCCGGCGGCATGGTTGTAAATGAGCCCTCGGGTAACGTACTTCGACTGCACGGACTCGTCAGAACCGATCCAGGACGGGATCGAATTGAATTCATCATCAAAGAATGGAATGCCCGCTTGAACGCCTGGATAGTTCTTCACCAACTCACGTAGCGCCCGCGGAGATTCGTCGCGATACGCCCCATAGTCCATCGTCTCCGGGTTCATGTTCTGTCCATACCCGGGATAAGTATGGTAGGCATAAACATCGATTCCCGCGGCACATTTGCACGTATCAAGCGCTCGCCCTGTGAAGTCGCGTGACGGATCGGCCTGCCCACCATAGATCACTTTCGCGCCCGGAGTTTTGTGCACCGTCTCTATAAAGGGCGCGAGGAGCCGACCGTACTGCTCTGGATTACCCCACGGATTCCAATATCCGATGTCCTGCTCATTCCATAGGGCCCAGTAATGAATGCGATCTTTAAAGTGATCGGCCATCCAGCCAACATATTTATTGAAAGCAGTGATTTGCTCCGGCGAAACCGGTGGCCAATAGACTGAATAAATGCTGCGGTCATCATTGTGAAATGAGCCCGGTTCCGGCACGCTCACATCCGGCAACTTGCCGCTGTGCGCTGTATACATCTGGTTGCCGTAAAGAAGCTGCACCTGTATGTCCATCTTGTTGTCGACCAGGGAATCGACAGCATCCTCAAGTTCCTGCGGAGCCGCGTAGACACCTCGCTTCTGCTCGATCCAGTCCCAACTTGTGTAGTCAGAACTGTTTTCGTATTGTCCGATGCGGATCCATTTGAACCCAGCGTCAAACATGCGCGTCCACCACCAGCGGTTGATGGGCAGATAGGGATCGCGCGGCAGATCGGAGTTGATGCCGAATCCATCTTGGATTTGTGATGTTCTCTTCGGCGGGACTTTCGTAGGAATCTTTCTGGGACTCTGAGCCAGCAACGACGTTGCCAACAAGACTGCACCATAAAGAACGAACCATCGACGACAAGAACAGCGCCGAACAAGCTGGGCCATCGCCTTCTCCTCTCAGTCGAAATGGCGGTTTTAGCGCGCTACCTTCTCTGCAGTCACCAGTGATGCGTTCGCCGCTATTTCGTTCGCGTTGCGCTGGATCTTCCGGATCGACTCCGCAATTTCGTTCATATCCTCTTCATCTCCAAGCAACGCAAACTGCGGGATCCAAACTGTCTCCCATGCGGCTCGCTGCGTGTTCGGAAAGCGTTGCTCGAGGAAGTCGTGCTTCTCTGTGGCCTGAACGCCGCTCAGGCGCTTGCGATACTCCCCACTGCGGAAGCATTCGAGTTCGTGCAATGGAGGATAGCTTGCCTGCGTGGGAATGCCCTCGGCATTCAAGACCGCGATGAAGTTCTCTGTCGAGATACCGCCGAAGTGCTTGCTGTCAACGTGAAAGATGTAGGCGTACTGTCCATTCCGCGTGCATCGCGAATCGCATTTCTGTGAGGTAATTCCCGGAATCTCCGCGAACAACCTGTCCAGCAGTCGACCATTGCGATGCCGATGCAAAGTCTGTTCGTCCAACCTTCCAAGTTGCACTTTCAGGATTGCGCCTTGCCACTCGCTGAGCCGGTAGTTGGAGCCATAAATGAAATGGCTGTAGAACCAGGCTTCCGGCATGCGCCCGCAATCGTGAACAGAACGTGCCTGCCGTTCAAAGTGATCGTCATTGGAAATAATGATTCCGCCTTCTCCCGCCGTCATGAGCTTGCTGGCTTGAAAACTGAACGTCGCGGCGATCCCGAACGTTCCAATCTTCTTCCCGCGCCATTCGCTCCCGTGAGCGTGCGCCGCGTCTTCGATCAGGTGAATTCCGCGGTTCCGCGCAAGCTCCGACAGAGAGTCCAGGTTCGCGGGATGTCCTCCCATGTGCACTGCAATAATTGCCCGGGTGCGCGGCGTGATCGCTGCTTCCGTGAGTTCAGGATCCAAACAGTAGGTTTCAAGATCCACCTCCACCAGCACCGGCAGCGCGTTGGCAAAAAGCACGGCGCTGGCCGAAGCAATGAACGTGAAGTTCGGAACAATCACTTCGTCCCCTGGCCCGATGCCAAGTCCTGCCATCGTGGCTTCCAGCGCGGCCGTCCCGTTGGTTACGGCAATTCCGTGTCCCGCTCCGTGATAAGCGGCAAAAGCCTGTTCAAACTCCAGCGTCTTTGTTCCCGGCGTGCGCCACCAGACGCGGCTCTCGAGCACATCCGATAATGCCTTGCGCTCTTGATCGTCGTACTGCGGCCATTGCGGAAAGGGCTTCGACTTCGCCTTCTTGCCACCGAATAGAGCAAGTTCAGACATGGGTTCTCCTTGTGCCGCTTGCTGCTGCAATTCCAGAGACCGACCTTGTCAGCCAAGTAAGGTAACGCAAAACAACCTTCGAGTCACCGTGAATGAACGCCTTGCCGCCAAAACCTCCGGTTCGCCCCTTCTGAAAGGGTTGCCGCTTAACATTTCTTGGGGACTCGTATTCCGTTCAGTTGTCAGCATCCGACCTGGAGGAATAGCCTGTCTTGAAGGAGCGATTTTATGAGCACCCTCGAAGCCAGCACACCAGCCGACATCCTCGAACTCAGCCCTTATTCCCCAACTCGCTCTACCGTCAAAGACAGGCCTCTGAGCCCTGAAGAACTGCGCAAAACTGAAATCTATTGGCGGGCCTGCAATTACTTGAGCCTGGGAATGATTTACCTGCGAGAAAATCCGCTGCTGACAGAACCACTACAACCCGAGCACATCAAGAATCGCCTGCTGGGACATTGGGGATCGAGCCCCGGCCTCTCCTTCATTTATGTCCACCTCAATCGCATGATCAAAAAGTATGACCTCGACATGATCTTCCTCGCCGGCCCCGGCCACGGCGCGCCCGGCGTTCTTGGACCCACCTATCTCGAAGGCACGTACTCACAGGTCTATCCGGAAAAGAGTCTCGACCCAGACGGTCTGCGCGAGTTCTTTCGCCAGTTCTCGTTTCCCGGAGGCATCGGCAGTCACTGCACTCCCGAAACACCCGGATCGATTCATGAAGGCGGAGAGCTCGGCTACGTCCTCTCTCACGCGTGTGGCGCAGCCTTCGACAATCCGGAGCTGATCGTTGCGGCGGTCGTGGGTGACGGCGAATCCGAAACGGGCCCACTCGCCACCTCCTGGCACATCAACAAATTCTTGAACCCCGCTCGTGACGGTGCGGTTCTGCCGATTCTTCACCTTAACGGTTACAAGATTGACAATCCCACGCTGCTCTCTCGAATCTCGCACGAAGAAATCGAAAATCTCTTCCGCGGTTACGGGTGGACACCATACTTCGTCGAGGGATCTGACATCGACAGCATGCACCAGGCAATGGCTGCCACCGTGGAGCAATGCGTTCATGAAATTCGCGAGCACCGCCAGGCCGCACGCGAACACCATCAGGTCAGCCGCCCTCGCTGGCCTATGATCGTGTTGCGCTCTCCCAAGGGCTGGACCGCTCCTCGCGAAATCGAGGGCCATTACTTGGAGGGCTTCTGGCGCGCTCACCAAGTGCCACTGCCGGGCGCGAAGAAGGACCCTGAGCAACTGCGAGCGCTCGAGAAATGGATGCGCTCGCAGATGCCCGACACCCTCTTTGAGAATGGCGGTTTGGCCTCTGTATTCCGCGAACTCGCCCCCACCGGCCCGCGGCGCATGAGCGCCAATCCTCATGCGAATGGCGGACGCCTTCAAAAGGCGCTCCGCTTGCCGGATTTCCGCAACTTCGCTGCCAAAGTCGAAAAGCCCGGATGCACCCAGACCGAGAACACTCGCCCTCTCGGTGCACTCCTCGCTGAGGTGATGAAGCGAAACGCAAACAACTTCCGCGTGTTTGGACCCGACGAAACCAGTTCCAACAAGCTCGACAAGCTCTTCACGGTTACTAAGAAGTTTTGGATCGAAGAGCGCTTCCCCGAAGACGACGACGGCGGCAATCTCTCCGTCGACGGCCGCGTCATCGAGATGTTAAGTGAACACACGATGGAAGGTATGCTCGAGGGCTACCTGCTCACCGGGCGCCATGGGTTTCTTTCCACCTACGAGTCTTTCGTGCACGTCATCGACTCCATGTTCAACCAGCACGCCAAGTGGCTAGAGATCTGCAATCACCTGAGCTGGCGTCAGGCCATTCCATCATTGAACCTATTGATCACTTCCACCGTATGGCGCCAGGATCATAATGGCTTTACCCATCAGGATCCCGGCTTCCTCGATGTTGTTGTCAACAAGAGTGCCAACGTGACCCGCATCTACATGCCCCCTGACGTGAACTGCCTGCTGTCAGTGGCCGATCACTGCCTGCGCAGCCAGAATTACGTCAATGTGATCGTCTGCGATAAACAGAAGCACCTGCAGTACATGGACATGGAGGCGGCGATTACTCACTGCACGAAGGGCATCGGGATTTGGGATTGGGCCAGCAACGACGAAGGCGGCGAACCCGACGTCGTCATGGCTTCGGCCGGCGATATCCCCACGCAGGAAGCACTCGCTGCAATCGATCTGCTGCGTAAAGAATTCCCAGATTTGAAGATTCGCTTCATCAACGTTGTGGATCTTTTCAAACTGCAGCCTTCGAGCGAGCACCCTCATGGCCTCTCCGACCACGATTTTGATTCGCTCTTCACCGTCGACAAGCCTGTCTTGTTCAACTTTCACGGGTACCCGCAGTTGATTCACCGCCTCGCTTATCGCCGCACGAATCACGCCAACATTCACGTACGCGGCTACAAGGAGAAAGGAAGCATCAACACGCCCCTGGAACTGGCGATCGACAACAACATCGACCGCTTCAGCCTGGCCATGGATGTGGTGGATCGCGTGCCAAGACTGCAGAGAATCGGTGGACACGCCAAGGAGAGATTCCTCAATCAGCAGATCGAATGCCGGAACTACGCGCACGAGCAAGGCATCGATCTGCCAGAGGCGACGGATTGGGTGTGGCCGTACTAGTAGCCGCCGTCCTCGGCGGCTGTCGGGCGGGCGTCACTGCCCGCCCATTCTAAATCTACGAGGGATGCGATTCTCCCTTGATGACCCGCACCGTGTCGCGCGCAATCAGCAATTCTTCATCTGTAGGGATCGCATAAGCCTGAAGTTTCGAATTCTGCGTGCTGATCATGCCCTCGCGTCCAACCATGTCTTGATTCTGCTGTTGATCAATACGGAGTCCCGCCCACTCCATTCCCGCACAAATCTTCGCCCGCACTTCCGGCGAATTCTCTCCAATGCCTCCCGTAAACACGACCGCATCGGCTCCGCCCATTGCGGCCAGAAATGCACCGATATATTTCTTCGCGCGATAGCAAAAAATCTCGACGGCCAGCCTCACCCGACGGTCGTCATGCTCCTTCAATTCCGCCTGCAGTTCACGCATGTCATTCGTTAAGCCCGACACCCCCAACAGTCCCGACTGCGTGTTCAGTAGCGTGTCGACTTCCGAAGGAGACATTCCCTCTTTTCGGGCAATAACACTCACGATTGCAGGATCAAGGTCTCCCGACCTAGTTCCCATCACCAAGCCTTCGAGAGGAGTCATTCCCATCGAAGTGTCCGATGATCTTCCAGCCTTGATCGCCGCGGCCGAGCACCCATTCCCCAGGTGCAGCGTAATAATGTTTGTCTGTTCCCGAGTCACCCCTCGCAGCACGCGATAGCGGAATGCAACATATCGGTGAGAGGTCCCATGAAATCCATATCGACGGATGCGGTGCCGCCGATACAAGTGATACGGGACGGCATACAGATAGGCCTGCTCGGGAATCGAGTGGTGAAATGAAGTATCGAATACCGCCACTTGTGGCACATCCCTCCCGAACAACTCGCGTGCCGCGATTACGCCCTTCACGTTATTGGGATTGTGCAGCGGGGCCAGATCGATGCAATCCTCAATTCCCTTCAGTACACGATCATCGATCAGCGTTGATTCCTTGAATGTTTCGCCGCCATGCACCACGCGATGTCCCACGGCGTGCACGTCGGCTGAACTCCTGATCTCGGCAATGCCTGATCGGTCCGAAGCGATATACCTCAGCAGATAATCCAGTGCCCCTGACATATCTCGCAACGGCGCTGTTAGAGTCTTTCCCGCCTCTTGGCGATACCGTATCTTGACGATCGCTTCCCCACCAATCCCTTCCGTTTCGCCGCGCAAGATCCGGTCATCCTTGTAGTTCTTGATCCGATCCAGGTCCGTCGCAATGATCTGGAATTTAAGACTGGAGCTGCCGGAGTTCAGTACGAGTACGTTCATGCGGATACTCTAACTGATGATTTCCATCCAAGATAGGCTGGGATGCTCTCGCGCCCAAAGCAAGCTGAGTTGAGGGAATGAGAAATCAGCTACCAATCAGTTAATTGCCGCATCCGGCGGCGTGAGGTACCCTGAGACTGCGCAATGTCGACTAACGGCAACGGCACGCCCGTCTACAAACGTATCCAGAACGCCATCCGCACGCGGATTGAGTCTTCTGAACTTCTCCCCGGGGATCCCGTCGCATCCGAGCGCGAACTCGCCCGGGTGCACAAGGTGAGTCTGATGACCGCCCGGCACGCGCTTGCCGGACTTGAGCGCGAAGGCGTTGTTGAGCGCCGTCGCGGAGCAGGCACATTCGTCGCGGCTCCAAAAATTCACTTCAACAAGCTAATGAGCTACACCGAGCACATGTCCAGTCGCGGCCTCACTCCGCGATCTCGCGTGCTTGTAGCCAAGGTCATCGAACATGACGCCGAGGTCGCCGCCCGGCTTGCGCTCCCAGCAACCACCCCTCTGGTAAAAATCGAGCGCCTTCGAGAAACCGGCGACGAACCCTTCGCCCTCGAGACCTGCTACTTGCCTGCCAAGGAATACTCCAGCCTGTCCACGGCTCCTCTTGGACGCACTTCCCTGTTTGCCACGCTACAACAAACTTTTGGAGTCGAACTCGCCTATGCCGATGAGGAGGTCGACGCCACCACCGCTGAGGGCAACGTGGCCGACCTATTGGGAGTATCTCGTGGCGCGTCAGTGTTGCGGATTCGACAAGTGATCTACTCCACCAAGGGAAAAGCCACCATTTATGTCGTCGGCTTCTATCGCTCCGAGCGCCACACGCTCTTCATTCGCCGCTTCCGCTGATCCCTTCCGTGGGTTGCAGCAGATGCCTCACCGACCTACTCGCAGATCTGCTATGAAGTCGGATTCCCAGGCTTGATTTCCGCCGCCTTGCCCTCCCGGTAAACAATCACCAGAGGCTTGCCCCCATTCGGATAACGCACCGTCTTCTCATACGACGTATCACCCGCATCGGGCACGCCCATCCCAATTGCAAAGTCAGCCTGCATTTCATTCATTCCTTGCTTCACTTCGTGTTTTTCCACTGATTGCCAGATGTCTGGTGACCAGTGCTTGTAGAGTTCGCGCGGATCCTCGATGAAGAGCATCTCGTCAGAATAGATCTTGAGCTCTCCCCCTGCTTCGTATCCGATCGGTACCGCACAGGGCTTGCCGTCCTTTCGAAATACCGCCACTACCTGTTTCGGTTGGCCGGAAACTTGATTTGTCGCCGTCACGACATCCATAACGGCCAACTTTTCGATTGGCCCAAGGAGTCCGGCGGCGTGATCAAAATCTACATGCTTCTTCGAGTCATCGTAGGGATAGTACGTGTATCGGTATCCTTCTTTTACCCAGACGGGCTGCTGGGTCAGTTGCTTCGCGGTCTTCAGATCATAGGGATACAGTTTCTTGGGATGAACGTAGTAGTCGGGATTGGAGTAGCCGACGTCGGGATGCTTCGCCCGTTCAGCGGCCAGGTAGTCCTGGTGACGCTGATAGAAGATGTATCCCGCACGGAGAGTGGCGAGGACGAGTGCAAACAGCAGCGCATATTGAATTTTTTGCCGCGTCTCTGGAGTCATGGAAGAATCTTAAACCGCAACTCGCAGGAGGAACCAACGATCGTTGTACACTGAACAAGAAGGAGCAAGCCCCGATGCCGGTCACCGAACAGGATGTCATGAGTGCGCTGAAGAGTTGCTACGATCCGGAGATTCCGGTCAACATCGTGGATCTCGGTCTGATCTATGGCGTGAACTTCGCTCCCGCGCCGGACGATAAGCAGGACGTTTCGGTCGACATGACCCTCACCGCGCAAGGCTGCCCCGAGCACGTCAACATCAGCATGCAGGTGAAATCGCGGCTTGAGCAGCTACCGGGAATCCGCAATGCTGCGGTGAATGTCGTATGGACGCCGGCGTGGACCCCCGAGCGCCTCAGTCCAGACGCGAGAAAACAACTGGGGATTGAGTAACGCGGACCTCGGACCTCAGACTCCAGACCTTGGCAATGCGGCACTTCACAGCGCCCAATCTTTCGGGAGATGAGGATGTGCCGAACCTGAGGTCCGAAGTCAGAGGGCTGAGGTCCAGCTTCTAAATTCCGATTTCTTCCCAGGCACCAATAGCGCTGCGGCCTGCGGCGTCGGTGATTCGCTTTCCTGCCTTGGCGGCCATTTCCATGACCTGCATGCCGCGATCAAAGTACTCCGGCAACGACCGACGCACATTCTCAAACTTTTCCGGATATTCCGATGCCAGCACGGCTAGACCAACACCGGTGGCGAGTACCCCGCCGGCATATCTCTTCTTCATAAACAGAAGGGTCGCCGCCCCAATCGAAGCCATTACTGCCGCTTTCTTCCAACTCTCCATGCTCTCTCTCCAGGAACCGCACTTTTTGCGATTGTACCGCAGGTGAAACTCCCAGCCCACCGGTGATGTGCCTACAAAAAACCTCGTTCGGCTGTTTGATTTAGTACGCCGCGTTTTGGTTGTGCCAGCCATCCTTTATACTGCCTGCTTTGCCGGAGGATCGTCATGTTTCGCTCGCAGATTCGCTTGGCCGCAATGCTCATCACATCAGTTGCCTGCTCCATCTCCGTCACTGCTCAAACGAAGCCTCGTGCCCGTGACTTGGGCGTACCGTTTGACGGCAAGCCTGGTACGAACAACGCCATTACCGACGTCAAAGGAGTGGAAGTTGGCCACACAACGCTAATTTCAGGCGACGGCAAGCTCGAAGTTGGCAAGGGGCCCGTGCGAACGGGCGTTACGGCAATTCATCCGCGTGGCAAGTCTTCGAATGATGCCGTGTTTGCGGCATGGTTTACCCTCAATGGCAATGGGGAAATGACCGGTACGACGTGGGTCGACGATTCCGGATTCCTGAATGGCCCTGTGATGATTACCAACACTCACAGCGTTGGAGTTGTGCGGGACGCGGTTATCAGCTGGAAAGTCAAGCATGGCTCGCCCGATATGGAGGGCTACTGGTGGTCCCTGCCCGTCGTCGCCGAAACATGGGACGGATACCTCAACGACATCAATGGATTTCACGTAAAACCGGAAGACGCCTGGCATGCATTGGACTCCGCTCATTCCGGCCGCGTGGAAGAAGGCAACGTCGGAGGCGGCACCGGCATGATCTGCAACGAGTTCAAGGGAGGCATCGGAACAAGCTCGCGCGTTCTGGATGCCAAGGAAGGTGGCTATACTGTGGGTGTTCTCGTGCAATGCAATTACGGTTCGCGTGAGCAACTGCGCGTCGCCGGTATCAATGTTGGGCGTGAGATTCCCGAGCACACTGTCTGGCAGAAAGATGTTGGCTCGATCATCGTCGTCGTTGCCACTGATGCCCCGCTCATCCCCACTCAACTCCGCAGGATTGCCAAGAAAGTGTCGCTCGGTCTGGGTCGCAATGGCAGCTATTCCGGCGACGGTTCTGGAGACATCTTTATCGCGTTCTCAACGGCAAACCCGGGCGCAGTAGGAACGCAGGGCGTTCATCAACTAAGTATGTTGCCGAACGATTCGCTCGACCCCATTTTCCTGGCAACGGTGCAGGCAACAGAGGAAGCCGTTATCAATGCGATGGTCGCTGCCGAGACGATGACTGGCATCAACAACCATACCGTCATTGCTCTACCGCACGATCGCCTGCGGGAAGCGCTCGCCAAGCACAACCGTCTGGCTAAGTGATTGTTAGAAGCCTTGGAACCGTCCGTAGGTTCTTACCGCTGTGCGGAGGTCACGTTGTCGTTCTTCAACACGTTGACCTCGACCCTTCCACCTACGAGTCGCTTTCCGTCTGCCGACGGAACATTTCCCATACTCATGGTGTGGATGCGATACACAGGAATATCGTGATTCAGAACCAGGTAACGTACAACGGAGTCGGCCATCTTTTGGGAACTGCGAATCGCCGTTTGCCCCTGGCCCGATGCGAAGCCGCGCACCTCAACGATGTAGCTGTGTTGCCCTTTGAGTGGCTCGGCCATTTGATCCAACGCATCTTTCGCCGATTTACTCAACGCGCTTTCCCCGGAACGGAAGTGGATCTCAGTCTGCGCCGCTCCTTTGTACTCGTCCAGATTTCCAACTTTCTGCTCGGCCGAGGAAACAGCCGACGAAGCTTGCGTCGCCGCCGTCTGCGCGAGTTGCGCCTTGTTGGCAGCGTCCGATGCGTGCTGATCGGCGAGGCTTGTTTTCTCCGACGCCATCTGGAGTCCCTGTGTGGTGCGCGCATCGATATCCTTGATCATCCGACTATTCTCGTCGGTTAACTGCTCCAGCTCGCTGATCCGGTCACGAATGGGCGCCACTTGCCGCTCAACGTACTTCTTGTTGGCCCATGGATGCGTAACCAGGTTCACGAGATTAGGGTCGTCACCGTCCCAGAAGTCCTTTGGTCTGGGAGACTCCAGCGGTTCCCTGTCGCTCGAAGTCTGCGCTGCGCTGGGACTCGCGGTGCCTGACGTCGAACTGTTATTGGTCTGCTGCGCCCAGGACGCCAGCGCAAATAGCACGACCAAAGAAAGAAGTACTTGGTTTCTCATCTCGACCCTTCCTGAGTGGAACTCGACTCTCCACTGCTGCCCAGACGGGCAATAAGTTGCCCATAAATTGTGCCCCCAGACGGGCTGTTCTGCAAGCCTGTTCCACAGACTTCATTTTCTCCGGATTTCCGCTCTGGAAGCGGGTTATGGCGGGTACCCTCCAGTTCCAAGGCCGCGGTCTGTGATTATCGTCACTGTGCATCTTACCGGCCTCGCCTAACGTTGCTGGCTTACCCCAAGGAGGACTTATGGCCATCCCTACTCCTTCACTCGATGTAATCGAAGATTTCCTGGCACAGAAGCGGATCGCAATGGCTGGTGTTTCGCGTAATCCGAAGGACTTCAGCGCCAGTCTGTTTCAGGAACTCTGCCGTCGGGGCTATGACGTCGTTCCCGTGAATCCCAATGCCTCGGAGGTTCTCGGCAAAGCGTGCTTCGCTCACGTCCAGGACATCCAACCCAAAGTGGATGCCGTCCTTCTCATGACCACCCCGGCGGTAACCGAGACGGTGGTGGCCGACTGCGCCGCGGCTTGCGTCTCGAGGGTCTGGATGTATCGCAACGCGGGAAACGGTGCGGTCAGTGAAAAAGCCATCGCGTTCTGCAATGAGCACGGAATTCAGGTTATTGCTGGACAATGCCCATTTATGTTCCTGCCCGACGGTGCCGGAATTCACCGTTTCCACGGATTCTTGCGGAAAATTACGGGACGCTATCCGAAACGCAGTCGCGCTGTTCAACGGATCGGGTCAGCTTAAAGTGGCACTCGTTTAGTGCCCGCCCGGATGGAGGAAGCGGGCACGGCTCAACACGGAAAGAAGGATTCGATCTTCCTTAGGCGACCACGAAGCGCACTTAGACCGGGCCTGCGGACGTTCTGAACTCTTAATCTTTCACTGCTTTGTCGGTGATCTCCAGGCCTTTGTCGATGATCGCGAATGCCTCGCGCAATTGCTGCTCGTTGATGCACAGCGGTGGGTTTGTATAGAAGGAATTCCACCGAACCAGCGTATACAGTCCCTGCTCACGGAAGAATTTACCCAGCGCTGCCATCTCCTCCGAGGTCCCATTGAACGGAGCCATTGGTTGCATCGTCCTCCGGCTGCGAACCAGTTCCATGATGCCGAAGAGGCCAATCGAGCGCACGGCGCCAACTGATGGATGTTTGGTCTGCAAGTCCGCACCAAGCTGTTTCATCAGTGCGCCCATTTTGCGGGCGTTCTCGATAAGACGATCTTCTTCGTACACGCGAATCGTGGCCAAAGCTGCCGCACAACCCATCGGATGCGAGTTGTAAGTCAGCCCTCCGTAAAAGACCTTGTCCTGAAAATGCTGCGCGATGTGATGGCGCATACCCACGGCCCCAAGCGGCAGATAGCTTGCCGTCAGTCCCTTCGCCATGCAGATCAAGTCTGGCACGACTTTCCAATGATCGATCGCGAACCACTCGCCCGTGCGTCCGAAACCGGCCATCACTTCGTCCGCGATCATGAGGATGACGTACTTATCACACAACTTGCGCACGCCCTGCATGTATCCGTCAGGAGGAATCAGAATCCCATTCGTACCGACCACACTTTCGAGAATGAAAGCAGCGATCGTATGCGGCCCTTCGAGCTGCATGGTCTCCTCGATCATGGCGAGAGAGGTGTCGGCCGACTCCCAACCGCGCTCGATGCCGTGATACGGATCGAGAACACGCACTACGCCCGGAATTCCCGGCTCCGCAGCCCAGCGGCGCGGGTCGCCGGTCAGCGAGATGCTTCCAGCAGTCGCCCCGTGGTAAGAACGGTAGCGCGCCATGATCTTGTGACGTCCGGTAAAGAATCGCGCGATCTTAATCGCGTTCTCGTTGGCCTCAGCCCCGCCATTCGTGAAGAAGAATGTGTCGATATCCCCGGGAGTGATCTCGGCAAGCTTCGCGCCCAGTCGAGCGCGAGGCTCGGTCGCCATGAATGGGTTGGCATACGCGAGTGTTTGGGCTTGTTCGTGGATCGCGTTGATCACGCGCTCGTCACCATGGCCGATATTGACTGACATCAATTGGCTGTTGAAATCGATGAACCTTTTCCCTTCAGGCGTCCAAAAATAAACGCCCTTCGCCTTCGCAACAGGAATAGGATCGACCTTCGACTGCGCCGACCATTCAAAGAGGGTGTGCTTTTTGGTGAGGTCGACGATTTCCTGGCCTGTCATTGCTGTTTCAATAGCGGTAGTCATAATGTCCTTGATGTCGCCCCGGCTCTTACGATGATCACGAATAACCCGGGAAATCCGTGCAAATCCGTGTCGATCCGTGGCCAAGAATTAGAACTTGCGTGAGTGCTCCTTTGCCCAGCGCTCGACAACCACTTTCTTGTCCGTGTAGAACTCGATTGCATCCCGCCCCTGGCCGTGCAAGTCGCCGAAGAAGCTATTCTTCCATCCGCTGAACGGAAAGTAAGCCATGGGCGCGGCTACTCCGATATTGATGCCGATATTCCCAGCCGGGGCTTCATACCGGAAACGTCGCGCTGCTGATCCACTCGAGGTGAACAACGACGCCTGGTTGCCATAGGCGCTGTGTTCAAGAAAAGCGAGAGCATCGTCCATGTCGTTGGCGTGGACAAGGCTTAGCACTGGGCCAAAGATTTCGGTGTCGGTAATCTCGCTAGCGGACGGGACATTGTCGAGGATCGTCGGCTTTACAAAGTTTCCGGATTCAAGCTTAGGGATTTTCGCGTGACGTCCGTCGAGGAGCACTTTGGCACCTTGGCGCTCGCCAAGTCCAATCAGCGATTCAACTCGCTCCTTACTCTGCGGTGTAATCACCGGACCCATGTGCACGCCGTCTTCAAGCCCATTCCCGACTTTTAGCTTTGATGCGGCGTCGGCAATTGAGTCGCGAAAGGTCCTCTGCGCCTCCCCTACTGTAACCGCAACCGAAACTGCCAGGCAGCGTTGCCCAGCGCACCCGAAGGCGCTGTCGCTGATGATCTGCGTCGCCATTGGCATATCCGCATCGGGAAGCACGATGACGTGATTCTTCGCGCCGCCCTGGCACTGACAGCGCTTTCCCTGCGCGGCGCCACGCGAATAGATGTAGCGCGCTACCGGAGTCGACCCCACAAAGCTGATCGCACGAACCTTCGGATGATCGATGAGCGCATCCACCGCAGGCTTCGCGCCGTTTACCAGATTTACCACACCGCGCGGCAATCCTGTCTTTTCCAGCAGTTCGAATACGAAGCGCATCGTCAACGGCACACGCTCCGATGGTTTGAGGATGAATGTGTTCCCCGTGGCGATCGCGTAAGGCAGGTACCAGAACGAAATCATTCCGGGAAAATTGAATGGCACGATGGCTGCCACAACGCCAAGCGGTTGCCGGATCATCATCTCGTCGATGCCGCGCGCGACATCTTCGAGGTTGTAGCCCTGCATCATCATCGGGATGCCGCAGGCGACCTCGACGTTCTCGATGGCGCGGCGCATTTCGGCCTTCGCTTCGGTGAAGGTCTTGCCATTCTCCATCGTGATGATGCGGGCGACGTCGTCGATGTGCTCTTCCAACAACATCTTGAGCTTGAAGAGCGGCTGGATGCGGTCCTCGGGAGGAGTGCGACGCCATTCAGGAAATGCCGTGGCAGCTGCTTCAACGGCGGCGGTAACATCATCAGCGCCACTGAGTGGAACAGTGGCGAGCAACTCTCCGGTGGCGGGATTGAGCACGTCGCGCCATTCCGATGAATGCGCCTCGACCCACCGACCATTGATGAAATTGGTGACTTTGTTCACGGGGGGTGCTGCAACGCTCATGATCGTAATACCTTTCGCTTAATAGAACAGTTGCCAGTAACATCCACAGCATTGCCGAGTACATTCGTTCGTCGCTGGTACCCTACGGGCACTTCTACACCAATTGCGCTACAGCGCCTTTCTGATCGTAGACCGACGCAATCGCCGATTCCAACACATCGAGTGCCTCGTCCATTTGTTCCTTGGTGATCACCAGCGGCACTAGGACGCGAATGACGTTGGAGTAAGTTCCAGCCGTAATTGTGATCAACCCATGCTCATAACAGTACTGCGTGATCTTCTTGGTTTCCTCGGATGCGGGCATTTTACTTTCTTGTGATTGGACCAATTCGATCGCCTGCATTCCGCCGAGGCCGCGGACGTCTCCAAGGATCGGCCATCGAGACTGCCACTCACGGGCCCGCCGCTGGAACTGCGCTCCCAGTTCGTCGGCACGACCAAGCAGGTCCTCGCGCGCGAACAGATCGAGCACAGCGAGCGCTGCCGCACATGAAAGCGGATTGCCGGCAAAGGTTCCGCCCAGGCCACCGATTCCAGGACCATCCATGACTTCGGCGCGGCCCGTGACCGCGGCCAGGGGGAGTCCTCCTCCAAGCGACTTCGCCGTTATCAGAATGTCCGGCTCGATCCCATATCGCTCACAGGCAAACAGCGTCCCTGTGCGACCAAAACCGGACTGCACTTCATCTGCAATAAATAAGATTCCATACTTGTGGCAGAGATCCACCAGAACCTTGAAATAGTCTGGCGGAGGCACCACGAAACCACCTTCTCCAAGCACAGGTTCGGCAATTACGGCGGCCACGTCTTCATTCGCGACAACTCGCTTGAACGTGTCTTCCAGATGGCGAGCACAGAACAAATCGCAGGACGGATATTTCAGAGAATAGGAACACCGATAGCAATACGCGTAAGGAACGCGGTACACCTCGCCAGGAAACGGCGCAAATCCCGCTTTGTAGGGGTGCGTCTTGCTCGTGAGCGCCAGCGTCATCATCGTGCGGCCATGAAATGCATCTTCAAAGGCGATGATTCCCGGACGCTTGGTATACGCGCGCGCAATCTTGACGGCATTCTCGACAGCCTCGGCCCCGCTGTTTATGAAAACTGTCTTTTTGGCAAACTTGCCGGGAGTCACTTCGTTCATCCGCTCGGCGAGGCGGATGTAGAGTTCGTAAGGCGTGACTTGCACACAGGTGTGAAGGAAGCGGTCGAGTTGGTCCTTGACGGCGCCCACGACTTCGTCGCGGCGATGGCCCACGTTGATGCAACCGATGCCTCCCGCAAAGTCGAGGTAGCGATTGCCATCGACATCTTCCAGCCACGCGTCTTCAGCCTTGGCCACATAAATCGGCGTGCCATGAGAAAGCCCGCGCGGCACAGCTTTCGCCCGACGCTCATGTAGAGCCTTCGACTTCGGCCCTGGAATTTCAGTCCGCAGTTGAATCATGGACATCCCAACCTCAGTGGCCAGTGGTCAGTGATCAGTAGCCAGAAAGTCGACTCATCTCTTACTGGCCACTGGCAACTGACCACTGGCCCCTGTTCTTCAGTACCAACCAATCGGTGCTTCGTTCAAGTTGATGTGAACTTGCTTCGTCTCGAGATACTCCTCGATGCCCCACGGGCCCAACTCCCGTCCGAAGCCGGATTGCTTGAAGCCTCCCCACGGAGCCTCGACGTACGTCGGCTGCATGTGGTTGACCCACACGATTCCGGCGCGCAACGCCTTGACCGCGCGCATGGCTTTGAAGATGTCTCGTGTCCACACGGCTGCCGCCAGACCATACGGAGAATCATTCGCGATCTTCATCGCGTCTTTTTCGTCTTCGAATGGAATCACCGCAGCCACTGGGCCGAAGATCTCTTCGCGAGCAATACGAGCGCTGTTGTCCACGTCATAAAAGATCGTCGGCTGCACGTAATAACCCTTCGCGAATTTCTCAGGACGTCCACCACCGGCAGCTAGCTTGGCTTCTTTCTTGCCGACCTCCAAGTACTGATTCACGCGCTCATACTGTTCTTTGCTGACCAGCGGTCCCATCTTCGTTTCGCGTTCCAGCGGAGGCCCAAGTTTGATCTTCTTCGCCTTCTCAGTCATGGCCTCGACGAAGTTCTTGTAGATCGACTTCTGCACGAGGATGCGGCTTCCCGCCGAGCAGACCTCGCCCTGGTTGATGAATACACCGAAGAGTGCGCCGTCGATAGCAGCCTCGAAGTCGGCATCTGCAAAAAAGATGTTCGGAGACTTGCCTCCCAATTCCAGAGTTACACGCTTTACGGTGTCCGCAGCCTGCTTGACGATAATCTTGCCGACGGTCGCGCTGCCAGTGAACGCGATCTTGTTCACATCGGGGTGCTGGACCAGCGGCGCGCCGCAGCTTTCACCGAAGCCCGTCACGATGTTCACGACGCCCGGTGGTAGCCCGCAATCCGCAAAATGATTCGCAAACTCAAGCGCAGTCAGCGGTGTCTGCTCCGCAGGCTTCAGCACGCAAGTGCATCCTGCGGCAATTGCCGGGGCAAGCTTCCATGCCGCCATCAGCAGCGGATAATTCCACGGGATGATCTGTCCCGCAACACCGACCGGCTCCTTCAATGACAGCGACAGTGCATTATCGGGAACAGGATTCACCTGGCCGGTAATCTTCGTCGCAAGACCGCCATAGTACTCAAAGCAGGTGGCAGCATCGGTCAGATCGAACTCCGCTTCAACGATCGGCTTGCCCGTGTTACGGCATTCGAGTTCTGCCAATGCTGGAAGGTTCTGACGCACTTTCTCGGCCATACGGAATAGCACGCGGCCACGTTCCTGGGCCGTAGTCACCGCCCACGGTCCTTCTTCAAATGCGGCCTTGGCCGCGGCAACAGCGCGGTTCACATCGTCCGCGGTAGCGTCCGGAACCTGTGCAATGACTTCTTCGGTTGAAGGATCATAGACCGGAAAAGTCTTGGACGACTGGCTCGCGACCCATTCACCGTTGATGAACATCTGGTACGTCTTGACTTCGGTTTGCACTCCACTGGGCATCGTGGCCCTCCAGTCCTTTCGCGCTCGCGGGACGGACGAATGCCTCTGTCCCGACACAACCTACTGGCGAACTTCGCTCGCCCGGACAGTCGAGGCGGCCGTCCCTACATGAACTCGTTGCGCCGCTTTGCGACTGCCGTAGACATAAAAGAAGAACGCAGCCAGGCCGACGGCAAATAGTGTCATGCCGATCATCCAAACCTCATACCAGAACAGCGACGAAATCTGCTGGGCCGGAAAAAACACCAGAGAGATTCCCAGCACTGTTGTAAGCAGCCCGCTCACTCCGGAGACGAACAACGTTCCACGGCTGTACTGGCCCTGCGTCGTTGACTCCTTCACTGCGAACTTGATCAACGCACCAAACATATAAAGGAACGGGACCAACTGCAGCACCACCGCGAGCGAGAGCAACTTTTGGAATGTCTCTTGCACTCCGGCGCCGACGAAATTCAGAATGACGAGCACAGCGGATACACATCCCTGCAAAATGAGTGCCGCGTACGGCGTGGCATATCGTGGATGCACATTGCCGAGCCAACTTGGCATGTAGGAGTCGAGGCCCGCGACGAAGGGAATGCGCGCCGATCCACCCATCCACGCAGAGCCGATTCCGGCAATCGAGAAACTGAGCAGCAGTGCAAACGGAATTGAGATCCATCCCATGCCCACGCGTTCGGCCATGTGCGTTACCGCCTGCACAATTCCCTGCAAGACGTTCACGTTCTTTCCCACCGCAATCAGCAAAGTCAGCGTTGCGCCGACGTAGAGCGCGCCAGAGAGAACACCGCCCCATGCGACCGCTCCAGGCAGGGTGCGCTGCGGATCGCGAATCTCATCTCCCATCACCGAGGCCAGCTCGAGCCCAACCAGCCCGAAGCAGATCACCCCGAACGAGTTGAGAACAAATTTCGGATTCGCCGGAATGGCAAAATCCGAGGATGTGATTGTCGTCCCAAACCGCGTCCAGATCACTACTCCGAGCCCGATCAAGACGGCTGCCGCCACGAACGTTCCAATCGCGCCAAGGTTGTTGATCCATTTACCCACGCCGAGTCCGAGGATGTTAAAGAAGGTAAGCAGTGCCAGCAACGTGAGCGAAGCAACTGAGGCAAAGATCTTGTTGTCTGCCAGCCCCTGATGACCGTTCCCGAGCGCATACACTGACACCCCCACGAAGTAGAGCATCACCGTCGGCACATAGAGCATGTTGTTCGTCCAGTAGCACCAGCCCGACAGAAATCCGTGGAAGTCTCCGAACACTTCCTTCGCCCACAAATAGACGCCACCCTCGCCCGGATAGCGATGCGCCAGTTCGATCACGGCGATGCCCTGGGGCCAGAAGAAAAGCAGTAGAGAAATGATCCACAGCCAGACGGTCACACCGCCATTTGCCGCAATCGATGGCACCACATTGAGATTGAAGACCGCGACCACAAACAGCAGCACAAGATCGCGCCGTCCAAGAGCGCGAATCAGGTGGGGCTGACTATCGGATTGTGGAGTAGTGGACAATGCTAGTGCTCAGTGGCTAGTGGCCAATGGTCCGGCGCCATGATCAGCTCAACTGACCACTGACAACTGTCCACTGACCACTGGTTTCTAGTGTGCTACTTCCGCCGGCACGCGCTCCGAGCGCTCCTGCTGCGCCTTGGCGAGCGAAGCCGCAATGTCATCGAACGCCGAAATGTGCTTATCGATATCAGACTCAGTATGCTGGACCGAAATCGTCCACTGCTCATCCCACCAATAGGGTTGCGCCATGACGCCGCGGTTGACCATGGCGAACCAGTAATGACGCCACAGATCGATGTCGATCACGGTCCAGTCGCGGTAGTTCACGATCTCCTTCGGATACAGCATCAGGGCGCCGTTCGCCCCAGCCTGCGCGATATAAGCCTGGAGGCCGACCTTCGCGATTATCTTGCGATACCCTTCCGCCAGTTTCTTGCTGAGCTTCTCCACGTGCGTGTAGTTATCGCGTGTCAGGACTTCGCGGAACGTCGCCAACCCCGCCGCCATCGATACGGGATTCGTGTTGTACGTACCGCCGTGGAAAACTTTGTGTTGCGAAATTAGGTCCATCACTGATTTGTGCGTTCCGAATGCCGCGAGCGGCAGACCTCCACCGATCGATTTCGCCAGACAGATCATATCGGGCATCACGCCGAAGTATTCGCTAGCGCCGCCCCAGCACAGCTTGGCACCAGTTTTGACTTCGTCAAAGATCAGCAGGGCGCCATTCTTGTCGCAAATCTCGCGCAAGCCCTTCAGGAATCCAGGCTGCGGCATGCACAGGCCAACGTTCATCAGGATCGGCTCCAGGATGATCGCCGCAATCTCACCGGGATTTTCCTTGAACCGGCGCTCGACCGTTGCAAGATCATTGAAGGTCGCGATCTTCACGTTGTCAATCGCCGCCTTCGGAACCCCCAGCCCTCCAGGAACTGAAGTCGGATTGTGGATGTCGCCAAAGTCTGGTGCGTGAGGCTTCACACTGACGAGTGCGCTGTCGTGCAGGCCGTGATATGCGCCTTCGAACTTCACGATTTTGTCACGGCCGGTCGCGGCGCGAGCCAGGCGGATCGAATGCATCGTGGCTTCCGTCCCGCTATTGCCGAAGCGGCACATCTCGACGGGGAAACGGTCGCAGATCTCCTCGGCCAGTTCCCACTCCATGTCGTGCGGCATGCCGAACATCGTTCCGGTTGACAGCCGCTTCTCCACTGCTTTCATGACAGCTGGATGGCAGTGCCCCGCCATCAGCGCGCCGAAGGTCAGATTGTGATCGATGTATTCATTACCATCGAGATCGCGGAACTTCGATCCGCCGGCTTCTTTCACAAAGATCGGCCAGGGATCATACGCGCGGTAGTTGCTAGCAACTCCAAGGGGAATGCGTTTGAGATTTTTCTTGTGGGCTTCGGCGGATTTCGGCGTGCGCCGCTCGAAAGTCGAGAGCTCTTTCTGCAGATCGGGGTACATCGTGGTCTCCGAGATTACTCAAGCCGGCTGATAGGCTCGGCCATTAGATTGCCCGGCGACCCGAAGGTGCCCGGGATGAATGTGACTATTCTCTTGCGCTAGAAATAGAACTTCAGCGCGAGCTGAACCTCGCGTGGCTCCTTCGCCCGGAGGATGCGGCCAAAATCCGATCCGTCGGTGATGTTGCCGTCGGGATTGTTGAACTGCGGATGGTTAAAGAGATTGAACATTTCCGCACGGAATTCAAACCGCTTGTTCTCGCTCAACGGTAGCACTTTGTGCACGGCAAAGTCGAAGTTGTTGATCGGCGGCCCGCAGCAATAAGTCCGGCGTGCGTTCCCGATGCGTCCGAACGTATTGTCCTCGGAGAATGCAGCAGGATCAAAGTAGAAGACACCGTCCGGCGTATTTGCCCGTCCGTGGTTGAACGGCGCTACCTGATCCGGCTCGCCAGGATATTCGAAGAACGCGCTGTACATCAGCTCGTTGTCCGAAGAGGAGGTGATGCGGACCGGGAATCCGGTCTGATAGCTGTAGATGCCCGAGAGGTCCCAACCATTCAACACCGCACCTGCAAACCCCGAATACTTCGGGACCGGTAGCTGCCAGAAGTAGCTGGCCACCAGCCGGTGACGCGCGTCAAACTGCGAGAGCGAGTATGTGCGGTGGAAGTCGAGCGGATTCAACTCGCCTTCGAAGCTGGATGCCTGATCAAACGACTTGCTGAAAGTGTAGGCAATCTGGGCCTGTAATCCGTGCGAGAAACGCTTTTCCAGCATGGCCTGCAGAGAATTGTAGTTCGAATTGGCGATCGTGTCTTCGGCGAAGATGCTGGAGAAGACCGGCGTTCCATCCCCCGGACAACCCACGCCTGTAAGCGGTTCGCAGATTGGCGACGAGAAGGGCCGCAGTCCAACCAGCGTGATCCCATTCTCACCAACGGGCGTTCCCGCGGGAATGACCGGTGTGCTGCCGTACGGCAGATGGAGATCGGCGGTGAGGTTCGTGCCCTCAGGGATGAAGAACGAGCTATCGGCATAGAACTGGCCGCAGTCGATATCTGAGTTGTCGTTATCGATGGCGAGCTGGTGCAAGTCGAGGCACGTCTGGGCGTTGCCAAAATTGACGTCGTGGCTGGCGAGCAGTCGATGTCCCTGAGAACCGACGTATCCAACCTGCAGAACAAGATCATTGGTGAGCTGGTGTTGAATGTTCAAGTTGTACTGCGTCGAATACTGCGTGCGCAGATGGGGCTGGAACTGACCGTAGAGCAATAGTGGACGGAATCGCTGCCAGTCGGGATCTTGTCCCGGCGGCGGATCGATGATCCCGTTGAACGGATTCGGTTTGATGGTTCCATCCTGCTGCAGGTAGGGAGTGTTGAAGAGCGGAGCATTAATAATGTTGCTGCCGCCGAACGGCGGCTCAGCGCTGAACTGCTCGAGCACCAACTGCTCCATCGGGTTGTAGAACATTCCCCAACCAACCCGGATACTCGTTTTGCCGGAACTGCCGGGGCTGTACGCCAATCCAATTCTCGGCGCAAACGTTTTGTAGTAGGTGGTGGTCAAGCCCGCTGGGACACCGGGATCACCGGGCACCACCAGCCCAATCGGGCAGTACTCAGGCAATGTATTGTCGCAAGGGTACTTCGTGCTGGTCTGGCCGGGGCGGAAGCTCTGGACGTGCCCGCTGATGTCGGTAAGCGGGGTGAACAGCTCCCACCGCAGCCCGTAGTTGAGAGTGATGTTCTTCTTTAGTTTCCAACTGTCCTGCGCGAACACCGCAAAGATCGTGCTTCGGACTTTCTCGAGCTGCGCGGAACCCTGGCTGAAACTATCGGGTAAACCGAGCAGATATTCTGGCATCAGGGTCAATTCGTTGCCATCTTCGTCGGATAAGAGCGGATCGTTCGGTCCGCCACCGTAGAGGCTGTAGAAGCCGTTTACGTTGTAATAAAGCGTCTGATCAAAGAGCTGACGGCGGATGTCCCCACCGAACTTAATTGTGTGATTGCCCTTCACCCAGCTGAGATTGTCGCTGACCTGATAGGTATTGCCCGTCTGCGGAATTTCTCCTTCAAAGTTGTTGCCATAGGAGAACAACCCCGAGACGTCGACAAAGGGAACGCCTTCATGACTGTCGCCGAGTCCGGGATGAATCCCAAAGTCGGGATTTGCCGTGTCATTAAAGCACGCGTCGGGTGACACAGTTGCGCAAACGTTATGAATGTCGGAGGTGTGCTGCGGATGCAGGAACGAACCCTGCGATTCGCGGAAGTAGGTGAAATGCGCTTCGTTCACCAAGCTGTTGCTGATGGTGAAGTTATGGCTGATGTTGAGTTGCTGGAATCGCTCCAGCGTGCTCGCGCCAAATCCTAACGTTGTAGCGCCGCCGGCCTGAAAGCGGGCGTAAGGATCGAATAAATTACTGTCGGTGAAGTAGTAGTAGGCAGAGAGATTCTGCTTGTCGTTCAGGCGATGATCAAACTTCAGCGTGAACTGGTCCGTCCGGTCGTTGTGGATACCAGACACAGTCTGGAATGTTCCATCCGGACGGTTCGCCAAAGGTACAAACTGGTTCATCATGTCGACCGCGGTAGCGTCCATGCACGCGACCGGAATCTGATTGTTGGGGAAAAGATCGAAGTAAGCAGCCCCCGGTTCAATAATATCGGCAGCCGCATCCGAGCAGCCCGGACGACCGTTCAAAGTGTCAGCCACCGTCTGATCGGTGATCGCACCAGCAAAAGTTCCGCCGTCGGCTGAGAAATCACCAGCTCGATCCGCCTCGGTGGGAACCGAAATCGAGTCCGACGAGATCCCCTGCCGAATCCGGCGGCCTTCATACGACGCGAAGAAGAATGACCGATCCTTCTTAATTGGACCGCCCAACGTGCCGCCAAACTGGTTCTGTTTGAAGTCCGGCTTTTGGGTGTCGAAGAATCCTCCAGAGTTCAGAACTTTATTTCGGAAGAACTCGTACACATTCCCGTGGAGATTGTTCGTGCCCGATTTGGTCACCACGTTCACCACGGCGCCCGAGTTGCGCCCGTATTCGGCATCAAACGTATTGGTTAAGACACGAAACTCTTCAATCGAGTCGGGCGTAGGCTGAATTACAGGCAGATTCGCGAACTGATCATTCGCGTCGCCGCCGTTGACGCTGAAGTTATTCGACCGGCCACGCCCGCCGTTCACTGACACCACTCCGGCTTCGCTGCTCCCATAGAAAAGATCGGAACCGGTCTGTGATTGCACTCCGGGCTGCAACTGCAGCAATTGATATGTATCGCGCGCGTTCAGGGGCAATTGATTTACGGCGCGCTCATTCACTACCGCGCCCATCTGGGTGCTCGTCGTTTCCACGAGTGGCGCTTCAGAGGTCACGTCTACCACTTCTTGTGTCGCGCCGAGTTGCATCGTCACGTTGAGCGTGAGGACCTGGTTCACATCGAGCGCGATATCCCGACGGATGTTCTTCTTGAAACCTGTCAATTCAAAAGTCAGGCTGTAGGTGCCCACGGGAAGATCGAGGAAGGTGTAGTCGCCGCTGTCACTGCTCTGCGTGGCCCGCGAGACTCCAGTGGCCTGGTTGGTGGCGCTCACCTTGACGTTCGCCAGCACGGCGCCTGAAGGATCGCTGGCTCTACCCAGGATTCGTCCGCTAGTGCCCTGAGCGAAAAGCAACGTGGGGATCAACAAGGAGATGGCGGCAAGGCATACTACGAACCATACGGCTCGACGTGACGGCATGGGACCTCCGCTTAACCGGGAGTGTTCAGGATTCTCGGAAATTGAAAGCTACCGATTGCTTCTAGTCACAACCTTGCTATAATCCCGCAAGGTTAGAGAACTGGGGCGTCGGCTGTCAAGGACAAAAAAACAAGTTCGGCCGATAGAAATTTCTTATCTCAGAAGCGATCTCCCCTGACAAAACAGATCGTGCGAACATGCCTGAACCTTACCTGAAAATCGGAGACGTCGCCCGGCAGGTGGGTGTTTCTCCTTCAGTGATTCGCTCCTGGGAGAGTTTGGGCCTCGCACGTCCGCAGCGCACCGCAAGCAAATATAGGCTCTACACAGCTGAGGACGTCAAGCTGTTGAAGCGTGCTCGTTTCTTGCGCAAGGTGCGCGGGCTTAACGCTGCGGCGATCGTTCAATTGCTAAAGCGGGAAGGAAAAGTTCGCGCCTCGGCGGACAGCGGTGCCGGTGCGATCGGCGCGCACCTACGCCTGTTGCGTGCCCGGCGGCGTCTGTCACTGGCCGAGGTTGCGGACACAGTCGGCATCTCCATCGGATTCCTCAGCGCCCTGGAGCGCTCGCAAATGAGCGGATCAGTCGGCACGTTGCGCAAGCTGGCGCGCTTCTACAAAACGAACATCCTGGATTTTTTCGACGCCGGTGGCACCAGCGGCCGGCAGGTGCGCCCAGCACAGCGGAAAGTCCTTGAGGCCGGAGCTGGCGTCCGAATGGAGCTGCTCGCGTGGGGAAATACCGTGATGGAGCCACACCTGTTCCGCATTGCGCCCGAGGCGGGCAGTGGCGATTCCTATTCGCATGAAGGCGAAGAATTCATCTATGTACTGCGGGGGGATCTCGAGATCACCATCGACGGCGAGCAATACCGCCTGAAGCCCGGGGACAGTTTCTATTTCGAAAGCGCCACTCCGCACTGCTGGAAAAATCCCGGCCGAAAAGAGACCTTGCTTCTGTGGGTAAATACGCCGCCCACATTCTAGGCGGCGAATCGTACGATCGGTTCGGAGGCACTCATGATCTGGCAACGCGTCGCGCGCTTGTTGCCCTTAGCAACTGCACTTCTGTTCGTTCTCTCTTGTACGAAAAAGACGCAAACCCTCAATCTGCTGGTCTGGGAAGGCTATGCCGATCCCTCGTTCATCAAGGCCTTTGAAGACGAGAATCACTGCAAGATATCCGCCTCGTACATGGGAACGAGCGACGAACTCACGGCCAAGCTCCGCGCAAGCAGCGGTACCTACGATGTGATTTCACCATCCAGCGACGTTGCAACTTCCATTGTGACGTCGGGATTGGCGGCCCCACTCGACCTGACCAAAATTCCGACGTACGGCCAACTCTCTCCACAACTCACTTCCCTTCCTCTGGTGCGAGCGAATGGCCAGGTGTATGGCGTTCCCTTTGTGTGGGGTCCCAATCCGATCATCTACGACGCGACGGTCTTTCCGCAGCCGCCGGATTCCTGGAATGTGTTTTGGGATCCAAAGTACAAGGGGAAAGTATCCGTGTGGGACGACCTCTCGACAGTCTACATGGCGGCCCAGATGCTCGGATACGACAAGCCCGATCCAACCCGGCTCTACAACCTGAGCGACGACCAACTTGAAGCTGTGAAGAAGAAGCTGCTCGAGCTGAAGCCGAACGTCCGCAAAATGTGGGCAACCGGGGGCGAACTTACGAATCTTTTCCAAAGTCACGAGATCGTGATCGCCATGGGCTGGCCCTTGAACACTGCGGACTTAAAGAAGCTCGGCTTTCCGGCTGGAGAAACGATTCCCAAGGAGAATACGACCGGCTGGATCGATCACCTCATGATCACCGCAGGCAGTGAGAACAAGGAACTCGCACACAAGTTCCTTGAATACATGGTCGAGGCACAGACGCAAAAACTCGTCAGCGCTAAAACGCACTATGTTCCGGCGAATCCGCAAACGGGCAAGCTGATGACGGCTGAGGAATCGAAGTCTCTGCATCTCGACGACGTGGACAACTATCAGAAGCGAATCTATTTCTGGCAGGATGTGCCGCGGCGCGCGAAGTACAACGAGATTTGGAACGATGTGAAGGCTGCCCAATAGAACAATTCCGTGACCACGCCGACCATCGTGAAGCCAGCGCTGCTCAGTATTCGTAATGTGGCCAAGACTTTCGGCCGCAATGTAGTACTACGTGACGTGTCGCTGGAAATCGCAGAGGGAGAATTCCTCACCATCCTCGGCGAGAGTGGATCGGGCAAAACGACATTACTGCGCATCATTGCCGGCTTTGAAACCGCCACCTCTGGTGAAGTCTGGATGGGCGCAGGAAGGCTCGACCAGCAACCGCCCTACCGCCGGCGCGTTAACACAGTCTTCCAGCATTACGCGCTCTTTCCACACCTCAACGTCGAGCAGAATGTCGGCTATGGACTGCGCGTTGCGAAACGCCCGGCGTTGGAGATCACGCAGCGGGTGGCAGAAGCTCTGGACAAAGTAAAGATGACGGCGCACGCGACGAAAAAACCGTCAAAGATCAGCGGAGGCCAGCAGCAGCGTGTGGCCCTGGCGCGAGCGTTGGTAAATCGGCCAAAACTTCTCCTGCTTGATGAACCACTCTCCGCTCTCGACGCCAACCTGCGCCGGCAGATGCAGGTCGAACTGAAATCTCTGCAGCGCGAAGTCGGTATTGCCTTCGTATTTGTCACCCACGATCAGGAAGAAGCTATGGTCATGTCGGACCGAATCGCTCTTTTGCGTTCTGGCGAGTTGGAACAGGTCGCGACTCCACGCGAGATTTACAGCCGCCCCGCAACGGCGTACGTCGCGCAATTCATTGGACACACCAATCTGCTCAAGGGGGAAGTCCGCAGCGGCACGGTTCATTGCGGAATGCTGTCCTGGAAGACTTCCTTGCCAGACGGAACCGCTCTCTTCTCTCTACGCCCAGAGCAACTTCGAGTAGCGAACTCCGGTGGGGCCGGGGTGGTGCGAGTGCAGGGGCGTGTGCTACAGCAGGCATTTCATGGCGCCACCGAATTGGTTCGTGTCCAATGCCCGGATGGACTTGTCCTTGTCGTGAGAACGGCGAGCGGAGGAGCTGTAGCCGAGCAACTGGATCTCGAGTTTTCCACCTGTGATGCGATCCCTGTACGTGAATCACCGGAGAGGAACTGAATGTTCTCTCGCGCCTACAGAGCCGCCGTTACCGTTCCGCCGCTGGCGTGGGTTACGGTATTTCTGCTGGTGCCTTACCTTCTGATGTTCTGCTACAGCTTCTGGTCGGTGTCGTCCTCGCAGACAATTACTCATTCGTGGGACCTAAATAACTACAAAGATCTGCTCGAGAAAGCTGTGTATTGGCAAACGCTACTGCGTTCCATGTGGATCGCCGCTCGCGTTATGCTCTTTTCCCTGCTGCTCGGTTATCCACTCGCCTACTTCCTTTCGTTCTATGCCGGCAAGAGAAAAGACCTTCTTTATCAGATGGTGATCATCCCGCTCTGGGTCAGCTACCTGGTGCGCGCCTACGCATGGAAAACGATTCTCGGTTCCGATGGGGTTCTCAACACACTTTTGCAGTACATACACGTCACAAACCACCCGCTGGATTTTCTCCTCTATAGTCCATTCGCGGTTGTTCTTACGCTCACGCACATCTATACGCCGTTCACGATCCTGCCGATCTATGCCTCTCTCGAGCATATCCCCCGTAATCTGGTCGAGGCCTCGCATGATCTCGGGGCCACGCCGGCCCAAACCTTCTGGAAAGTCATCTTCCCACTCTCCATTCCCGGAGTGGTCGCCGGGGCAACCTTCGCATTCGTGCTGAGTCTGGGCGATTTCCTCGCTCCGCTTCTGCTGGGCGGACCGAGTGGGATCATGATCTCGAACATTGTGGTCAGCCTGTTTGGCGCGGCTTACGATTGGCCCCTCGGAGCGGCAATTTCGCTCGGAATGCTCATCCTTGTGGTGACCCTTCTGTTCCTGTCCGAGCGCCTGGAAAAGAAATGGAGCTTCTCATGAACGGGGGGCCCGGGAATACACCATCATCCCGCTGGCTGCCAGTCCACGCGATCGCCGTCTTCGGATTTCTCTACCTCCCGATCGCCGTCCTCATTCTTTATTCCTTCAATGGACAAGGCGTCGGTGGATTTCCTCCGCACCATCTGACTTTCGACTGGTATCGCATCTTGTTTGCCGATGGAGCGATCTGGGAATCCGTCCTCAACAGTCTTCAAGTCGCATTCGCTGCGATGGCCATTTCGCTGGCCCTTGGCATCCCCGCAGCACTCGCGCTCGATCGCGCACATTTTCCCGGGAAAGCCATCTTTCGCCGCCTAGTGCTCCTGCCGCTTATCCTGCCTGGCATCATCACCGGCCTCTCGTTACTGATGCTGTTCAACCGGATGACAATGAAGTTGAGCCTGTGGACGATCATTTTGGGCCACGGGACGGCACTGATTTCTGTCGCAACGACAGAAGTATTCGCTGGTTTGCAGAAGCTGGATCGCGGGCAAGAAGAAGCCTCTCTCGATCTGGGCGCGAACTACTGGCAGACGTTCTGGCGCGTGACAGTGCCAAATCTGAAGTTGCCAATCATCGGTGCGGCGCTGCTGATCTTCACCCTGTCCATGGATGAGATCGCAGTCAGCTTCTTCCTGATCGGTCGCGACAACACACTTCCATTGGAAATCTGGGGACGCCTCCGCCGCGGTATCACGCCGGAGATCAACGCCATCTCAACGATCATCTTTCTCTTTTCGCTGGTGACGATTGTGTTCTGGTACCGGCTGCGTATCCGGGCGGAAGGCAGCGTCGAGGCAGGCGCAGAACTACTAGCAGGCAGCGAACCCCGATAGAACCCGCCGAATCCAGCGACAAGACCACGTTATTTCCCGGCTTCTTCCGCTACCAATCCCCGGAACCTCAACATCGGTTCAATGCTCGGCTCTCTACCGGCCCAGTCTGAATACAACTTGCCAAGTTCTTCCGTATTCCCACGCGAAAGAATCATGTGCCGGAATCGATCTCCATTTGTGCGTGTCAATCCCCCATGTTCCTCGAACCATTGGAACGCCGAGTGATCCAGCATCTCGGCCCACAAGTACGCGTAGTAACCCGCCGCGTAATCGTCTTGCCAGATATGCGCAAAGTAGCTGGTGCGATAGCGCGGCGGCACGGCGCTCAGAAGAAGATTCTTGCTCTTCAAGGCCTGCAATTCAAACTCATCAACCTTCTGCAACGGAGCGTCCGCAGCCAACGTGTGCCACTGCATATCTAGCTCGGCTGCCGCCAAAATCTCAGTAAACGCGTAGCCCTGGTTGAACTTCGCGGCCTTCTTTACCTTGGCTAACAGCTCCGGCGGCATAGGTGCACCGGTCTGGTAATGCTTCGCGTAGTGATCAAACACAGCCGGGTAGCTTGCCCAGTTCTCGTTGAACTGGGAGGGAAATTCCACGAAATCGCGTGCCACCTGCGATCCCGAAAGCGAGGGATAAATCGTATTTGCGAACATCCCGTGCAAGCCGTGACCGAACTCATGAAACATCGTCGTCACGTCGCGAAAGCTGAGCAAGGCCGGCTGGCCCGGCGCAGGCTTGGCGAAGTTCGCGACGTTATACACCACCGGCAACGTGCCCAGCAGCTTCGTTTGATTAACGAAGACGTCCATCCACGCGCCACCGTTCTTGTTGTCACGCTTGAAATAATCGCAGTACCACAATGCAATCTGTTGGCCGCCCACATCGAACACGTCAAACACGCGCACATCCGGGTGGTAGACCGGGATATCATGCCGCTCCTTGAACGTGATTCCGTAGAGCTGCGTAGCGGCATAGAACACGCCATTCTGCAGAACATTGTTGAGCTCGAAATAAGGCTTGATCTGATCTTCATCGAGATCGTACTTCGCTTTGCGCGCCTGCTGGGCGTAGAAATCCCAATCCCAAGGTTGCAAGGCGAAGCCCCCTTTCTGCGAATCAATCAGCGCCTGGATATCATTGCCCTCGGCGACGGCCCTTGCGGTCGCACCCGGCACCATGCTGTCCATAAACTTCACCGCAGCTTCTGGAGTCTTGGCCATCTGATCCTGCAACTTCCACGCCCCATAGTTCACGAATCCCAGCAGCTTTGCCTTTTGCGCGCGCACCTGTGCCATCCGGGCGACGATGTCGCGCGTATCGTTCGCACCTCCACGTTCGGCACGGTTCCACGAGTTCTCGAAAATCACCTGACGCGTGGCGCGCTGGCTTACCGATCCAAGATCGGGCTGCTGTGTAGTGTTCTGCAACGGGACTACATAGCCACTGATTTTGCGGTCCTTAGCCGCCTCGGCGGCACCCTTCAGGCGGGTATCACTCAGTCCCGCCAACGCGCTCTTGTCTGTCGTGACATAAGCAGCCATCTTGGTGGCCGCAAGCAATTTCGTACTGAAGGCTGTCGAGAGTGTTGATTCTTCTTCGTTCAGCTTCTTCAACTCAGTCTTGTCGGCTTCGGAGAGATTCGCTCCAGCATGGACGAATTCTTCATAGTAGTACTCGACCAGCCGCAACGATTCGGCATCAAGCTTCAACGATTCGCGCTGGTTGTAAATCGTCTCCACGCGGTGAAATAGTTGCGTGTTCAGGAAAATTGCGTCCTTATGTCCCGCAAATTTTGGGGCTTCAATCTCCTGTACCTTCTCCAACTCGGGGCTCAGATTGGCTCCGGTGACGCCGCCGAAGACCATCAGCACGCGCTTGAACAGTTGACCCGACTTCTCCAGAGCGACCAGCGTGTTGTCGAAGGTCGGAGCATCCTGATTCTCCGCGATCGCCTTGACCTCCTCCTGCTCCTGAGCCATGCCCGCTTCCAGCGCAGGTTGATAGTCGCTGTCTTTGATTTTGTCGAATGGCGGCGCTTGCAGCGGCAAAGTGCTGGCGGCGTAAAACGGGTTGTTTGGCCCAAACTCGTTAGCTTTCGGCACGGCGGCGGTAGACGGAACTTGCGGAAGAGCAGCGGCAATTAGAATTCCGGTTTTCAAAAGTATCCCGATTCCCTTCTTTGCAATCTTCATCTTTAGATTCCTTTATTTGACTACTGATTCTAGCGAAGGTTGTCCCTTGGTCGCAGATTTCATTCCGCGCATAGTAAAGTGGTAGTACGCCTAAAATAAGGAAGGCCTTCTTTGAGTTCCTCGATTCGCAACATCGCCATCATCGCGCACGTTGACCACGGCAAGACCACGCTGGTCGATGCCATGCTCCAGCAGAGTGGCACTTTTCGCGCCAATGAACATCACGTCGATCGCGTCATGGACTCGAACGAACTGGAACGCGAGCGCGGCATCACCATCCTGGCGAAGAACACCGCCATTTTCTATCATGACGTGAAAATCAACATCGTCGATACCCCCGGTCATAGCGATTTTGGCGGAGAAGTTGAGCGCGCTTTGAAAATGGTCGACGGCGTCATGCTCCTGGTCGATGCCAGCGAAGGTCCACTCCCGCAAACACGCTATGTCCTGGGCAAGGCGCTCGAAGCGAAGCTTCCGCCGATCGTCGTCATTAACAAGATCGACCGCTCCGATGCCCGCCCGCAGGAAGTCCTCAACGAGATCTACGATCTGTTCATCGATCTCGACGCCAAAGAAGAGCAACTCGACTTCCCCGTTCTCTACACCAACGCGAAGACGGGTACCGCGACCGACGACCCCAAAGGAAGCGGCCTCGACTTGCGTCCGCTCTTTGATGCGATTCTTAAGACAATCCCGCCTCCAACAGGTGACGCCACCGGGCCTCTCCAGATTCTGGTCGCGAATCTCGATTACAGCGACTATCTCGGCCGACTCGCGATCGCACGGGTCTTCAACGGAAAGATGTTCACCGGCGAAGAAGTTGCCATTGCCAAACTCGATGGGTCGCTGCAGAAAACGAAAATCACCAAGCTCTTCTCTTTTTCTGGCCTGAAACGTACTGATATCACTGAGACCGAATTGGGCGATATCGTCGCCGTCGCCGGAGTCGAGGGAATCACCATTGGCGAGACCATCACCGATGTTGAGAATCCTGCTCCCTTGCCGCATATCGCTATCGATGAACCCACGATCGCGATGCTGTTCACCGTGAACACGTCACCGTTCGCGGGCAAGGACGGCCAATATGTCACGTCCCGCAATCTCCGCGAGCGCCTCGAAAAAGAACTCCTCACCAACGTCTCGCTCCGCGTAGAAGACACGGGCACCACCGACTCGTTCAAAGTCCTGGGCCGCGGCGAACTCCAGCTCTCGATCCTCATTGAAATGATGCGGCGTGAAGGTTACGAACTCATGGTCGGCAAACCCGAGATCGTCACTCGGCGCGACAAAACCAGCGGCAAGTTGATGGAGCCCGTCGAGCACCTCACTATTGACGTCCCTGAAGAATTCGTCGGCGTGGTCATGGAGCAGCTCGGCTCGCGCAAGGGTGAAGTCACCAACATGCACAATCACGGCTACGGACGCGTGCGCATCGAATTCCGCGTCCCCAGTCGCGGGCTCATCGGCCTTCGAAGTCAGCTCCTCACCGACACGCGCGGCACCATCGTCATGAACTCGTTGTTCGACGGATACACCGAGTGGCAGGGCGAGATTCCGCATCGTCTCACCGGTGCGCTGATTGCAGACCGACCCGGCACCTCCACTGCATACGCGCTCTGGGGGCTGCAGGAGCGCGGTGAGCTATTCGTCGGACCCGGCATCGATCTTTACGAAGGCATGATCATCGGCGAGAACGCCAAAGATACCGATCTCGACGTCAACGCCGTCCGCGAAAAGAAGCTCACCAACATGCGCGCCTCCACCGCCGACGAAGCGATCCGCCTGGTTCCCTTCCGCCCGCTCAACCTCGAGCAAGCCATCGAGTTCATCGCGGACGACGAATTCGTCGAGGTCACCCCAAAGTCGCTCCGCCTGCGCAAGAAGGTCCTACAATCGAACAAGCGGAAAAAGAGTTCCCTTGCCGTTGTCGAAGAATCGTGAAAAAGCCGCGCAAGTCGCAGCGTAGCACCGGCGGCCAGTCGGCCGTGGCACGGACATTCTGCCCGCGCATGTTCCTGGTCCCGTGCAGTTGCGGGACCACCTTCGCCGTCGCTGAAAACTACGATCGCAAGGGCACATCCTGGAGCCGTTACCTCATCTGCCCCAGTTGCGGCAAGCACCACGACCCCAAGAACCGCCTTCTCCAGATGGGATTTCACCCTGAAGGCTACTGGAAGGTCGACGAGTGCTAGGAATCCCGGCTAGGACCGGGCTCGACCATCCAAATCCCTGAAGAACCGGATCCGTAAATTGATTTTGAATTGACAAGCCGCTCCCGGAAACTCTGCTATACTTCCCCGCGCATTCGACTGTTGCCGGCTTCAGTCTCGATTTCTCAGGCCTTCCCGACCTGCCAAGTTCGCGGAACTGAGCTCGCACTTCCGACAGCTCAATGCAGGGGACGAAGCGTGAAGAATATCTTTGTGGGGAACCTCAGCTTCAATACGAACGAAGATGAACTGCGGCAAATCTTTGAGGGGTACGGACAGGTCGACCGCGTCAGCATCCTGACCGACCGCGAAACCGGACGCTCCCGCGGCTTTGGTTTCGTGGAAATGACCAGTGACGAAGACGGAGAGAAGGCCATTACGGCGCTCAATGGCTCGCAGGTTGGCGGACGCACGATCAATGTCAACGAAGCGCGGCCAAAATCCGATCGCGGCGGTGGTGGCGGCTTTGCCGGTGGCGGTCGTGATCGTGGCGATCGCGGCGGCAGAGGCGGACGCCAGCGTGAGCGCTGGTAAGCGTTACTGAAGGCGTGTCCGGCTCGAAGGATCCACAGTCGCAGGAACTTCACATCCAAGCGTACTGATCACCGACAACTGGCCACCGGCAACTGTTCGTGAGCGATTGATGCCCTCTTCGCGTCCATGTAGACTGTTAATAATCTCGTGCGCCCGTAGCTCAGCTGGATAGAGCGGTTGCCTCCGGAGCAACAGGTCGGGA
>AR_comb_assmDRAFT_10104569_pt1 | contig 37114 bp, 26 predicted proteins | sample ArasoioldDNA_FD_10543 | JGI IMG/M metagenome (IMG submission 10543) | reverse complement strand
TTGCTATTGAAACTGCCAGCCTTGGAGCCTGACTCCCATCCCTCGTTGAAAAAGACACCCGTGACCTGCGTCTGGGCCTCGACGAGGAGCGTTCCCACGGCAAAGGCGATTGCGACGACGGCAATTTGAAGACGTTGCACGAAACCCCGCTTCCCTACTTATCGTTTGTGTGAACGTTCCCTTCACAACCGCGCACTTCTTACTTCCGGTTCGCGCCTAGCGCGGCCGCACTTCTCGCGTATTGGAAGGGAGGTTGCCTTATCTCCTGCAACCCGAGTGCCGTATGCGACATCGTCGTGCAGTTCTGTTTCAAGTCACGCAGCGACAATGAGTTAATCCGCCAACCGCGTGCATGTGGTAACAGCACGCCGCGGATGCCCTCATCGACGCACCTGTAAGCGAGCAGTCAGAGCAGTAATCGGTTCCGCTGACGAGCGTGAGTCAGCGGAGGGCAAGGGTGGAGGCGGGGCCGGCAGACGCCTTCACCGTCGCGTCGCGGCCGATTGACCTGTACACGAAGCCGGTCGCCACCGCGCGTGCGGGCTCGAGCACGTTCCGGCAGTCGAGCACAAGCGGCGTGCGCACGACGCTCCGCAGTTTCTCGAGATCGAGGCCGCGGAATTCGTTCCACTCGGTCATGATCACCACGGCGTCTGCTCCCGACGCAGCCGCGTAGACGTCGGGTTCGAACACGATCGACGCTGCCGCGTCGCCCAGTGCGCGCGCCGCCTCCTCAGTCGCGATCGGATCGAACGCGCGGACGTTCGCCCCTTCCTGCAGCAAATCCCGGCATAGCCCTAATGCGGGTGCCTCTCTCACGTCGCTCGTATTCGGTTTGAATGCGAGACCGAGCACCGCGACGGTCCGTCCCGCCAATCCTCCGAGCCCGTCGGTCAGCTTTCCAATCACGATCGTGCGCTGACGTGTGTTCACCCGAATGGCGGCCTCGATCAGTTGCTGTGGAATGCCGTGCTGTGTGCCCATGACGGCGAGTGCACGCGTGTCTTTCGGAAAGCAGGACCCGCCGTAGCCTGGTCCGGGGTGAAGGAATTTCGAGCCGATGCGTTTGTCCAATCCCATGGCCTTCGCCACGACATGGACGTCGGCGCCGGTGCGATCGCATAACGCAGCAATCTCGTTGATGAAACTAATCTTCACCGCGAGGAATCCGTTGGCCGCGTACTTGATCATCTCCGCGGTCTCCACATCGGTGAAGACGATCGGTGTTTCGATCAAATACAACGGCCGGTAGATCTCGCGCATCACCGAGGCCGCGCGTTCGCTGCTCGTGCCAATCACGACACGATCGGGCCGAAGGAAATCGGAGATCGCCGAGCCTTCGCGCAAGAACTCCGGATTGGACACCACATCCGTTTCGGCGACGCCCGCTTCATCGAGCCATCCTCGAACGAGTGCGCCGGTTCCGACCGGCACGGTGCTCTTCGTCACGATCACGCGGTAGCCGGTGAGCAGGGGAGCGATCGCGCGCACCGCATCTGCCACCTGCGACAGGTCGGCTTCGCCGTTGACGCCTTCCGGTGTGCCGACGGCGAGAAATACCACGCGCGCATCGCTGATCGCTTCGCTGATGCTGGTTGTGAAATGCAGACGTCGTCCACCAAGCCGCGTCACGAGCTCGGTCAAACCTGGTTCGTGAAACGGCACGATCCCGCGAGAGAGCAGGTCGACGCGTGCCGCCTCGCGATCGACGCATCTGACCGTGTGGCCGAAGTCAGCGAGACACGCGCCGGTCACGAGGCCGACGTAACCGGTCCCGATTATCGCGATGTCCACGTGTGATCCGTTTGAGCCTCCGGAGTGCTGCTCACAGCACTACGTGCCCCGTCGCAAGACGACGGTCTGAATCGTTTTGAGGATGACGAAGAGATCGAGTGCGATTGACAGATTCTTGATGTAGAACAAATCGCACTGCAGCTTTTCCATCGAGTCCTCGACGGTCGCCCCGTACCGGAAGGTGACTTGTGCCCATCCCGTCAACCCTGGTCGCACGGTGTGCCGCTCGCCGTAGAACGGGATCTGACGCGTCAGCTCGTTCACGAACTCGGGACGCTCCGGTCTCGGTCCGACGAAGCTCATATCGCCGCGCAGCACGTTCCAGAACTGCGGAAGCTCGTCGAGCCGCGCCTTGCGGAGGAACCGGCCGATCGGCGTCACACGTGTATCCCCGGCCGTGGCCCAGACCGCGCCCGTGTGTTTCTCGGCGTCGTTGCGCATCGAGCGGAACTTATAGAGCGTGAACACGCGGCCGTTCTTGCCGACGCGCTGCTGCTGGTAGACCACGGGGCCGGGTGAGGTCATTCTCACCAGCGCAGCGACCATCAGCATGATCGGCGCCGTCAACACGATGCCGATCAGGGACATCATGATGTCCATTGCGCGCTTGGCCGCTTCGAGGCTGCGGCTCTTCCGGAATCCCGACGAAAAAATGAACCAGCTCGGTCGAAGATTCTCGACGGCGATCTTGCCGGTGCACTCTTCGTACACCGAGGCGAGATGATCGAACCGGACGCCATCGAGCTTCATTTGAAGCAACTGATCCATCGGGAGACGGCCGCGTGCATCGCTGAGGCTCACGACGACACGGTCGACCGCCTGTGCCCTGACGATCTCTGGAATGTCGTCCAGCGTCCCCAGAACCTCGAAATCGGCGGTCGAAATCCGTCGCTGCGTGTGATCGACGAACCCGACGATCTCAATGCCGAGGTCCTTTCTGGCCTTGAGTTCATTGGCCAGCGAGACGGTCGCCGCGCTGGTGCCGACGAGCAGCAGTCGCTCGCGATGCCCGATGCGACCACTGACCCATTCGAACATGGCGCGCCAGCCGACCGCGGCGCTGAGGACCATTGCGGTCGCGAGGATGAATACGCCGCGGCCGATGATGAGCGACGGGAACCAGAAGTAGACGGCGGCGAGGAGTAATGAGGTCGCACCGAGCGATTGCAGCAGCCGGACGACCAGCTCACGTCGATCCGAGAGCACGCGGAAGTCGTAGAGCTCCGCGTAATACAGACAGACCTGACAGATGAACGCGATCACCAACGCACGCGACAAATGCGCGCTGGTCAGCGCCGCGTCCTGCAGACGAACGTAGGCGGCGAGCGAGACCGCGGCGACGATCAATCCGGTCTCCGCGGCGATCAGGATCCATGATCGCCACGTGACCCGCTGCATGAAAACAGTGGCCATCGGTGCTGAAACTCAGGGTCTTTGTGTGCTGCGACGCGCCCCCGGCCGCTCGGGCCGAGTCGATTCCTGCTTCAACGGCACGTACCACGCCACCCCGGCGCGCACGCCGGCGCGGTCTTGTCCCGGTGCGAGTTCGACCGACCGGTCGCTATACGCCAGCGACTGATAGACGTACTCGCCGTACACCGCGAGCTGCGGCGCGAGCGCATAGCGCACACGCGCCGAACCTGCGTACGAGTCGTACGCGGAGCTCGAGGCATCCAAGCCAACTTCTCCGAGGATCGCCGCCACACCAAGTGAGATCTGCAGCCGGCGTGTCGCGAGCCCGTCCAGATTCACCGTGTAGCTGTTCGAGGGGATCGGAGCTGGCGCCGTATCCAGGAACGTCAGGCCGCGCCGATACGACGCGCGGAAGTCCCAACTTCGGGCAAAGGTGTGGGTCAGCGAGACACCTGCGGACGCGCGAGTTGTTTCCCTGCCATCCTGTTCGACTCGCGATGGCCCGATCATGAACGACATTGCCGTGCGACGCGTTGGTGTGCGGGCCCAGTCGCGATCGACGGAGAACTGCAGGTCGTTGACGCGCACCGGACGCAGGGTCAGGCCGGCGTCGTATTGGCCCTCTCGATGCAGATACGCGATCCGTGAGTTCGTGCGACGGTTGAAACGAATATCCACACGCCCGGCAATCGTGGTGTCGATGGCTGCGCGCTGCGCCCCGAGCGGTTCGTCGCTCAACTCCTGGATGACATCCGTGCGACGAATGCCGTAACTCGTGCCCACGGCGACGCTATTGGTCACGCCATACGAGAGATCGGCGCCACCGTCGTACGTACCAACTCGACGTGGTGACACGGATCGATCGCGCACCCGGATCGGGACCGGTGTGATCACGCCTGGCAGGGGGAGCTCCTCGACGACCGGAAAATCGAAATACGGCGTGTACATGAAACCGCCACGTCCCTGAAGAGTGGCGCGGCGCGACAGCCGGTAAGATGCGGACACGTCGGCGTTACTGTTAGCCGGAATGAACTCGGTCGGCTGGGTGTACAGGCGCAGGCTGGAGAACCCGCGAGCGTTGAAATCGAAGCTCGTGCTCTGCGTCGGCGAATAGTTCAGCGCAGCGTCCAGGCCCGCGAACGCCCCCGTCCTCACGGCACCAAACCCCGACCCGCCTGGTGGGCCCTGCAGCTCCTGATCGTAGCCCCCGTACGTCTCGGTCGTGAGCGCGAGGATGTCGCGCTGAGGCTGGCGATAGCCGCCGAAAACGGCGCCGGTCGGACGTTGTGGCAGATCGGTTGGCAGTTGCCCCGGGATCGCCTGCTGCGCCGATGTCGGGGACGCCGACAGGGCCAGCGCCAGCGCGATCATGCATCCCGCGCGGTGACCTGCGCGAGTCGTGCGGAAGATCATCGAGACTTCCTCGCTCCGTGATACTCCGCGTAGTACTGGACCTCGTTGGAGTTCGGCTCGAGCGCGTTGAGTACCACTCCGAAAATGCGATCGCGGCCAAGCAGATCGATCGCTTTTTCGACGTCGGCATATCGTGACGCGGCAGCGCGTACCACGAACACGACGGTGTCAGCCATAGCCGCGAGGAGGTTCGCGTCGGCAACCGGACCAACCGGAGGTGCATCGAGGATGACCCAGTCGAATCTCGACGAGGCCTCTTCAATGATGTGCTGCATGCGCGTCGACGTCAGTCCCCCCATCGGGTCCGGGTCAGGTCGGCCGCCAGGCAGGAAGGTGAGCATCTCCGTCAGTTGCAATACCGACAGCTTGCGCTCGGACGTCGACTTCAGACCATCGCTCAACCCGACTTGCGGTGAGGCGTGCGAGATGTTGGTGATCGACGGACGTCGCAGGTCGCTGTCAATGAGCAGGACTCGCCGTCGGTACGATTCGCTCAACGTCAGCGCGAGATTGACGGCCGTCAGGGTCTTGCCGTCACCGGGTTGCGCGCTGGTGACCATCACGACCTTGAGGCGTCCATTGGTTTGCGCGTGATGCAGCGACGCGGCGAGGCGCCGGAACTGTTCCACGAGCACGGGATTGGCCTGAGCCGAGACCGTTAACCGGTCGTTCCACGCTGCCTTGAGCTCCTTCATCTCCCGCGTCATCGGCTCTTCGGCCAACAACGATCGGGGACTCGCCACTGGTGCGGGAGCCGGTGCAGGTGTGACAGCCGGTGCCGTCGCAGGTGCCGCAGCGAGCGGCGTACTGCGCGGGGCGATCGGCTCCGATTCGTTCGCGTGATCAGGCTCGGTCAGCGTCCATGCCGACTTGAACACCTCGCCCTGGCGGGGTGCCCTGCCGAGATGCTCACCGTCCGTCCGTCGCAATGCCTCGTCGATTCGACTCATGAGGTCCTTTAGCTCCTCAGACGACGTGTTTCCACAGTTCCATCGTCCAGAACACGTACGCCGCGGCTGTCGTTGCCACGCCGATCGTCATCATCTTCATCCGTTTGCGCTGCTGGGCCTTGCGCTTGTCCTCGTCGCTCTCGACATACGGAACCATGGCGAGGACGGGCAGCGCGAGCGTCTGCGCGATATCGGTTTCCGTGCGGAACGTCGTGTCGCGCAACATGGTGAGCGCCACCAACAACACCCCGAGGGCAACGCCGATGCCCAGACCGACGCCATTCACGAGCAAGCGGTTCGGGCTGACGGGGCGGTTCGGCACACGGGCGGCATCAAGCACGCGGAACTGCTCGCCAATCTGTCGCCGCTCGAGATCAGCCGCGACCTTCGATTCCTCGCTCTTCGCCAGGAGTCCCTTGTACGCGGTCTGCAGCGTGTCGTAATCGCGAGTGAGCTGCATCCATTCCGATTCGGTGCTGGGGACGGCCTCAATGCGGCCCTGATAGTCGGAGACGCGTTTGCGCAGATTGTTCTCTTCGTTCTCCTTGAACTTGATCTGTCGATCGAGGCTCTCGATCTCGGCGCGCCACTGCTGCAGGCGGTCACGGCGCTGCTGTTCGTTCACGGTGTCACCGGTCACTGCCGCGTTCTCACTGTCTGGAGGCTCTTTTGCCACTCGCGCCTCGAGCTCAGTGATGGTCCGTTGCGCCCGGCCGACATCGGGATGATCGGGCTTCTTGGTCTGCAGTAGTGCCGCAAGCTGCGCGCGCGCCGCGACCAACTGCTGACGTGGTGTGGCATTTGGCGAGGCCTGGCCGGTCGCGGTGTTGACCGGCGCGGGCATCATCAACCTGGGCTCGTTGACCGCATCGCCATAGAGACGTTCGAGCATCAACTTGCGATCGCGATCGCGGGCGAGCGACTCGACGAGCGACTGCACCTGCATCTGCGAGCTCTGGATCGCCTGCATGTTGAAATCGAGATTCGACGGCAACCGGCCGGCGTGCTGTTGGCGGAAGAGCTCGAGGCGTCGTTCCTGAACATCGAGCCGCTCGCTGGCCTGCTGAAGCTGCGTTTCGAGGAATTGATTGGTGGCATCAGCGAGCGAGCCACGATCTCGGGCATTGTTATCGATGAACAGTGTGCCCAGCCGCTGCGTGACGCGCGTCGCCATCTCAGCGTCGGGATAGCGGAAACGGACGTGGAATGCGTCGGCGGGCGACGTGCTGCCCGCGCGGCGCACGAGTTCGAGCGGCGCGATTCCGAGCCGCATCTTGTCCACGACGTCTTCCATCGGGAGACGTTGGCGTTCGTTCGGATACAGGTTGAAGTCCTTGATCACCTGTTCGAGCTGGGTGCGGCTCATCACCTGCTGCGCCACCGCGTTCAGCCGGTCCTCGGTCTTCAACGTGACCGTCGACTTCACATAGGTGTCAGGTACACGCTGCGGAATAATCTGGACGAGCATGTCCGACTCGTACACGTTCGGCAGCAGCGCCGAGACAACCAGCGCTCCGAACGTGCACGCGAGAATCGGCACGACCAGCTTCCCCCACGAGCGGCGGAGAATGTCGAGCGTGTCAGCGGGTGCGTACTTCTTGCCTGGTAACATCGATGCTCCGTCCGTCCTTAGGGGACGACGACAGTGTCGCCGGGTTGAAGCACTACGTTCTGTTCCAGCTTCTTCCCCTTCGACACGTCCTTGTAGTTGAACTTCAACGAGCGCGTCTGGCCGCCGGCATCCTGCCGGATGATTGAGATGTTCTGGCTGTCGGCGTACTCAGTCAGGCCGCCGGCCAATGCAATCAGCTGCATCACAGTTCGCGGACCCGTCAACGGGTACGAGTCGGGCATCATCACGTTACCGGTGATGAATACCTTGCGGCTGTTGACCTGCTTCACGACGATCGTGACATTTGGTTCAGTGAGGAACTTGCCAGAGGCGACGCGAATCTGCTCGCGCAGCACGTCGGGCTTGATGCCAGCCGCCTTCATTTCGCCGAGCAGCGGAAGCGTGATCATTCCGTCCGGCCGGACCACGACATCGCCGCTGATATCGGCTTCACGCCAGAACAGCACGGTGAGGACGTCCTCGGCGCCAATCACATAGTCGCTCGGCACGACTACAGACGTCGTGGGTGTCGCTGGACCACGCGTCGCCGGGGCCGGCTGTGGTGTCGTCGGCTTCGCGGTCGCAGGAGGAGCCTGCGGCGCCGGCTTCGCCGTCGACGGACTCTGCGTCGCTGGCTTCGTCGTCGCGGAGCTCTGCGCGGTCGGAGCCTGAGAGGACCAAGTCAGAAGGAGAGTGACGAGTGCTAGAAAAGAAGCAGTTCGCATAGGCTCATGTCAGAAGAAGGAGAATCGTCGCTTGCGGCCGAAAGTGCCGAATACAGGCGCGTTCGCTGCCGCGGCGGGTTCGTGTTCGTGTTCAATGCCGCTCTCGGGTTCCCCGACGACAACCGGTTCGGGCATGCGAGTGTCTACGACCGCTGGCGCGTCCTGACGTGCCGCCCTCAGATCGAAGTCGCGCAGCACTTCCTCGACAATCGACTTCGGCACGGGCTTGATCTGCGCGGCGAATCCGCCGATGAGGGCGTTCTCGCAGATCACGTTGATCACGCGCGGGACACCGCCGGAGCCGTTGTAGATGACCGCAACGGCGTCGCGTGTGAAGATCTCCGCGGGTGAGCCGCCGGCAATTCGGATTCGCCCAGCGATGTACGCGGCAGTCGCGGTGAGCTCGAGCGGAGCCAGCTGGCAGCGCAGCGCGATGCGCTGTTTCAGCTGACGCAGCCGCGAATCGTTCAGTCGATCCCCGAGCTCCAGCTGACCGGCGAGTACGACACTTACGAGCTTTTCGGTCTGCGTTTCCATGTTGCTGAGCAGCCGCACCTCTTCGAGTAACTCAAACGAGAGGCTTTGGGCTTCGTCGATGACGAGCGCAGTGAGCAGACCTTGTGCCTGTCGCTCCTCAAGATGCTGCCGCAACGCGAACAGGAATTCTGTTTTCGATCGCGCCGCTTCGCGGGGCAGGCCAAACGCGTTGGCGAGAAACTCGTAAAACTCGTTCCGGGTCAGCGTGGGATTGCTGAGGAGCACGCACTGCGCATTCGTGCCGCCGCCGTCGAAAAGCGCCGCCTGAACGAGCGTGGTCTTTCCGGTTCCGGCTTCGCCAAGGAGCAGCGTCAGACCGCGCGGACCCGTGAGGGCGTACTTCAGCGTGCTAAAGGCCTCCCGCTGCCGGGTGCTCATGAACAAGTAGCGAGGGTCCGGCACCAGGTTGAATGGCCGCTCGCGGAGTCCAAAGAAACTCTTGTACATTGTTCTACTCGCCGCACCCCTGCACGTTACGACTCTGGCGCTCGCGCGGGCAGGACGCGCCAAGCCCTCCCGCCATGTCCCGATATGACACGACGTTTCTCAATGGTGGGAGGAGTCGGTCTGGTGTCGCCAGGAATCTGTCGTGACAAATGCTCAACATTGCCCAGCGCACACCTTTGGATGCCCGTCGCATATGAAGCGGACCTCAGGGGTGCAAGGAGGTCGCCATCCGATGCTTGCACTGTTCAGCCCAAGCTAAGCCGTTCATTGTATGCACTTAGCCCTCCCGATCGGACCTCAGCCGAAACGGTTCTGGACAGGCCGGGTGTCTTCAAACCTGAACCTACCTTGGGCCCTAAAGAAAAAAGTCTGCCGTATTAAGAACAAGCAAATGTGCTTTGATACCACCATTTTCCGAGCATCGTGTTGGGGTTTGGACGAGCAGGGCGGCCTCATCGCCAACCTGTTGAACGCGCTGAACTGAGACCGTCTTCGATCAGAGGGCGAAAACGGATCCTCCGGCCGAACGGAGGAACGCGAGCGGCTTCGAAGCAGTGCAGAATGCCGGAGTCCCGGAGAGGCCTGAAAGGTCCTGCGTCCGACGACTAATGTCATGTCATTCCTAGACGACCGGCGCCGGGTCAACTTTAGCCAATCCGATTCCCACTTGGATCTGAAGAGGGGTGGCTTGGCGTGTGTGTGTCGAGCGACCGCAGTCTGTGGCGATATGCTTGCATCGACGTGGCACCACGAATGAAGAGTCCTGCGAAGTCTGAGACGCCAATCGTCAATGCCATGACGGTAGACGTAGAGGACTACTTCCATGTGTCCGCGTTTGAAAATACGGTGTCACGCTCGGAGTGGGAGACGCTCGACAGCCGTGTGAGCCGGAATACGGAGCGACTGCTCGAATTGTTTGATCGCGCGAATGTCCGTGCGACGTTTTTTGTACTCGGATGGGTGGCCGAACGCTTTCCGGGTCTCGTGCGGGATATCGCTGCCCGCGGGCACGAGATCGGATCGCACGGGTTCTCGCATCGCCTGGTCTATGACCAGACGCCAGAGCAGTTTCGAGATGACCTCCGTCGCTCGCGTGAGGCCATTGCCGCAGCAGTGAAGGTACCCGTATACGGATATCGAGCGCCGAGCTTCTCGATCATCAAACGATCGTTCTGGGCACTCGACGTACTTCTCGAGGAAGGGTTCATCTACGACGCGAGCATCTTTCCGATTCGTCACGATCGGTACGGTGTGCCGTCGGCGCCTCGCCGGTTTCACACCGTGCAGACGAACTCGGGAACGATCTGGGAATGCCCGGGGTCTACGGTGCGCGTGGGTGGAACGAATCTTCCTGTCGCCGGTGGCGGGTATTTCCGTCTACTGCCCTATGCGTGGACGCAGTGGGGAATTCGTCGATTGAACGACGTCGAAGGACGACCGGCGATCTTCTATATCCACCCGTGGGAAATCGATCCCGATCAGCCTCGTCTGCCGGGGTCGTGGCTCAGTCGATTTCGTCACTACCGCAACCTCGGTGAGACCGAAGGTCGTTTGGAACGACTCGTGTCGAACTTCGCGTTCGCGTCGCTCGTGGAAGTGCTCGCCAAAGAGAGTCAAGAGCAGCCGGCTTCGCCGCCGGTGCATGCCTCACGCGGTTCGCGACTGGTCCCCGCGACTTAACGCGGAAGCGCGCGACGTGCCGCGACCGGCATCAGCCGCAGAATGACGCCCTGCGATGGATCCGACGCGAGCATTGCGGCGACATACACGACGTCATTTGGTGCAGTCGAGACCGCTTCCGGGAGCAGCGAGGCGAGAGGGACGAGGGCCGGCGTCAGGACGCCGTTCTCGTTGTTCACGAGTCGGTAGAGCGCACGCGGATTTTCGAGCACGAAGAACAGGCCCGACTGTTCACTCCTTGCAGCGCCCTCAGACGGCGCGAGATCGCGGACTCCCCATCCCGCTGAGGGAAACCCTTTCACCTGCACCGGCTCGGCGTGACGCGGCCCGGGGTCCGGTGTAGCGTCGCGCTCCATCGACAATTGGCCCAGCGCCGGTGAGGTCGCTGTCTCGAGACCCGCGAGCCACAATCGCCCGTCACCCCATGCGAGTTTCGCGGGACGCGGGCTGGACTCGGCAAGCACCGGTGAGGCCAGGCGTGACTGTCCTTTGGCAGCACCTTGCGAATCGAATCGCAAAATGACCCCCGCGCTGCTCGGGTTCGTTGTGTCTGCAGCTGGCAGCGCGACATACAGATCGTTGCCGTCGCCCACAGACAAAGCGACCTCTCCCCCTTTAGCGATCGGCAAGTCGGGTACGATGACGGCCGCCTCCGCCAAGGTGCCGCCTGCTTCGCGGAAGCGCACGATCGAGAGCGTTCGCTGTTCGTCTCGCGCAGCGGCGATTGCGGCAAACACATAACGGCTGCTCTCGAAGTCGGCGGCGAGTGCGATCGACTGAATCGTCGCACCGGAGTCCGGCGGCACGAGGGTACTGCGCAGAAGCTGCCCTCTTTCGAACAGGAAGACCTCGGTCTGTCGTTCGACGAACAGCAATCGGCCATCTGCAGTGGTCAACAGGTTGCTCGGCTGCGCCAGCCCCTGCACCAGCACGTCAACGGCGTAGCATGCCGATGCGCCGGTCGCGTCAACGCAGGTCGTAGCTGGGACGCCAGGAACAGGAGCCGAAGAGACGACGATTCGCGCAACGACGTTCAGGACCAGCTCGGCTGACGGCGCGCTTTCTGCTCCCGCCGGGTCGAATGTGGAAAGCTGAAGGGAATGACGCCCTTGTGACATTTGGGGGAGTGCCGCAGAGCAATTGAACACATTGGCCGTGCCGCTCGAGGCACACTGCACACTCGCGAGATTTGCGCGTGACCGGTTGTCGACATACGCGGCGAATCGAAATTGCTGGATGCTCTGCGACGCCTGAACGGTTTGGGTCCACCCGATCCGTTCGGATCCGGTCACGGTGACACCGTCCCCGCTCGGCGGAGGTGATGTCGGCGGTGGCGTCGTCGGTGGCGGTGTCGTTGGCGGACGATCGTCGTCACCACCGCATGCCGCGGTCGCCACGATCGACGCGAGCGATAGCATTCGCACAAGCGAACGGACACGTGAAGAAGCGTTTTTCACAAGAGGTCTTGCGGAAGAGGTATTCTCGCACGGCCGAGGGCTTTTCTGCGCACGTAACAAGGTTGCCCCTTACGCATGAGATAGTAGGATTTCTTCAATGCCCATCGCGTCGAGCGTCACCCTTGGTGAAGGCGTCATCATCTTCCACCCCGATCTCGTGAACCTCTATGGCTGCCGTGTTGGTGCGAATACCAAGATCGGCGCGTTCGTCGAAATCCAGAAGGGCGCCGTGGTCGGTGAGCGCTGCAAGATCTCTTCGCACTCATTCGTCTGCGAAGGCGTCACGATAGAGGATGATGTATTCGTCGGACACGGTGTCGTCTTCATCAACGACCCACGTCCCCGCGCGACCATCCACGGCCGGCCGCAGACTGAAGCGGATTGGACCGTGGTGCCGACCCGTGTCAAGCGCGGAGCGTCAATCGGTAGCGGCGCGACGATCATGTGCGGCCTCACGATCGGTGAAGACGCTCTGATCGGCGCGGGCGCCGTCGTGACACAGGACGTCGCCCCGGGAGCGACCGTTGCCGGCGTACCGGCGCGGCTTCTTGCGCGAAGCGGAAAAGGGTGAGGGTGGAGTGATACGGATTGGAGTAGTCGGCTACGGCTACTGGGGGCCGAACCTCGTTCGCAATTTCGTCGACTGCAAGGACGCCGTGGTGCGGATGGTCTGCGATCCCCGGCAGGAGCGTCTCGCGCAAGCAGCGCGGCGGTATCCGGGTATCACGACGGCGACAACGGCCGCGGAGGTGTACAACGATCCGCACGTCGATGCTGTGGTCATCGCGACGCCGGTGGAGACACATTTCGATCTGGCCCTGGCGTCGCTGCGCGCAGGCAAGCACGTGCTCGTCGAGAAGCCGATCACTGCGAACAGCGATGAGGCGAGTCGGCTGATCGACGAAGCGCAGGCACGCAACCTGGTGCTGATGGTGGGACATACCTTCGTCTACACCGGCGCCGTGCGCAAGATGAGGGAACTCTCCGAGAGCGGAGAGCTTGGTGAGATCTACTACTACGATTCCGTTCGCATCAACCTTGGTCTCTTCCAGAAGGACGTCAACGTTCTGTGGGATCTCGCGGTCCACGATCTCGCGATCATGGACTACGTGCTGCGCCAACGGCCGGTCTCGGTGTCATGCACCGGGCTGGCGCATCTCCCCGGCCGTCCCGAGAACATCGCCTATATGACGATGTTCTTCGAGGACAGTTTGATCGCGCACGTTCACGTGAACTGGCTGTCGCCGGTGAAGGTGCGTCGTACGTTGCTGGGTGGAAGTCGCCGCATGGTAATGTTCGACGACCTCGAGGGCAGCGAAAAGATCAAAGTGTACGACCGTGGCATCTCAGTGAATCCCAGTCCGGAAAACGTTTATCAAATGCTGATTGGATATCGCACCGGCGACATGTGGGCGCCGCAGTTGGCCGTGACCGAAGCGCTCAGCGTCGAAGCGGCGCACTTCGTTGACTGCATTCGTCAGAGCACGAAACCGACGACCGACGGTGAGGCCGGACTTCGTGTCGTTCGACTGCTGGAAGCGGCGAGTGAATCGATGGCGGCCAAAGGCCGTCTCGTCGGCGTCGGGAGCGCGGTCGACGCATGATCCCGTTTGTCGATTTACCAGCTCAGTTCCGCGCGTTGAAGCCCGAGATCGACGCTGCGGTGGCCAAGGTCTTCGAGAACGCACAGTTCATCCTCGGTCCCGCGGTTGCGGCATTCGAACGTGATTTCGCCGCGTTCTGTCAGACCTCCGACGCGATCGGCGTGAACACGGGCACGAGCGCGCTGCATCTGTCGCTGCTCGCCGCAGGTGTCGGACCCGGCGACGAGGTGATCACGGTCCCCTTCACGTTCGTGGCGACTGTTGCCGCGATCGAGTACGCGGGCGCCACGCCGGTGCTCATCGACGTCGAGCCCGAGTTCCTCACGATGGACCCGACGAAGCTCGAGGCTGCGATTACGCCGCGGACGAAGGCGATCATTCCTGTGCATCTCTTCGGGCAGCCAGCGGACATGGATCCGATCATCGCGATCGCACGAAAGCACAATCTCGTAGTGATCGAGGATGCGTGTCAGGCGCATGGCTCCGAGTACAAAGGAAAGCGGTGCGGGTCGATCGGTCAGATCGGTTGCTTCAGCTTTTATCCCGGTAAGAATCTCGGGGCTTACGGCGAAGGCGGTGCGGTGGTCACGAGCGATCCCGAGATCGCGAAGAAGATTCGACTGCTGCGCGCGTGGGGCGAGGAGACGCGCTACGAACACAAGTATCGCGGCTTCAACTACCGCATGGATGGCGTCCAGGGAGCGATTCTCGGCGTGAAACTTCGTTACCTCCAAGCCTGGACGGAGGCGCGCCGGCGCAACGCCGCCGAGTATGCGCGTCGCCTGGCCGAGACGTCAGTGGAACTGCCTCGCGAACGCCGCGACGTGCGGCACGTGTATCACCTGTACGTGGTTCGGCTTCAGCAACGCGACGCGTGGCGTGAACGGCTCAACGACGCAGGAGTACAGACCGGAGTGCACTATCCAATTCCTGTCCACTTACAGCCTGCGTATCGCGATCTGGGGTACGCGGCCGGCGCATTCCCTGTCTGCGAACGCGCCGCGGCCGAAGTGCTGTCGCTGCCGATGTTCCCCGAGTTGACGTCGGATCAGATCGCGCAGGTGGCACTCGCTCTGACGCCACGCGTCGGCGTGGCGAGCTGACTCGTCACATGCACGTCCTCGTCACCGGTGGCGCCGGATTCATAGGCAGTCACGTCGTTGACTCGCTCTTGGCGGATGGCGTCGAGATCACGGTTCTCGACAACTTCGATGCGTTCTACGCCCGCGAGCTCAAACAACGCAATATCCGCGAGCACCTCCGGCACCCGCGATATCGGTTGATTGAAGGAGATCTTCGCGACGCCGACAGCCTCTCACAGCAGCTGAACACGCGGTTCGATGCGATTGTGCACCTTGCCGCGATGGCGGGCGTGCGGCCCTCGATCGAGCGTCCCGTGACCTATCAGGACGTCAACGTCAGAGGTACGCAGAACCTGCTGGAGATCGCTGCGCGACAGAAGATTCCGCATTTCGTCTTCGCGTCATCGAGCAGCGTCTACGGCGTTAATCCGCGCGTGCCGTGGAGCGAGGACGACTATGTGCTTCAGCCGATCAGCCCGTACGCCAGCACGAAAGTGAGCGGCGAGCTGCTCGGACACGTCTACAGTCACCTGTATAACGTGCGGTTCATCGCACTGCGATTTTTCACTGTGTATGGGCCGCGGCAGCGCCCTGATTTGGCGATACACAAATTCGCGAAACTGATAAGCAGCGGGCGACCGATTCCGGTGTTCGGAGACGGCAGCACACGACGCGACTACACGTACATTGATGATATTGTTGCCGGCATCCGCGGCGCGATTCACTACGACCGCACTCGCTACGAAGTGGTCAATCTGGGGAACAACGCCACGGTGACGTTGCTCGAGATGATCCACACGATCGAGGACGCGCTCGGGAGGCAGGCGACGATCGAGTGGAAACCCGAGCAGGCTGGCGACGTGCCGCAAACGTGGGCGAGAGTCGCCAAAGCTCGCGACCTGCTTGGATACGAACCGCGCACGCCCTTCAAGGAAGGGATTCAGCGCTTCGCGGAGTGGTTCCTGCAGACACCGGCGCCTGACTCTCGGGTATGACCATCCAACCGATCAGGTAGGCGAGCACACCGCAGATGATCGCACCGGGATAGACAGCCAGCACGACAGTAATAATCCGAACGATCGTCACGTCGATGTCGAGATACTCCGCCAGGCCCCCGCACACACCGGCGATTTGGCGATCGGCGACCGAGCGGGTTAATCGCGTTCCACGATAGATCGTTCGTGCGTCCGGCATCGCCACCGGCAGCAGAATCCAACACGCCGCGTAAACGAGCACACCACCAACCAGCAACCCCGGGACGATCGACAGGATCACCCAGGCAAGGCGGACAAGGGTGACATCGGCATCGAGGTAGGCCGCAAGGCCGGCACACACGCCGCCCAACTGCCCTTCCTCGGGTATCCGCGTGACTTGACGCGCTCGCGGCGTTGTGCGGACGGCAGCGCCGCAGAAGCGGCAATACGAGGAGCCATCCTCCATCTCTTTGAAACAACGGGCACAAGTCATTGTGAGCCCCCTATTAGATCCATACGGAGGCCCCTACGGGGGTGGTTCTCGTCAGGGGCGCTCCCCGTTAATCGATCGGCGTCATGGCGTAGGCAGGAATCCGCCAGACATTGGAACCTAAAGTCGCTGTTTGTTTTCCCCTTGGCGCCTAATGTCTGCCTGGAGGCGCATCTTCCGCGAAGGGATCGCGGTGAAGAAATCGTCAGAATGCCAACTTCACCGGCCTGTACCGCCTTCCTGCACACTTTCGGCTCGCCTCTTGCGTATGGCAGGCGCGGACAATCGAGTTCTTTTCATCGGAGTCTCGCAGCATGGTCGGTTACGCGATTCGCGCGTTGGGGATGACTACTCAGTTTCGTGCAACCTTCGTGAAGGTTCTTCTGTCGGCGGTGCTTGTCACGGTCATGGTCGAAACGAGCTTCGCGCAGGTGATGGTGATCGCACCGCACCCCGATGACGAAGCGCTCTTTGCGAGTGGCATCATCCATTCGGCGGTGCTCGCTGGTAAGAACGTGAAGATCGTCATCCTGACGAATGGCGACTGCGATTCCCACGACATCGGCCCCACGCGTCAGCAGGAAACGGTCACCGCGATGACTCGTCTCGGCCTGAGTGCGAACGATGTCATCTTCCTTGGTTATCCGGACTGCGGAATTCGCGATATCTATTACCTGTACCTGGACCCGACGTCCCAGTTCACGTCCGCCGCGGGCTTTTCGCAGACGTACGGCTCGTTCGGTCTCGGAAATACTGATTACCACCGGTTTATTTACGGCCTGCCGGCAAACTACAACGGCCGGCAGCTCGTCGGCGATCTGCAGACAGTGTTTCGCAACTACAGGCCTCAGGACATCTATGTCGTGAGCTCGTACGACGCGAACCTGGATCACGCACTCACGAACATCTCGCTGAGCGAAGCGCTGCTGGCGCGAATGGCGGTCGATACGACGTTCCAGCCGACGCTCCATGAAGCGTTCGTGCACGAGCCCTGCGAACTGTCGTGCGATCCGAGCTACCACTGGCCCAATCCGCCGTTCACGCCGACCGTGGATTTTTCAGCGCCTCCGTTCCTGTCGATGACGCCCTTCAACTGGGCCGATCGCGAGCACATCGTTGTCCCGTCAGACATGCTGTCAACGACGGCGGCAACCAACCTTAAGTCACGCGCCATAGCCGACTACGCCACACAAGGCGGCACCCAAATAACAGGCTGGCTGCAAGCGTTCGTGAAACACGACGAGGCGTTCTTCGTCAGCGAGTGGTGGGCGAACCTGGCGTTGAAAGCCACGGCGAGCGCCTCATCCAATGCGGGCACGGGTACCACCGCGAGCCGTTTGAACGACGCGGCCGTCGTGGGCTTTCCAGTCATTCCATCGATCGGACGCGGCGGGCCAGGAGAGTGGGTCGCGAGCGGGCTCGCTGGATCCTGGGCTCAGCTGACGTGGGGAACGCCGCAGCAAGTCACACGAATCGTGCTCCACGATCGGCCGGACTCCAGCGAAAACATCACGGGCGGGACGCTGAGCTTCAGCGATGGTTCCACCATCGCGGTCGGAGCGCTGCCTGCGAACGGCAGCGGCCTCAACATCACGTTCGCACAGAAGACGATTACGTCGGTCCGATTTACGGTAACGACCGCTTCGGGTACTGCGGCCGGTCTCGCAGAATTCGAAGCCTACGGTCCGCCGACAACGAAGCTGCCATGGTCGCTCCCGTCGGGAAATAGCGCTCCCTCGATTACCGGAGGCCCGGCGGGAACGCCTTCGTCGATTCTGGACAATGCCACGTCGACGATCGCGGTCACGGCGACTGATCCCAACGGTGACCCGCTGACATATAGCTGGCAGGTGAGCGGAGGCCACATCCAGGGCTCGGGATCGTCGGTGACATTCGTGCCGCCAACGGTGATCAGCCCCACGAACTTCGACGTGACCGTCTATGTGGCTGATGGGCGCGGGGGCATCGTCTCGAGCACGGCTACGGTGATCGTCTCCCCGTCCAACGCACCCTCGAATATCGCCGGGGCGGCCGTTGCGACGGCATCATCCGAGAACACTGCTCGCGGACAGGGAGCCTCGAAAGCCATCGACGGCGTCGTCGGCGGATACCCGGGTGACTCACAGCGTGAATGGGCCACGAACAGCCAACTCGCTGGTGCCTGGATTCAACTGACGTGGTCCACCGCGCGAACGATCTCCCGTTCGATCCTGCACGATCGAATCAACGCGTCCGATCAGGTGCTCGCCGGTCTGCTTCGGTTCAGCGACGGTAGCACCATCCCGATCGGCACGCTGCCGAATGACGGCGCTGGCCTGACGACGGATTTCCCGGCACGCACCGTCACCTGGATCAGGTTTGAGATCACAAGCGCCAGAGGTGATTCGATCGGTCTTGCGGAATGGGAAGTGTTTTCAGGGGGCGGTGGCGGCGGCGGCTCCAACACACCGCCTCAGATCACAGCGGGACCGACGGCGAATCCGGCCACTATCACCAGCGCGCAGACATCGAGCGTGTCGGTGACGGCGACTGATGCGAATAACGATACGTTGAGCTACACGTGGTCGGCCACGGGTGGAACCGTCACCGGCTCAGGTGCGACCGTGACGTTCACGCCGCCGTCGGTTGCGTCCGCGACGGTGATCCGTGTCGATGTGTCCGTCAGCGATGGCCATGGCGGTACCGCTACGGGTTCCGTCAACATTACGGTGAATCCAACATCGGGAGGCGGTGGTGGCGGCACCAACATCGCCCGTACTGCGGTGGCGACTGCCTCTTCCGAAAACGAAGGCCGTTCGCAGACCGCTGCAAAAGCCATCGACGGTTTCGTCGACGGATATCCAACCGACTCCACACGTGAGTGGGTGGCGCCAGGACAACTCGCTGGTGCGTGGATTCAGCTGACATGGCCCGTCGCACAAAGTGTGGGTCGCGTCATCCTGCACGACCGGATCAACACCGCGGATCAGATTCTGTCCGGCACGCTGCGATTCAGCGATGGATCGACGATTCCGGTCGGCAATCTTCCCAACGACGGCGCGGGTCAGACGTTTGATTTCAACGCGAAGACCGTGACCTGGGTACGACTCGAGGTGTTGACCGCGAGAGGCGACAATACCGGTCTTGCCGAGTTCGAAGTGTATCCGCCGTCCGGCTTCTCGAACGCATCACCGCAAGTCACAGCCGGACCGACTGCGAATCCGTCGACGATCACCGACGTGCAGACGAGTTCGATTTCCGTCACCGCCAACGATCCAGACGGCGATCCACTGACCTACGTCTGGACGACCAACGGTGGGAGTGTCACCGGGACCGGTGCGACTGCCACCTTCACGCCACCGCGAATCACCTCCAACACGACGTTCACTGTGACAGTCACCATCGGCGATGGTCGAGGGGGTTCTGTTTCACGGACCGTCAACGTCGCAGTAACACCGTCGAGCACGTCAGCGAACCGCGCGCTCGCGTCAACAGCCACCGCCTCCACGGAGAACTCAAGCCGCGGTCAAAATGCCTCGAAAGCCATCGACGGGATGGTCAGTGGGTATCCCGTTGATCCGACGCTCGAATGGGCAAGCGTTGCCCAATTGGCAGGGGCATGGATTCAGCTCACGTGGACATCATCGCAACCAATTACCCGCGTCGTTCTTCACGATCGCATCAACACGGAAGATCAGGTCCTTGGAGGCACCTTGACGTTCAGCGATGGCTCATCGATCACCGTCGGCAATCTCGCAAACGATGGTGCGGGTGTCGTGTTCGATTTCGCCGCGAAGAACGTTACTTGGGTAAGGTTTACTGTGACGTCGGCGCGAGGGGGCAATATCGGGCTCGCGGAATTCGAAGTCTATTAGGGACTTTCCCGGTCGAGCGGGGCGTCGCCATCCGAAGACTGGTGACGCCTCGCTGCTGGTGGAACGTGGAAGTCTTCGAATCGCCAGACTTCAAACATTCCGATTAGCGAACCGCGGTACCGCATCGTTTACTGCAGACGAACTCGCACCGATCTGAAGAAATTTACAAGCGAGTTTGCGTTGACGATGTCGGGCGGCCGATCAATACTCGGCACCCATTGCTGAGTTTCACGAATTATTTTTAGTTCGCGATTCTCCTCAGCCAAACCCGCTCAAACAAAACTCGGCGCAGCCATCCGACTCCCCCGGAACCGGCGTGGTTTGTCCGTGAGTTCACGGGTCGTCATTACAACTGTTCGTTCGGAGACACTCTGTGAAGTCAATACAGGCGTACTTGCGACTGTCATGGTTGGTCGCGTTTCTCGTCAGTGGTGTGCCTGCGGGGGTCCACGCCGACATTCTGATCATCTCTCCTCACCCTGATGACGACGTCATCATCGCTTCCGGCGTTGTGCAGCGAGCCGTGGCGCGGGGCGAGACCGTGTACATCGTCTACGTCACGAATGGCGACTTCAACGGGGTGGCGGTGGCGCCGATTCGTGAGGACGAAGCCGTCAACGCGCAACAGGTTCTCGGTGTTCCAGAGAATCGGTTGATCTTTCTCGGTTACCCCGATGGATACCTACCCGCGGTTCGAAATACTGCCAGCGGAGCCTACGTCACTGGTAATGGCGTATCGCAGACGTACGCGACGCGTGGTCTCGGGAATACGGACTATCACCGCTATCGATTTGGTACGGCGGGACCGTATAACTGGCCGACGATGGTCGGCGACCTCACAGACATTCTCAGCTCGATTCGCCCCGCGCATATTTTCACGACGAGCCAGTGGGACACGCATGGCGATCACTCGACTACCTATCACCTGATGATTCAGGCCGCGCAGAACGCGCGAACCGCAAATCCGGGATACAACCCGACGATCCACAAGACCACCGTGTGGCCGTTAGATGGTGACGCGTGGCCCTTATCTTCTAACCCTCTCACCTACTTCACCGAGATCCCGCGCGGTTCCGTCACGGATCCAACGCAGATGGTGTGGACCGAGCGCGAAAGCCTCGACGTGCCCTCGTCCTCCCAGACGGCGCTCTCTCCGAGTAATCCGAAATACATGGCCATTCGTGCGCACGTCAGTCAGGGCGGCCCCGATCGCTACATCGGCAGGTGGGCACACAAGGATGAGTTCTTCTGGACCGAGCAGCTCGCCGGGATATCAAACCGGCCGCCGGTTCCCAACGCTGGTCCCGAACAAGTCGTCAATGAAGGCGCCCCGGTGACGTTGGACGGCACAGCGAGTTGGGATGGCAACGGCACGGCGTTGACGTATCAGTGGCGTCAGGTGTTCGGACCTGCGGTCGCGTTGTCGAGTCTCACTGCGTCGCGTCCGACGTTCGTCGCGCCGACGGGTCTCGCCACTGACACGATTCTGGAATTCGAGCTCGTTGTCAGCGACGGGGCGTTGTCATCCGTGCCTGATGCAATCCGGGTGATCGTCCTGTCTGCGCAGAACCCATCAACGTTTGGGCCGAACATCGCGCCGCTCGCCACGTTCACGGCGTCATCGCAGCGCACGGGGTCAGGTGCGGCGAAGGTCGCTGACGGGATCGTCGATGGATACCCGGGTGATGAAACGCGTGAGTGGGTGACGCAAGGAGAAGGCGTCGGAGCCTGGATCCAGATGAACTGGTCCTCCCCCCGCACGGTTGGCAGAGTGGTGATCTACGACCGTCCGAACTCGAATGATCAGATGCTCGCCGGCGTCATCACGTTCAGCAATGGCACAACGCTGCCGGTGACTGCAGCATCGAACAACGCCACTCCTGTTACGTTCACTTTCCCGGCGCGCACCATTACTTCGCTCCGGCTCTCGATCACACAAGTCACATCGTCGACGGCGAACGTCGGTCTCGCTGAGTTCCAGGTGTTCGAAGCCGGAATGACCAACATGCCTCCGGTTGCCAATGCGGGGGCAGATCAGACAGTGGCAGGTAACCAGCTCGTCACGCTCGACGGGCGACAGAGTTCAGATCCGAATAACGATCCACTGACGTACGCATGGACTCAGACGAGTGGTCCGGCGGTCACGCTGTCGAACCCCACATCCTCGACCCCGACATTTGTTGCACCGGCCGCGCAGCCTCTCTCACAAACGATGACGTTCCGTCTCGTCGTGTCCGACGCGCAGTCGAGCAGCAGTCCCGACACGGTCGACATTCGCGTACCCGGTACGTCGAACACTCCACCGACAGCAAATGCCGGTCCGGACGTCGTCGTGAGCCCCGGTGGTGCGGTCACACTTGACGGGAGTGGGAGTTCGGATCCAGAAGGTCAAACGCTGACGTATCAGTGGGCGCAAACCGGTGGTCCTGCTGCCTCGCTGTCCAGTGCCACAGTTGCACGGCCGACAGTCGTGGTGCCGTCGACCGCGCCGCAAGGCAGCGTGCTGACGTTCCAGCTTGTCGTCTCGGATGGCGTGGATTCGAGTCTTCCCGACACGGTCTCGCTGAACGTCACGACAGTTCCGTCGGCGATCAACAACATCGCGCGGACGGCGACCGTCACCGCATCGTCGCAAAATGCGCCACTGCAGGCGGCAAGCAAAGCGGTCGACGGCGTGATCAGCGGCTACCCTGCAGACTCGAGCCGCGAGTGGGCGACGGAGGCGCAAGGCTCCGGGGCGTGGATTGAATTGAGTTGGCCCGAGCCGCACTACGTCGGACTCGTTCGCCTTCACGATCGACCGAATCTGGACGACAACGTGAGAAGCGGGATCCTCACGTTCAGCAGCGGCACCGCGATTAACGTCGGGACGCTGGCCAACGATGGGACCGGAACCGACGTGCAATTCGCGCCGCGCGCGGTCACGTGGATCCGATTCACGGTAAACACAGTTAGCCCCGCGACCTGGGCGGTCGGGTTGTCGGAAATTCTCGTGCTCGAGACACCACCCGGCAATCTACCGCCGGTGGCGGAGGCCGGTCCCAATCAGACGGTTGCTGGCGATGCCTCGGTGCAATTGAACGGCAGCGCGAGCAACGATCCCGAAGGGGCGACACTCACCTACGCCTGGACGCAGATCAGCGGTCCGTCGGTCACCCTCTCTGGTGCGTCATCTGCAACGCCCACGTTTACCGCGCCAGCGTCGACGGCGACGGCTCAGGTGCTGCGGTTCCAGCTTGTCGTCGGCGATGGCAGTCAGACCGCCATGGATACGGTCGACATTACGATCCAGGCCACCGCTGCACCCGGAACACTCTCCATCAACGATGTGACAGTCGCGGAAGGGAACTCCGGCACAACCAACGCGACCTTCACCGTCACGCTATCCGCGTCCAGCGCCAGCACGATAACGGTCAACTACGCGACGAGCAACGGGACGGCGACCGCCGGACAGGACTACGTCGCAGCGTCGGGTACGCTCACCTTCAATCCAGGCACGACCTCACAAACATTCAGCGTGTCTGTTGTCGGCGACCTGATTGATGAGCCCAACGAAACTCTCGTTGTGACATTGAGTGGCGCCGTCAACGCCACGATCAACGATGGGCAGGGCATCGGCACCATCACCGACGATGACGGAGCGCCGACGTTGGCCATCAACGACGTCAGCGTGACCGAAGGCAATGCCGGTACGGCCAATGCGACGTTTACTGTCAGTCTCTCGGCGACGAGTGCGCAGACCGTGACCGTCAGCTACGCGACGGCGAACGGCACGGCCACGGCGCCGGGCGATTACACGTCCATCGCGTCGACGACGCTCACGTTTGCTCCTGGGGTGACGTCGCAAACGGTCACTGTGGTCGTGCAAGGCGACACCCTGGCGGAAGGTAACGAAACCTTCTTCGTCAATCTCAGCGCTCCGGTGAATGCGACGATTACTGATACGCAGGGTATCGGCACGATCGTCGACGACGAAGCGGTGCCGACGTTGTCGATCAATGACGTGACGGTCACTGAGACCGACGCTGCCGGGGTGACCGCGGTGTTCACGGTGTCGCTGTCAGCGGCCAGTGCGACGACGGTCAGCGTGACGTACGCGACCGCGAATGGCACCGCGACTGCGCCTGCCGATTACACCGCAGCGGCAGCGACGGTATTGACGTTCACACCAGGCACCACAACTCGGACGATAACGATTCCGATCGCGGGTGATCTCATCAGCGAGGGCAGTGAATCGTTTGTCGTGAATCTCAGCTCGCCGGCGGCGGCGACGATCGCGGATGGACAAGGCACTGGCACCATTCTCGACAACGATTCGTCGCCGTCGCTGAGCATCAACGACGTCACCGTGACCGAGAACAACACCGGAAGTGTCAACGCGGTGTTCACCGTCACGTTGTCGCCGGCAAGCGGGCAAACGGTCACGGTGAACTATGCGACCGCCGACGGCACCGCCACGGCGCCGGCCGACTATACAGCCGCGTCGGGTGGAACGTTGACGTTCAATCCGGGGATCACGTCGCGGACCATTACCGTCCCGGTAATCGGCGACACCCTGGATGAGCCAAACGAAACGTTCGTGGTCAATCTCAGCGGCGCTGTCAATGCGACGATCGCCGACGCGCAGGGCACTGGCACGATTACGGACAACGACGCCACGCCGTCGCTTCGCATCAACAACGTCAGCGTGGCTGAGGGAAACACCGGGACGACCGTGAACGCGTCGTTCACGGTAACGCTTTCGGCCGCGAGCAGTCAGACCGTCAGCGTCAGCTACGCCACATCCAACGTCACGGCCGTGGCCGGCCAGGACTACACGGCGGTCTCTGGCACGTTGACGCTCCCGCCCGGAACGACGACGCAGACCATCGTGGTACCGGTGCTGGGCGACGTGTTGGATGAAGCCAGCGAGACGTACAACGTGAATCTGTCGGCGCCGGTGAACGCGACGATCAACGACAATCTGGGCGTCGGCACGATCACCGATAACGACCCGACGCCGAGCCTGGTCATCGATAACGTGACCGTCACGGAAACAGATTCGGGCAGCACGAACGCGGTCTTTACCGTGACCCTCTCGGCGGTCAGCGGCCGTTCGGTAAGCGTCAACTACACGACGGCAAACAATACGGCCACCGCCGGTGCGGACTTCACATCGACATCAGGCGCTTTGACCTTTGCACCAGGGGTCACCACACAAACGATCACGGTGCCGGTGCTTGGTGACGTGTTGGACGAGGCGAACGAAACGTTCAACGTCACACTCAGTGGCGCGACGGCCGCGACAATCGCCGATAGTCAGGGCGTGGGGACGATCACCGACAACGATCCCACGCCGACGCTGGCAATCAACGACGTATCGATTCAGGAGCCGAACAGCGGGACGGCAGATCTTGTGTTCACGGTAACGCTGTCGGCTGCAAGCGGACGAACCGTGACAGTCAACTACGCAACGGCGAATGGAACCGCCACGGCGGGACAGGACTACTCGTCGCGGTCAGGCACGCTCAGTTTCGCGGCCGGGGTGACGTCTATGACCATCAGTGTGCCTATCACGGGTGATGTGACTGTGGAAGGCGATGAGACTCTGTTCGTGAACCTGAGCGCGGCAGGCAATGCGACGATTGCTGATAGTCAGGGCCTCGGACAGATCGTGAACAACGACTGACGTCTGTCAGCGGCCGAAGCCCTCGAGCAGGCCCTTGAGCCGCCGCTGTACCTCATTGCGCAGTCCACGCTGTGCAGCAGCGGCGGCGTCAATCGTGATACGCGGTGCGGCGAGCGTGCCGCCGATCCGTGAGGGTAGCACGACACGGTTCCCCTCACGGGTGAACCGCACGAGGTCCGTCCCCGCCTGCTTCGACAACTCTTCCGACAGCGACAAGTCGAGCGCGCCGTCGAGAGACTGTGCATCAAGGTTCAGCGTAACGGTTCCGACAATGTCCGCGTCACGCGAGTGCATGGACAGGGGTTCGGCCCGCAAGACCTGGTTGGCGAGCGAGAAACTGGCATCGATTCGCTCGAACTGGTCGGTGCCCTCGGCGCCGTCAGCAGCCGGCCGTCCGAAGAACAGCACGACCGTCCGAACGAGGTTCAACCGGCGGATAGCGCCGTTCGCGATCGTCGCGGTGCCCATGCCGCGCGCTGACTTCAACACCGCCGCGACATCGGGACCAGATCCGCTGAATGTTCCTGCGCCAGTCAGCGTGCCGCTGATTGTGTCCGGAGAACCGCCGAAGGCGGCGAGTTGCGCCACGTTGAGATCCTGAAGACGCGACTTGATCGTCAGCGAGAGCACCTTGCCGAGTTGCGCGCTGACGGCGCCCTGGTAGCGTCCGCCGAACAGCTGAAACGTGAGCGGAGACAGCACCACGCGATCGCCGTTCACCTCGAGCTCGCTCGCGAACTGGCGCACCTCGACGCCGCCCGCCGTCGCCGTTTCGGCGCTGATTCGAGCCGCGAGTTTCATCGGCGCCGATGGCGAAGCCGCAGCGCGGCTGCTGGTGGGCGGTGGTGGTGTGAAGGCGTCAGCGAGCGCGAGCAACTCGTCGACGTCAAGTTTGTTCGCCTTGGCCTTCAGTCGTGCCTCGACGCGCGGCGCGAGATCGACTTCGCCTTCGGCGTCCAGTGTGGTCGTTCCGGAGCGTGCCTCGAATCGGCGGACCGTCAACCGATTCCCGGTGAGGGATGATTCCTCGGAGACACGTATTTCCTTGCCGCGACTGACCACGACCACGTTGTCCAGGGCGATGGTGCGGATTGACACGATCTCGACCGCGCCCTTCGAGGTGTCGGCCGATGTGCGTCCAGGCGTCTCCTCGTCGCTGCCCGACGGAATGGAGAAGGGCAGGGGCATTTCAATGCGACTGTTGGCGATTGTGACCGTGGCGTCCTGGATGCGACGCGAGAGCAGTTCGCGGAAGTCGGTCGAGACGTCTACGTCGGCGAGCGTCACCCGGGCCGGTTCGCCGATACGCACGTTGCTCAGGTGAATCGCCGTGCGCGGAAAAATACCAGCGCGCGCACGTCCGACAGACACAGGTTGCCCCAGCCATGCGGAGGCCTGCTGCTCGATCGCGAGGCGGAGGCCGTCGCCCGAGAACAACCAATAGACCGCACCCGCGGCGATGGCGCTCACCGAGACGACGAGTGCGACCAGGATGAGAAGTAGCTTGCGCACTAGTTGGTGGCGTCAATCCTGGCGAGCAGCTTATTGATTTCTGCCGCGGTCGCCGTGTTCGTGCCGGCGCGGAACGCACGCTGCAACGACGCGCGCGCACGGTCGCGTTCGCCGGCCTGATCGTAGGCGAGACCCAGATGGTAGTGATACCACCCGTTGGAGGGTTCCAGCTCCACACAGCGCTGGAAAAGTGGGATCGCCAGACGTGGCTCGCGTTTCTTGAGCCATGCCCAACCGAGCGTGTCCATGACGGCGGGCGCGTCGGGTGAGGCCGCCGTCGCGATCCTGGCCAGGTCGACAGCGCGGTCGAGGTCCTCGCCCGATTCCGTCAACATCCAGGCGAGGTTGTTGGCCGCCGTCGCCGCATTCGGATCTAGTCCTAGTGCCTGTTCGTACCGCGCCCGTGCGAGGTCGTTCTTCCCCTGCTGGCGCAGGATCATCCCGGCCATCGTCAGTGCTTCGACGGGTCGCGACTGCTTCTGGGCGAGCGTCTCGAACTGGGTGAGGGCCTGATCGAGTTTGCCCTGGCTCATATACAGCCGCCCCAGCATGTCGTACGTCGTCACGATCGAGGGGTCCATCTCGATCGTGGCGCGCAGCATTTTTTCCGCTGCTTCGGGTTCCTTGATTGCGGTGTAGGTCCGTGCGGCCAACAGCCGCGTGTCTGTTGTCGGCTGGCTCTTCACGAGCTCCTCGACTCGAGCTTTTGCGCCGGCGGTGTTGTTCTGGCGGAGGTCGAGCGCGACAAGCAGACTGGCGACTTCGAATGACGCTGGATCCAGCGTGCGGGCGTGATCGAGCGCGACGCGCGCGACGGTCAGGTCATTCTTGGCCAGCGCCAACCGCCCTTCCTGTGCGCGAACGGTGGCATCGTTGGGAAGGGCAGCTACGAGCGTCCTGATTTCCTGTCCGGCGCGGTCGAACTCCCGTGTGGCAATGAGATTCCGAACGAGCGCGAGCCGCGCCGACGGGCTGTTCGGCTGATTCTTCGCAGCTTCCATCGCCAGCCGGGCGGCGGCTTCCGTCGCGCCGGCCTGCGCTTCGATGTTGGCGAGCGCGACCTGCGCGGCTGCGGCGCGCGGGTTGATGCGAATCGTTTCGCGGAACGCCGTTCGGGCCGCATATTCGTCGCCGCGGATCGCATAGAGCCGACCGACAGCAAACTGCGCGTCTGCCGAGGATGGATCCGCAGACACCGCCGCCTGCGCTGCAGCTAACGCTGCGTCGTATTGACCGGCGCGAAAAAGCAAGGTGCTCTTCAGCGAGAGCGCAGTGGCGTCTTTCGCGTTCGTCTTCAGCGCCTCCTCGACGAGTGCCAGCGCTTTGGTCTGGTCGCCGGACGCGGAGTAGGCCCGCGCGAGACGATGAACGACGATCGGGGCCTGGGTATTCGGGAGCTTCTCGAGTCGCGCGATGGCGTCCTTGGGACGATCCATCATGAGGTAGTAGTCCGCGAGAGCCAGGACGTCCAGGGGATTCGAGTCCGAGTCAGCGATGCGGAGAACATACTGTTCTGCCTCGACCCGTCGGCCGGATGACACCATCAGCGACGCCATGAAGCGATTGACGGGTTTATTGGCAGGCTCGATCGTCAACGCCGTCCGAAACGCGCGCTCGGCGTCCTGGACTTGGCCAGCCGCCCAATAGAAATTTCCGAGGGCCATGTGCACCTGCACGTCCTTTGGTGACAACTCCACGGCTTTTCGGAATGCGGTCTCCGCCTTTTCTCTGTCGCCTTGCGCGAGCTGTATCAATGCCAGGCTGCTATAAGAGCGCCCGCGTTGCGGGTCGAGCTGAATCGCACCCTCGATCGATTTCAACGCTTCGTCGTAGGACGTGAGTCCGGACAGCGCACTGCCACGAAGGATCAACGCCTGGACGTTACCGGGTTCGACCTTGAGGGCCGCCTCGGCGCGTTGAAGCGCCTCCTGCGGCTTTCGAGTGCCGAGCAGCAGCGTTCCTGCATCTATTTGTGTCTCAACGTCGTTCGGCAACAAGTCGGCCGCTCGGACGTACTCGCCGAGCGCTGCGGCGGCATCGCCGGTGTGGGTGAGCGCTTCCGCGAGCTTCTTGCGCGCCTCGCCGAACGTCGCATCTAGAGCGACCGCGTTTCGGTATTCGACGATCGCCTCACCGTACATCTTTTTTTCGAAGTAGCTGTTTCCGTTCTCGAAATACTGCTGCTTCTTGACTTGCGGATCGGTACACGCGGTGAGGAGGACGGCGCTCGCCAGTGCGCCGATGACGCGGCGCATCGATACAGCATGGTGCCGACCGCCGGTGAATGGCGACAGTATTCGCATAGGTCCGCTTATCGTCGCGAGCGTAGTTTCCGGAGGCGTTCCGAACGAGGAACGATCACCATGATAGCGATTCGACGAGCGGATTGCGCGACAGTCTCTTCGCGTCGCAGCTGAAAGGTTCTTAGTTCATCGCGCGAGCATTCTTAAGTCTGCTCGTTCAGTGACTTCAACGCGGCTTCGATTTCGTAAGTCATTGAAAATCAACATCAAGCCTTGCTTCGTTGTCTTGGCTTCAGAGTTGCTCTTTGGTGACTTCAATCGGCTTCGACTTAGCCGTCTTTCGCTTGAGAAATTAGTCGCCCCCTGGACACGGAGATGCTTCGTTCGTTGAACAAAGGTTCGCCTAGAGGTTGACTTCTTGAGCTTGGTCAAACTCGAGGGACGGTATAAGTCGTTGAAAAGACAAGGGCAGAACAGTTCTGAGAATTATGGTTCGATTGTTGCTCAGGTTGATGGCAGTCGAATTCAATCGAAAGGGCTAAGGGATAGTATGAAGAATTTTGTCGGTGTGTTTGTAATGGCAGCAGCGATGCTGGTGCCAGTTTCAAGTGTGCAAGCGCTGGAGATTACTCCGAGCACCGGGATCCCCGGCTCGCAGTTCACGGGAAGTGTCAACAATACGCCTGGAGCCCTCGCTGAGGCTGCCACCGCGTGCGCTTGTGTGCTAGGAACGGAGCAGTACAAGCAGAACGCGGGCGGTAGCGAAGAGGGGCCGTTGGCCGGTTCCTACACGACCACCTTCAATGGCGATGTGTCAGGTGGCAGCATCGTGTGGAACGGTGGCGCGTATTTGACCGGACAGACGTTCCTGTTCGTCAAGGACGGCAACCAGAGCCCCGCGTGGTACCTGTTCGACCTGGACGAACTGGGATGGAATGGTCAGGACACCATCAATCTCAGTGGTTTCTGGCCGAGCAACGGATCGATCTCGCACGTCTCGCTCTTTGGCGGATTCTCCACAGTGCCTGAGCCCGCAACGCTCTCGCTCCTTGGAATTGGCCTGTTCGGTCTCGCGGCGCTTCGCCGTCGCATGGCCTAAAACGGTCGGTCCGACTAGACGAACAGTCGTTTCCGTTATCCCAAAGCCCTGAGCCGCGCGGCATATCCCGCCGCGCGGCTCGTTTTGTGATCATGGGCTTCGTCGCTCTGGACGTCTCCGCTTTCGCAAGCGGCTAGACTGTCCAGCGCGTGCCCGAACTCCCAGACATCCAGCTCTATCTGCACGCGCTTCGCCCGCGCGTCGTCGGCCACACGATTGAGAACGTGCGGCTGGTGTCCCCCTTTCTGCTCCGTTCCATCGACCCGCCGCTCGACTCGATTCGCGGTCGCAGGGTCGTGGCGCTGCGCCGTATGGGCAAGCGAATCGTGTTCGCGATGGAAGGCGATACGTTTCTGGTCCTCCACTTGATGATTGCCGGGCGGTTTCGATGGAAGCCGCCTCGCGCACCGATTCCGGGCAAGGTTGGCCTTCTTGCACTCGACTTCGCCCACGGAACGCTGGTTCTCACCGAAGCGGGCACCAAGCGGCGCGCCTCTTTACATGTCGTTCAGGGGAAAGAGGCCCTCTCGCAGCATGACCCGGGTGGCCTGGAGGTGTTGGAGGCAGACTTTGCCACCTTCGACGAGGCCCTTCGTCGAGACAATCACACGCTCAAACGCGCCCTCACCGATCCTCATCTGTTCAGCGGGATCGGAAATGCGTATTCGGACGAGATCCTTCACGCGGCGCGTCTGTCTCCGTTCAAGCAAACGGCCGGTCTGACGGCCGAAGAATCCCGTCGCCTTTACGACGCGACGCGCGCCACGCTGACGACATGGATGCAGCGCCTGCAGGAGGAGACGGGCGACGACTTCCCGGAGAAGGTGACGGCGTTTCGGGAAGGCATGGCGGTACATGGCCGGTACGGAAAACCGTGTCCAGTGTGCGGGTCTCCGGTGCAGCGGATCGTTTACGCGGATAACGAAGCCAACTACTGCGTCACCTGTCAGACGGGCGGCCGCCTTCTGGCGGATCGATCGCTGTCACGTTTGTTGCGCGAGGATTGGCCGAGGACGCTCGATGAACTCGAGCGACGAAAACGAGAGGGCTAATCTCCCTCGAGTCCGTGCCGACGCGGTCTTCGTGCGCTGAGATTCAGCCGCCAGTAATCCAGTTCGAATCGTGGCTCGTCGCTCGCCGCCAACTGCGTCAGGCGATCGATGAACGCGTCCTTCGTCGCATCAGGCAAATGGGCCAGGTGCGGACGGCAGATGACGTTCGTGACGAACGTTCCAAAGGTCTCGGCGTTCGGAAAGACGACGGGCGATTGTTCGATCGATGTGTGGATGTCTTCGAAGCCGGCATCGGCAAGCCGGCGGGCGGTCGTCTCCGCATCGGCAAACTCCCACGGGTTTGACCATTTCGCGAAGTAGGGGGCGAACGCCGCCTCGCGCATCAACACCTCGGTTCGATGATGGATGCGCGCGAGATTCCCCGCGCCCCCGCACTGAGCTACCAGACGCCCGCCCGGCTTCAACGCATCGTGAAGACTCCTGAAGAGACGGGGGTGGTCGAGTACCCAGTGAAACGTTGCGGTGCTGAACACCGCATCGGCCTGCTCGAGGATCGGCAGTGACGCCGCGTCCGCGACGAGCAGCTGAACGCGATCACCGTGGGTGTTCAAGTAGTCGCGCGCGACACTCACCATGTTCGACGACTGATCGATCCCGATGACGCGGCCGCGCGGCACGCGCTCGATCAACTGCGCAGTCAACCGTCCAGTGCCGCAGCCGACGTCGAGCACGCACTCGTCGCCGTCGAGCGTCAGCCGCGCGAGCACGACAGTGCCCCAGTCGAACTGCGGATTCGAGACGCGGTGATACGTCTCAGCGTTCCACTCACGCATGAGACATACTCTGGCACAATTGTTTTTCTTCCCTTCGATGGATCACCAGTGGCGCTCGAGAATCATCGCGCGCGTGTCCGCGCGCGCCGTCATGTGTGTGGGCGTCGCGGCGCTCCTGGCCGTGAACATCGCGGCGCAAACGCCCGAGCTCCGCTGGGGCGGCGACGCTGAAGGTGGTGCGCCGTTTGTCGAAGCCGATCCCAGCGATCCCACGCGCGTCGTTGGCTTCGAGGTCGACATCGCGTCGATGCTCGCCGAAGGTCTGAACCGCCGGCCGCGCTTCATTCAGACCGGCTTCACCACTATCGATGCGTCAGTTGCGCGCGGCGACTTCGACATCGGGCTGAGCGGCATCGAAGACAGCTTCGCACGACGCACACGGCTGGCCGTCACGGTTCCGTACTATCGATTTCGGGAGATCCTGACGGTGCGCGCCGCGGATGCCGCGCGTTATCGAACACTCGCCGATCTACGCGGACGGCGTGTCGCGACGCTGGCGGCAACGCTGGCCTTCGATCTGCTCACCGCTGCTGAAAAGGAACATGGAGTCGTCGTCGTTCCATACGAGGACGATGTGCACCCGTATACGGACCTGGCGGTCGGGCGTGTAGATGCCGTGCTGCTCGACGAAGTGCTCGCCGAGCGTGGCGTCCGTCGTCATCCAGCGCTCACCAACCAGCCCACGAGTGTCGGTGTGGGTTACTACGTCGGGATCCTGGCGCCACAGAACACCGGGCTGCGGAATCAGATCGACGCGATCCTCAAGCAGGCGATGCGCGACGGCAGGCTCGAGGCGATCTTCCGGCGATGGAAGATGTGGAACGAGGATCAGCGCAACTTGTATGCGCGTGTCACAGCCGATGAATCCGGGCCGGCTCCGCAGACGCAGAGTACGGCAGCGCAGTTGTCGGTGTGGGATGCGACGGTGCGGTATCTGCCATCGCTGCTGACTGCCACCGTTATCACGCTCGTGTTGTCGGTGTCGTCGATGGCGCTGGCGATCGTCATCGGTGTATTGATTGCGAGTGGGCGCGTGTATGGTCCAGCACCACTCAGGGCATTGCTGACTGGTTGGGTCGAGCTGATTCGAGGGACGCCGCTACTGCTGCAGTTGTTTGTGATCTATTACGGTCTTGCCACGGTCGTGCAGCTGCCGGCTTTTCTTGCCGCGCTCATCGGGCTGGGTTTGAACTACGGTGCCTACGAAAGTGAGATCTATCGAAGCGCCCTCGAGTCCGTCCCGCCCGGCCAACTCGACGCGGCACGCACGCTTGGATTCAGCGATCGTCAGACGTTGATGCTCATCCGAGGGCCGCAGGCGCTTCGTCTTGCGCTGGCGCCGATGACCAATGACTTCGTCGCGCTGTTGAAGGACAGCTCACTCGTCTCGCTGATCACCGTCGTCGAGCTCACGAAGCAGACGACGATCTTTGCGTCGAATATCGGGACCTGGTTCGTGCCCGGTTTGTTGTGCGCCGCGCTGTATCTGGCGTTGTCGCTGCCGGTGTCGCATCTCGCCCGGCGCTTGGAGCGTACGTGGCGGCGGGCATGAGTGTCCTGACCGTTCGCGATCTCGAAGTGCGGCGGGGTGCGAGGTCCGTCGTGCGTGGCGTGTCGCTGGACGTCGCGCGCGGAGAAATCGTCGCGGTGATGGGTGCGTCCGGGGCTGGCAAAACCAGCGTGCTTCGTGCCCTCGCGGGACTCGATCCGATTGCTGCCGGAAGCGTGGCCGTCGACGGCTTGCAGCTGTCGGCTGGACCTCTGCCGCGCGGCGAGGCCTTGCGCGAACTGCACCGTCGGGTCGGCATGGTCTTTCAGTTTCATCACCTCTTCGAGCATCTCACCGCGCTTCACAACGTCTGGCTGGCGCTGGTGCACGTGCAGCGACAGCCGCAGCGCGAAGCCGAGCGAAAAGCACGCGAGTTGCTTGACCATCTGGGGGTCGGCGCCAGAGCGGATGCGGTGCCGCGCGAACTGTCCGGCGGAGAGGCTCAGCGTGTGGCGATTGCCCGCGCCCTGGCTGTTGGCCCACCGCTGCTGTTGATGGACGAGCCGACGGCGTCGCTCGACCCGGCGCGACGTGGCGAGCTGGCCACCACGCTGCGTCAGCTCGCGTCTGAGGGACGCACGCTCGTGATCGCGACGCACGACGAGGAATTCGCCGGGGCGTGTGCGCATCGGGTGCTGATCATGGACGAAGGTCGCGTCGCCCGCTGATAAGATTCCGGTGCTGATGTCTACGGAACCACAGTTCGCCACAGACTCCCTCTACATTGAGCGCGACGTCGACCGGAAAATTCGTCACCGGAACAAGCTGTACTACCGGTTCAATCACTGGCCGATCTGGATCTTTGTGTTCTTCATCGCCCCAGGGCCGCTGACCTTTGATCTCTTCGAACGCGGCTTCGATTCGCGCCTCCTGACCTGGCTGGGCCTGGTGCTGATCGGCACCGCGATCGCCGGCCTGCGCGGCAAGTTGCCGGGCTGCGAACCAAGGCCGTACATCATTCGCTTCACTGAAGATCGGCCGAACCCTCTGTATCGACGTGTGTGCTACACGACCGCGTGGGGAGAGGTCGTCGCATTCGCGGTGTTGAACATCGCCGGCCTGACCTATGCCGTCCTGACAGGAGAGTGGCGCCTGAAGCAGATGTACGAGGTCGCCTATTTCCCGATTGCCGGGTCGATGTGGTTGATTGGCGCGCTTGGCTATTTACCGCGCGTCAAGCGATCGACCAAAGGAGAAGGACACGAACGCCGCTACTTCTATGGATCGGTGTGGGCGGTTGCGATCGCGCAGCCGATCCTCTGGTTGTTGTGGAAGGTGCTGCCTCATAGCCGTGCCGGCGATAGCGTCAAGCTCGTGGTGTTTGTGAGCATCCTCGCAGTGGTTGGGCACATGTCGCGTCGCGGATTGTTGCCGCGCACCCGACCGATCGTCCCAGGCGAACTCGCCGTATCGGACTGAACAGACTGATGGCCGCCTCTATCGACGCGCTCACATCCGCGACGCTCAAGCATCTGCGCGAAGCGTGGTGGGACGATGCCTTCACCGCATTCCTCGAAGAGACGCTGGCACCACGGCCTGGCAACCGGATCCTCGACGTCGGCTGCGGCGAGGGACTCGCTGAAGTCGAGATCGGACGCCTGCACATTTCTCAGTTGCGTCTCTTCGGTGTGGATCTCGTGCCGTCAAAGGTCGCCGTGGCGCGGCAGGAAACGCTCTCGCACAATCAGCGCGTCGGGTTTGCGGCTGCAGATGCCCGCCGTCTGCCCTTCAAGGATGGCGCGTTCGATTCCATCTATTCCGTCGCGGTCCTGCAGCACATCGACCAGGTGGATACCGCGATCGGGGAGTTTGCGCGTGTGACGGCGGCGAATGGGCGAGTGCTGGCCGTTGAACCCGACAACACGGCGCGATATGGGTTCAGTTCGACGCCGATCGGACGGCGCGCCTTCGAGTTGTCCGCGCAGTTCTTAGCAGCCTTGGATGGCCCGCGCGGTGAGCGCACCACCATCGGACCGACACTTCCCGAACGATTCGCGCGGCACGGCATCGAACCGCTCTCCGTGCGACTGTTTCCTGTGTCACGGACGATTCTCGGGCCGCCGCCGGCGTCAACCTGGCAGGCGCGACGTGAAGCGGTCGAAAGCGCGCTTCGAACCGCACGGTCAGATGCCGCGGCGTGGCTCGGGCGCGAGTACCTTGACGTGCTCACGGGATACGAGCGCGAAGCGAATGCCGCCGGGTCCTCCTTCGTCGAGATTCAAAACACGATGCTCTTCGCCACCGTGGGGCAGAAGGCGTAGTGGAGGGCCACGAGGGCTGGGACGAGTACGCCCCGTTCTACGACTGGGAGAACGCGCGCACGCTTGGCAAGCGTGACGTTCCCTTCTGGCGGAATCTCGCCTTGCAAGCAGGTGGTCCCGTTCTCGAGTTGGGATGCGGCACAGGCCGCATCTCGTTGCCGCTCGGCCGCGCCGGTGTCCGTCTTATCGGCATCGATCGATCCGAGCCGATGCTGGCGCGTGCCCGTGCCCGCACGAAACGAGCGCGTCTCACAGAAAACATTTCGCTGATCCGCGGCGACATCAGGTTCACGCCATTTCCGGGTCCACGCTTTTCGATGGTGATGGCACCCTACGGTATCTTGCAGTCGCTGCTCCGCGAGCGAGACCTGAAGGCGACGCTCGCCGAAGTGCATCGGGTGCTCGAACCTGGCGGCACCTTCGGCATCGAGCTAGTGGCCGACCTGCCCTCGTGGAAGGAGTACAAGAAGCGGTTGAGTCTCAAGGGATGGCGCGGTCGCCGTGGTGGTGCGCATGTCACGCTCGTCGAGACCGTGCGTCAGGATCCCGCGCGCCATCTGACGATCTTCGAACAGGAGTTCACCGAGCGGAGTGGCAGCAGGAAGCGCGTCCACCGCTTTGCCCTGACGTTTCGCACTCTTTCAGTGCCGCAGATGGTCCGCCGCCTTGAAAAGTCCGGTTTTGAGATCACCGCACTTCTGGGGGATTATCGCGGTCGGGCGTGGGATCCCCGCGCCGATGTCTGGGTGATTCTCGCTCGCGCTCCGCAACGCTGACACAAGCAGGGCGGATCGGGCTGCGTGGTAAAATGCCCGGTCCGGATTTCCCCGTATTTGCTGGAGTTTTAGCCCATGTCTGGCCATTCCAAGTGGCACACAATCAAGCACAAGAAGGGCGCCGCCGA
>AR_comb_assmDRAFT_10555804_pt1 | contig 37171 bp, 42 predicted proteins | sample ArasoioldDNA_FD_10543 | JGI IMG/M metagenome (IMG submission 10543) | reverse complement strand
GTTCTCGCTCCCATCTCGCCTCCGGATATGCCAACGCCCATAAAGTGAAGCCCTTTTTCTTGTAGAAAATAAATCCGTTTTGTCGTATCGGTAAAATGGGAGTTTCCCCCATCGATGATTATGTCTTCTTTCTCAAGCAGCGGCAACAGGTTGTTTATGACATCGTCAACGGGTTTCCCCGCAGGAACAAGCATCATTATTTTCCTTGGTTTCTTTAATTGCTGAACCAATGACGCCAATTCAAACACCCCCTTTACAACGGTATCTGGATTTGCTGAAGCCTCGAATTCCTCTGCTTTTGCGCGATTGATGTCAAACCCAATTACGGAAAAATGATTATCGGCCATATTCAGCAAGAGGTTACAACCCATGGTACCAAGGCCAATCATTCCGAAATCATATAAAGCTGCGCTCATGGAAGGAAGACAATAGAAAGAACATGTAATTTATTGTAAAACGAGTTTACTTAGTGGCATTGCTCCGTCATTTGTTGAAAAACTTCTACGACAGTGAATCTGTTTGGCCGTAAACCCCTATAAGTCAAACCTGTAATGCGATGGCATGGTTTTTTAGAATGATACAGTAAAATAAAATTTTATGAAACGACTTCTGACTTTTACCCAAGTGTACCTCCAGAGAACGGTTTTATTACTAATGGGCCTCGTCATAGCGATTGCAGGATTTGCCCAGGACAAACAAGTGGACATAAATGTCAACACGAATAAGGGTAACAATTTCTGGGGACAACCCTGGGTTTGGGTAGTTGGTGCAGCAGTATTTATCCTTTTACTAGTTGCGATATTAAGAAGCGGCGGAAGAAGAAATGCTTAGCAGCAGGGTGTAAAGAAAAAGCTTCACTGCAATGGTGAAGCTTTTTTAATTCTATTGGTTAGATTTTTCTTCATGTTTTTCTTCCTCAATTTCCGGGTGGGGTTGACCGTGATGACAGGTGGCGCAGCGAATTTCCAACACTGCATTTTCCTCCCCGTATTTAGTCTTGCCCTTGAAGAAATCCCTATTTATCTTATTGCTCATTTTAATCATGTGGCGGGCAATTGTTTTTTCAGGTTTTGCATCATTCGCCATGTCCCATACGGCTGAATCACTGGCTGGCTTCACATGGCAGAAATCACATCCCACTCCAAGGGCTTTTGCAAATTCTTCCATTACCTTGTCAATTGTTTCGTGAGAAATTTTCTTCGGAAGCACTTTTAAATTCTTGAATTGTCCAGCTGGTGGCTCACTGGCCGCCATTCCTATAAATACAAGCGCCCCCAGAGCCACGATTACCAGAACCTTTTTACTATATCTCATTGGTTTTCGTTTGAGGTGTAATTTAATTTTTAAAAAGATTTTTTATTGATCCACCTGTCGAAAAATTCGTAGGTCCGCAACATCTGATCAATGCGTTGCCTGTTGTTTCCGCTCCTTGTTATCTCGTGAGTCGCGCCTGGGTGTCTTACGTATTCTACGGGTCTCCCTAAAACTTTTAAACTTCTAAACATCATCTCCCCCTGTGTAACACCGGTTCGACGATCATTTTCGCCATGAAAAATTATGTACGGAGTAGTGATATTTTGCACGTAGGTTATCGGTGATTCGCGTTCAAGAATTGCTTTAGTTGCAGGCTCCCACGGATACCCGCCAAAATAATTTGGTACCAACCGCCACGCGTTACCCTCTCCAAAAAAAGTGGCGAGATCATATACCCCACGTTGTGAGCACGCCGCTTTAAAACGATGATCATGTGCAATGATCCAGGCAACAAGATAACCGGCATAGGACCCTCCCGTAACCATTAACCTGGAAGTATCAGCCCAACCTTCAGCGACGGTTTTGTCAAGCGCCGTCAATACATCGCTCGTTGGCCCCTTGCCCCAATCCTTAACATTCGCTCTGAGAAAATCTAGGCCGTAGCCGCCACTTCCACGCGGATTGCAATACACAACGCCCCAACCTTTGCTGCAAAAAAACTGGTACTCGTGCCACATACTCGTTTCACCGGGACCCCACATAGCCGATGGGCCCCCGTGAATTTCTAATAACAAAGGATACTTCTTTCCGGCTTCATAATTTATCGGTTTCATGATCCAATATTCGATGGTCATTCCCTTTTCGTTAGTAAAAGTTTTCTTTTCAGGAATCGAAAGTTGCTTAGTCTGCACCCAACTGTAATTCAAATCGCTTATCCGTTTCGCGTTTTTCACCTGGGCATCCGCCAAATAAATATCAAAAGGATCCGACACTTCTGTTTTTGCAAAAACAAGTTTGTTGTTGACAAGATCAAAGCTCACGATTCCACTATTATAGTCTGTAAGTTGCTCAACCTTCTTTGCGTTTATATCCGCGCGATAAATCGGCTGCCCTCCATTGCTTTGCGCGGAGAAGTAAATGAATTTATCATCATTGCTCCACACAAAGTTGCCCTTATTCCTATCAAAAGGGATGTCGATCTTTTCCTTTAGCGAGCCATCCAGTGGCATGATGGCCAGCACGGGAACACTCACAAACGAAGTAACTCCGTATTGAAAAGCCAGCCATTTGCCCGACGCCGAGAGGCGCGGAGAGTTATAGTTCATGCCCTCCTCACCAAGAATTTTTTTCAAATGAGTGCCATCAACATTCACAATATAGATTCCGCTTTCCAATGAACGGTCGGGATGTTGAAGAGAGTCAACGTCGCCGGACAGAACAACACGTTTTCCATCTGGAGTAAAATCAGCACTATTAAAGCGATAAAAGCCTCTTGTTAATTCGGTCGGCTTGCCAGCGCCCTTTGAATCAATAAGGAAAAAATGATTAAAACTCATGTCGGCGTTTACTTCCATTTCATCCTGGAAATTTAGCTTGTCCACCACTTTTGCCTTTTTATCAGTAACATCATTTTCCAGGTAAGCCCTCACTTCTTCAATACTTCCATCAGGATCTGCTTTTGCCGTTGAGTTTCTCAATTCTTCATTCTTATCAAAGCCAGGCTTTTCATACGGCCACGTAGGAACCGTATGACCCGGATTCAAGATCGAATCCTTTAAAAGGTCCTTCAAAGGAATATTTGAAGAAAATAATATTTGCTTTCCATCAGGGCTCCATTTTGGAGTTCCGGCGCCATATTTAAACTTCGTCAGCTGCGTTGCCTCGCCGCCATCAAGCGGCAGTAGAAACACCTGCGGCTTTCCCTCTACTGCGCGCACAAATGCCAGTTGCTTTCCATCAGGGCTCCAGGCCGGCTGCGAGGAACCCTCTTTGGTGGTCAATTGCCTTACCGGAGAATTGCCGTCCGTATTTACCGCCCAGACCTGGTTTACATATTTGTAATCCAATTTAGAATCTCCATCCGGCTCAATAGCGGTGACAGTGAAAGCCGCGCGGCTTCCATCATCAGAAAGAGTAATGTTTGCTACGGATTTAACTTTGAGCATGTCGGTGACCTTAACCAGGTCCTTGTCTTGAGAATAAGAATTAGCTGCGAAAAAAAGCACAATGATCCCTAAAAACTTTCTCATGAATAAAATTTTAGCAATGAATGTACTAATTCGTCATCGTTTCTGACGAGCGTAAAATGATGAAGGGTTCCCAAGGCCTCTACCAGCCAATATTTTAGTTTAGCCCGACGTTAATACACCGGAGTTATTATTGAGTAAATTAAATGTGAAAAAGATAGAAACTGATGAAAATCACGAGTTGCCAAAGTTTTCTGTTGTTGTTCCTTCCTCTATATTCAATAAATTTGCGACAATTAAGTTACCATGAGTGATACAATTACGGCCGCCCCTGCTTTAACAGCAAAGGATTTTGGAACCGACCAGGAAGTGCGCTGGTGTCCCGGATGCGGCGATTATTCCATACTTGCCCAGGTTCAGAAAGTAATGCCCACATTGGGTATTGCCCGGGAAAACATCGTGATCATTTCTGGAATAGGATGCTCATCACGGTTTCCATATTATATGAACACCTACGGCATGCATTCCATCCACGGTCGCGCGACCGCAGTGGCCAGCGGTCTAAAGGCGGCACGTCCTGAATTGAGCGTTTGGATTGTGACCGGTGACGGCGATGGCTTGAGCATCGGAGGTAATCACACGATCCACTTGTTGCGGCGGAACTTTGATGTAAACATTTTATTATTCAATAACCAGATTTACGGTTTAACGAAAGGGCAGTACTCGCCGACTTCCGAAGAAAACAAAGTCACCAAATCAACGCCGTTTGGAAGCATCGATCACCCATTTAATCCGCTAGCACTCGCTTTAGGCGCGGATGCTACATTTGTTGCAAGAAGCATGGATCGCGACCCAAAGCATTTACAAGGCATGCTCGTCAGGGCACACAATCACAAAGGCGCTTCGTTCCTCGAGATATACCAGAACTGCAACATTTTCAATGACGGTGCCTTTGAAATCTATACCGAAAAAAGCACCAAGGCCGAGGAGACGATTTTTCTCGAAAAAGGAAAGCCACTTTTGTTTGGCACCAACAATGACAAAGGAATTAAGCTCGACGGATTTACGCCGAAAGTGGTAAATCTTTCCGAGGGGTTCAGCGCCGACGATTGCTGGGTACATGACGAGCACGACATGTATAAGGCTCAGATCCTGGTCCGGGTTTTTGATGATCCGAAAATGCAGGGTCATTTACCAAGGCCGTTTGGAGTATTTTACGAAACGGACCGCCCTTGTTATGAAGATGTAATGGAGCAGCAGATCGAAAGTGCGAAGGCAAAGAAGGCGGCGGATCTCGATAAGTTGCTTAAAGGAAACGAGGTCTGGACAATTCAGTAATTCAGTGACCGTTAATATTGAGGAACCCCCGCAAGGGGGTTTCTTTTTATGATACGGTTTGCAATTCCTTGTCGGCGTCAGCAAATATTTTTTTATGTTTCCAGTTATACCAGGGTTTCGGCATTGCTCTCTTCATCACCGTATCAATGCTGCGCATACCAAATAAGTTCCAGGCGCCCTTGAGTTTGCCCGACAGAGACGGCTGGAGAGCTCTCAAACTCATCGCAAAGCCACTGTCAAGATATTCCATGTGATGCCAATAGCCCGCGGGCATAAATAGCGTGTCCCCATGATTTAGAGTAATGTCATATCCATGTGCAAGTTTTAACGCGGGAAATCTGCTGTAATCCGGCGTCCCGTTTCCGTCATAATAATGGGAGAAATCAGCCAAACTCAAAACTTCAAATGGTTTGCGGTATAGCTTGTGTTGCTCTTCAAAAGGAAAAAGCAAAACTCTTTTTCTTCCAACAAACTGTGTGTGTAAAATATGGGAGAGGTCAATATCAAAATGCATATGGGTAATAGAAGTGGCGCCTCCTGTGAAGAGCATTGGGTATTTTTTCACAAAACCGCTCATTAAATGATCGGGCCAGGTAAAATCATTTGTTAACTCCGGCGCATGATCGAAAATATTGAACAGAAAAATTCTCCATGCCGCCGGCCCCTGGCGGATCATGTTGATATATTCACCAAAGGTTTTATAATCGTCTGCAGTATTAACGGGCGTGTAAGAGTCGCTCTTTACATTATTGTACAATGGAACTTTTTTCGCTCCCACCAGTTGCTTAAAATAGTCCCAGTTCCATTTTGTGTAAGCTGGCCAATCTTTCGATAGATTCTTAATGACAACTGGAATGGACGGTTCATAAAAGTCTGTCCGGAACACCTGTGGATCAATATCCTCAACCGTGGTCACTTTTGTCAGTTGCATGCTTCACTACTTTTAAAGATGGGGGATGAAAGTACGAATTGCTTTTTAAATGGAGACTGACAACAAACAGTTAGGTGATTTCCATGTAATTTTATTGATTTACTGTTTGGTTTTATGATGTTGCATGTTCACCCGGACAACCCGCAGCTAAGGCAAATAAAAACTATCGTAAATTGTCTGCAAAACGGCGGTGTCATCATCTATCCAACCGACACCCTTTACGGTTTCGGCTGTGATATTTTTCAACATAGGGCGATCGAAAAGATCTGCCGGCTTAAAAAAATCGATCCCCACAAGGCCCGGTTATCTTTCATTTGTTATGACCTTGGCCATCTAAGTGATTTTTCAAAGCAGCTTCCGCGGCCAGTTTTCCGCTTATTAAGAGAGTGTCTACCGGGACCTTATACATTTATTTTACCCGCCAGCCGGCAGGTGCCGAAAATTTTACAAAGCAGGAAGGACACAATTGGTCTTCGCGTCCCAGATAATAATATTGCCCGAGCAATTGTAAAAGAACTCGGACATCCGATACTGAGCGCTTCCCTGCCAGGGGAAGCAGTTGAAGATTATACTGATCCGGAAATCATGTACGCCAATTTTATGAATGATGTCGACATTGTAGTCGATGGCGGAGTTGGCACTACTGTGCCGTCTACGGTTATTGACTGCACGCAGGAAACACCAGTCTTAATAAGACAAGGTGCCGGCGAGTGGAAACAATAAAAAAGCACCGCCCTTCCAGGCGATGCTTAACCTTCAACCACTACATTCCTGCTATATATTTAACTGAATAGATTTCATATTAAGCGGTGGCTATTATGTCTCCGGCGGCTTAATTCCCGACGCTGGTATTCCCTCAAATTGCGGAGCTGCCTGCGCTCACCACGTGTGATGATTCCATCGCGATAGGCTTTCTTGCGAGCCATCTTGTAGCGGATCTCATTTCGGTGCAAGCGTCTTGCCTCGGGGCGATTTAATTCGCTCCTTTGGAAAGATTGAAATTTTCTTTGCTGCTGTAACCGATTGGTATGGGTTTGTTGTGCATTTGCAGCTGCTGCGAATAACGCGAGAATTAATGTTAAAATGAATAATTGTTTCATGGCTAAATTTTTAATTCTAACGATTTAACGTCAGACGAGACGGGGAAATGAAAGTTTAAACGCTAAGAAATGTTTAACACATAGTAAAATGCAATAGATGGAGCTGCTACATGTCTTCAAAAAGTTCTAACTGGGCAGCCTTGATGTCAAAGCTTTTGCGGTGATATCTGCACAAGCCGTGTTCCTCGATGGCCTTACAATGTTCCCTGGTAGCGTATCCTTTGTTGGTATGCCAGCAATAGTGGGGGTATTCAGCATGCAGTTGCCTCATATAATCATCCCTGTATGTTTTTGCGAGGATACTGGCTGCAGCAATTGCGGAATATTTTCCGTCTCCCTGGATGATACATTCGTGAGGGATATCTCTATAGCGATTAAAACGATTGCCGTCAATTAAGAGCAAACCCGGTTGATCTGGCAGCTTTTCCAATGCAAGGTGCATGGCTTTAAATGAAGCATTCAAAATATTGATAGAATCTATTTCATCATTATCAACAACGCCCACAGCAAAAGCAATCGCTTTTCTTTCGATCACCTTTCTGAGTTTATAACGATCTTTTTCGAGAACCTGTTTTGAATCATTCAAAAGTCGATGATAGAATTTTGGAGGCAAGATCACCGCTGCGGCAAACACTGGACCCGCAAGGCAGCCACGTCCGGCCTCATCGCAGCCGGCTTCCACTACTTCTTTTTGAAATCTTAATCTTAACAAAGCAGAAGTTTTGAAATTGTCGTGAAAATTACACCGGCTAATTTAGCTGAATCATAGAAAATAAAATTCGCACTGAACACTGAGTGGATAAATAATGCTTAGTATGATTTCACTTTATAATAAGATCGGACTTACAACCCAGCTTTGGCGCTGATTTCCAGCATGCGGTCAATCGGCTTTTTTGCAGCCATTCTCAATTCTTCATCCATTGTTATTTCGGGAGTTTCATATTCCATGCAGAGATAAAGTTTTTCCAGGGTGTTGCGTTTCATATGGGGGCAATCATTGCACGCACAGGCATTGTTAGGCGGAGCTGGAATAAATGTTTTATGTGGGTTGGCCTTCATCATCTGGTGAAGAATTCCTGTTTCTGTAGCCACAATATATTCGTGCGATGGATCCGACCTGGTGAATTTTAGTAAGCCGGTTGTTGAACCTACATAATCGGCAATTTTTAACACCGGTTCTTCGCATTCGGGATGTGCAATGAGTTTTGCATTTGGATGACGCACCTTTAACCTTGTGATTTTTTCCAGGCTGAATATCTCGTGCACCATACAAGCCCCATTCCAAAGCAACATGTTCCTTCCTGTTGCCCTGTTAATGTAGCCACCAAGATTCTTATCGGGCGCAAAAATGATTGGCTGTTCTTTCGGAAAACTTTCAACGACAATTTTTGCATTGCTGCTGGTACAAATCACATCACTCAAGGCCTTAATGCCAGCACTGCAGTTGATGTAACTGACCACAACATGGTCGCTATGTTGCTCTTTGAATTTCTTAAACAGTGGCGGTGGACAGCTATCGCTAAGTGAGCAACCAGCCTTCAAATCAGGGATCACTACCTTTTTTGTTGGGTTCAGAATCTTTGCAGTCTCCGCCATAAAGTGCACGCCGGCAAATACGATCATGTCGGCATTCGTTTTTTCTGCCTGTTGGGCAAGCCCCAGGCTATCCCCAATGTAGTCTGCAACGTCCTGTATATCTGGCTCCTGGTAGTAATGCGCCAGGAGAACAGCATTCTTTTCTCTTTTTAATCGCTCTATTTCCGAGAACAGATCCAAACTTGGGTCAATATCCAAATCAAGAAATCCATTTTCTTCTATTTCCCTTCTTGCTGTCAGAGTTTCTGTTTCCATTGAACTAAATTTTCAGAGCAATGTTCCAACAACTAGAACAGTTTTTCAAAAACAATTTTTTTCAAATTCTTCCCGGACTAATAATACTAATACTATTATTTTTTTAAAAAGACTCTATTATTATTACGGGTGTGGATTAGTGGAAAATAAAGTTCAATCCACAACTGCAAAGGTACCAACTCATGGTTATACACACGAAAGGCAGGATAATTAACAATATCTGTTTTCGTCACAGTTGAATCTGAGAGCATAATTCACAACTATGTGGAAACAAGCGAAAGAAAAACTTTTGCAGGCAAATCAACAATTGTTAGTGTTAACCTGGTTAAAGTAATTGGTTAATTAATTACATGGAAAATTCAAAACGCCGTTGTTGCCCCGACTTGTTTTCGAATACACAGTTTCATATTCACGTTTCACGCCGGCTTATACACAGAAAAGTTATTGCATTGACAGATGGATGGGGAGAAAAAGTTGCGGGCGGAATTAACCTTAATCAAGAGTATGGACGGATGTTAGGCATAAAGAATAGCCTGGTACTTAAACTTGATTTTTAGAATCGCCTGTAGACCGCTTTATTTTTCAGCCCCTCAGCCTGTTTTTGCTTAGCATTTTACGGGAATTACCCTATTTTTGCCATCCTCCAAACGAAAAGTATTGGAGGGTTTTTTTAAATACGCTATTCATTATGTCAGTTATTCAGAAAATCAGGGATAAATATGCTCGTTGGGCCGTAATAGCGATTGCTCTTGCTTTGACAGGATTTATTTTGATGGATGCCTTTACTGGTCGTAGCCGCTTATTTAGTGGTGGCAATTCAACGGACCTCGGTAAGGTAAATGGAAAAAGCATTGATGAGACAGTATTTGAGAAAAAAGTACAGGCACAGGAGCAAAATGAGCAGCAGAGAAAGGGAGGCGGCTCTCTTGATGAATCGGACAGACAGCAAATCATAAGCGATTTATGGAAGCAGGAGGTAGACCAAATGCTGCTGCAGGATGAGTTTGACAGGCTTGGATTAAGGATTGAAAAAAAGGAACGTACCGATATGTTGTATGGTCCCCAGCCTCACCAACTCGCACGGCAATATTTAGGAAATCCCCAAACGGGAGAATACGATCCCAACCAGGCCCAGCAAATTATTAATTCAGTAAGAAGGGGAAAAGATAAAAGCCAGAAGGAACAGTTGAACCTTTTGTTAGGCGCCATGGATAACTCTCGACTTCTTGAGAAGTACACCAGTCTTGTTGCGGGGACCATTCATTACGCTAAATGGCTGTTGGAAAAACAAAATTCAGACAATAGCCTGATGGCGAGAGTATCTTATGTGAATGTGCCTAACTCTGCGGTTTCAGACAGTGCAAAGGAAGTGGTCGTTACGAATAAAGAGATAGCAGACTTTATTGACAAGCATAAAGATCTCTACAAGATTGATGATGAATTGAGGACCATTGAGTACGTTTCATTTAGTGCAGCTCCAACCGCAAAGGACAGCGCGGCTACCTTACAACAAGTTGGATCATTGAAGGAAAAATTGGTTGGCGCGAATGATTCGGCCGGTTTCAGAACATTATTGGCGACCGAATCCGACTTACCGTACAGCGATGTTTACTATCCTGATTCAATCATTCAGGTGCCTGCTAAAGACAGCATTTTTAAATTGGCCAAAGGTTCTGTTTATGGGCCCTACCTCGACAAGGACCACTACGTGTTGGCAAAGTTGATCGACAAGAGAACATTGCCAGACAGTGTCTATTGCCGCCATATTCTAATGAGAACAGCAGGCGACGGGGGATTGCCCGATAGCGTTGCAGAGAAGAGACTTGACAGCGCTATTGCCGCGATTAATGCCGGCGCCAACTTTGTGAGTGTTATGAAGCAGGTCAGCATGGACCAGGCAGCGAACAGCCAGGACAGCTTGGGGATTATGAGATTTAGCTCAACGCAAATCCAGGATGCGGAAAGATTCGACCAGGATTTTGGAAAATATATTTTGTTTGAAGGCACTAAGGGCCAGCGAAAGAAAGTAAAGACAAAATTCGGGTATCACTATATTGAAATAGTGGACCAGATCAAAATGCAACCCCATTATAAGATTGCCTACCTGGCCAAGAAAATTGAAGCGAGTGATGAGACGGAAAGAAATGCCGAGAACTCTTCATTGCAATTTGCGGGAGAAAGCAGGGATCTAAAATCGTTTGACGCCAACTTTGACAAGACGTTAAAATCAAAAGGCCTTCAAAAATTATTTGCAACAGATATTAACTCTCACGCGTACGAAATACCCGGCGTTGGTGTGTCCAGAAAATTCATAAAGCAAGTTTTTGATGCCGACAGGGGGGATGTCCTTCAGCCTGAAAGAGTCGGTGACAACTATGTTGTTGCGGTAGTGACTGAAGTAAATAAACCCGGCAAAATTAGCGTGGCCATGGGTCGGCGGTATATTGAGCCAATGCTGCTTAACCGCAAAAAGGCAGCTGTGTTGAAGAAAAGAATTGGAAAGGCAACAACGCTGGAAGCCGTGTCATCTGCGATGGGCCAGCCTGTTCAGACCGCAGATAGCATTCGGTTTTCAGGACGCGGCGGTAATGCGATAGCGTATGAATCCAAAGTCGTAGGCGCCATCTTTAATCCTGCAAACAAAGGAAAAGTGGTAAGTGAACCAATAGAAGCAACCAGAGGCGGCGTGTACGTCATTCGGGTGGACAATGTCACGTCAACGATAGTCGAGAATGCTGACGTCAATTCGCAACGCACGAGTCTCGAGGCGCAAGCGAGAATGAGTATTCTTATGGGCAATCGTTTTGGGGGTAACCTTCCCGGGAATTTTGGCAGACAGTATGATCCTGCAGATGTGCTGAGGAAAGGAGCGAAGATTAAAGACAACAGGAATAGATTTTATTAATGCTTCCTTAAATATCGGAGCCGCACCGCACCACGGGAGCGGCTTTTTTGTTTCCGCGAGAACAAAGCAGCCTGATAAATGTTAATTTTACAAGCTGGATTTATACGAAAATAGTTTCTATGGGCGACGCAATCGTTAACAGAGTGGCAGAAAGCGGGTTGATAACATTGGACCTGGCTGAATTCTCTCCGACGTCAGAAATCGTTTTGTTTGACCTGAAAGATTACTTATTCATGGAGATGATATTAAAGGAACGAGAATTTCGGGAAGCGCTCAAAAAAATCGACTGGGAGATTTACCGGGATAAATATGTTGGAGTGGTTTGTTCGGCTGACGCAATCATCCCTGTGTGGTCGTATATGCTCGTTGCCGCCTATTTGCAAGCAGTTGCCAGGGACGTAGTGATGGGTGACGAGCGAGAAGTGCACAAAACGGTTTTTCTGAAAAATATTTTAAACATTAATCCGGTTGAATACGCTGATAAGCGAATTGTAGTCAAGGGTTGTGGTGACACGCCGATCGGAGAATTTGCATATTTAGAGATAACGAAACTACTTAGACCCGTCGCAAAGACGATTATGTACGGCGAACCCTGCAGCACGGTGCCGATCTATAAAGCTCCGCAGAAATAGAAGCTCGTCCACAAGAGACTAGTAACAATTTGCAAGAGAAGGCTTAAAACCAACCCCTCTTTCGGAAAATCCAAAGCATCCAAACTGGAATAATAAGCATCATTGCCACGGCAGTAAAAAATCCCCAGGGCTGATGAAAAAAATTTACATTCTCGTCAAAATTCATCCCGAATATACCGCCGATCACCGTGGCCGGCGCCAGTAAGCACGTAACAATAGCCATCACCTTCATTACTTCGTTCATGCGAAGATTTACATTGTTGATATAGAGGTCCTGCATACTCACCATGATATCACGATAGTTTTCGCTGAGGTCGTATGCCTGTATGATGTGGTCGTATACATCATTAAAATACTTGGTAGTCCGATCATCCAGGAGTTCACTGTCGCTGCGTTGTATATTGCTAAGAATATCGCGGACCGGGGAGATGTTCCTCTTTAGAACGATGAGCTCTTTGCGCAGTTGGGTAATTTTTGCAAGAGACTGGGTATTGCTGTTTCGAATCACCTCTTCCTCGAGCTGCTCAATTCTTTCTCCCAACTTTTCCATGACGACGAAATAATTGTCAACGATCAGGTCGAGCATCGAATAAAACAAGTAATCAGCGCCGGCCTGCCGAATTTTAGTATTTGCCATTCGTATTCTGTTTCGCAACGAATCAAATACATCCCGATCGGCATCCTCCTGGAAGCTGACGACAAAACTCTTTCCGAGGGCGATGCTTATCTGTTCCTGTTCTACGGTTTGTTTTTCATTATTGTAATAGAGCATGTTCAATAGGCAAAATAAAATCCCATCCACCTCTTCAAGTTTTGGTCGCTGGTTGATACTTAATATATCTTCCATCAAAAGCGGATGTATGTTGAAATGGTTGCTCACCATTTCTACATCGACTTTGCGCAAACCCTCTATATTTATCCAGCTCACCCGATGATTCTCCTTATAGGAGAGTGCCGGCTCCACGGAGTTAAATCGGTTTTCTTCAATCGCGTCATTATTGTAGTCAAAAACGCAAACAGAAACTTCCTGTGCCTCCTCACGGAACGGAACAATCGTGGGATTTACACTCAAAATCTCCTTTGTTCGTTGCGTTCCAAACAAAGACGGAAGCACCAGGTAGCGCAAGTATTTGCTGCGCCTGATATCCTGCATATTCATGGCAGCAAGGTAGGAAAAGATTGGAAGCAGAGGATGAAGCGAAGGTTAATTTAGGCCGTTATAATAATTGATGACATTTTCCAAATCGGCGTCGGTTTTGCCTGTGAGATTATTGGCCTTCATGTATTGTGCAACCTTGTCCTTTTTGTCAGCCAAGATGCCCGGGAGTTCCTTCATTTTTTTTATTTCGGCGAAGGTTCCGTTATATAAAACATAATAGTTGTTCGAAGTAATGATGGACTGTTCGATCGTTGCCGAGCCGTAGGGCTTGGATTCCTGGAGTTGTTTATTGTATTTTTTAAAGAGCCACACCTTGCCCTGTGAAAGCACTTCATACCATCCGCGCACGCGGGTATCCGATTGAATAAATTCTCCATTAATGAAATTGAACACCTGTTGGGAAACGGAATCGAACAATAGAACTTTTTGAACCCGGGACGTGGCGATCATGTCGTTTCCCTTTTGATCCCTGTAGTGCACTTCATTGTCGAATAAATCGAGTTTAAAATAAATGCCCGGATATTGCACACCACCATTTAATATGACATTTCCTTTCATCCATTCATCCCTGAAGTAAGGAGTGCCCTCCACGAGTCTTGCAAATTTTGCAGAAACGAAAGGTTGACCACCGATCACGTTGAAAAAACTGGATGACATCGCACTTACATTTCCTGTCGTGACATCAACAGTTTTTTGCCCGGATGAGTAAATAGATAATACGTAAAAGACAGTGACGAAGAAATACCTCATAAATGATTTTGTCGGTCTATTAAGATAGCTAAAATTGTTGGGGATTTGGTAGGAGGCAACCGCTTTTTTGTAGAGAGGGTGACTATTTTATCACAGGTTCGTGCGTTCGAATTGGCTCGCTAACCATAGGAATTGAGTTGAGAAATTTTATAGAGATCGAACTTTGTAACCGCAGTACTTTAGGAGGGTGTAATTAAAAATTGCCAGTCTTACCAGATGCCCTTTAATCGGCTAAAGTTCAACTTCTTTAATTTGAAATCACCTGGAGTTTGAATATTCAGGTTCGAAAGCAAAGCGTGTGGAAAAAATATTTCAGTCATTATCGAAAGCCCGTTGTCGGCAAATAGTTCAACAGATGAATTGTCTATATAGAGTATCATATCCATCCCAATCTGCGTAGAAAGGCGGGGGGCTGTGTGCATTTTTGCAAACCCCTTTTCAAAATTTGTCGCTCCCGAATGCGTGCGATCAATGAAATAATTGTTACTACTTTCATCATAACCAATGATAACTTTCTCGGCCTGATCGTTTGAAAGCGTTATGGTGAAGGATCCCAGCTTGTCTGACGTAATATATAATCTTGCCGGTCCGGACAGTTTGCCGACCTTGGCAGTTAGATCATAGTTTGCAACGTTTTCTGCCTCCGTTTCACCTTCAGCAAGCGTGTCTAATTCAGCAACCGGCTTTGATGCCACAAGGTATTTACCGCGAATGTTATCGATGTAAAGATCGCGAGGCGTAGTCATGGCGCTTCTCCAGGGATGTGTAGGTACTTTGTCTGCATATTGCCAATTGCTCATCCATCCTAAAAACACTGTGCGATTGCCGGTGTTTGACCACGTGACTCCTGCGTATTCGTCGGGACCATAGTCGAGCCACTTGGTGTTGGTTTCATAAGGAGTAAACTTGTGTCCATCAAACTGTCCCGTGAAATATTGTGTGGCAGATCCGCCATTGGGCCCGCCGGGATTTATATTTACAATCAGTACCCAAACCTCCTGTCCATTGTACTTAAGAGGAAATAAATCAGGACACTCCCACACGCCGCCATGTGCGCCGAATTCTTTTCCAAACTCACTTTCTTTTGTCCAATCTTTAAGATTTGGAGAAGAATAAAACGTAATGCGGTCGAGTGTGGCCAGTGTCATGATCCACTTTTTCCCCGCCTCGTACCAACTCACTTTTGGATCCCGAAAGTCCTTGATGCCAGGATTCCTAATGACCGGGTTGTTAGCATATTTTATCCATGTCTGACCATCATCAAGACTATACGCCAGGCTTTGGTTCTGGTAATCACTTCTGCCATTTCGTTCGCCATTGGGGTCGTGATGAGTGAAAATAGCAACCAGGGGCGTTTTATTATCTTTTCCAAAACCAGACGTGTTGCCTGCATCAACTACGGCGCTTCCCGAAAATATATATCCAAGCGTATCGGGATAAAGCGCAATTGGCAGGTTTTTCCAATGCACCAAATCCTTAGTGGTAGCATGTCCCCAATGCATGGGGCCCCACACGGTGCTGTCAGGATAATACTGGTAAAACAGATGATAAGTACCGTTGTAATACACCATGCCGTTGGGGTCATTCATCCATTTGGCCGGTGGCGAATAATGTATCTGAGGGCGATGCTGTTCATGATATGCGATGGAGGAAGCCGTGTAATTTTTTTCATTGGCGCAAGCTGCAAGAATGAAAAGGCAAGACAACATTCCGATCGTCGAAGTTCTGTTGGTCATGTAGGTATTCAAGCAACAAGTTAAGATATGATTTTGTAATCAATATAGAGAACACTGGCGCTTCAGTCAAACCAAAAAGATTTCCAATGACTCTGCGGCAACTGATGTATCGAAATATATCCCCGCTGTCTATTAAGGTCTTCCTGTGAAGGTCGAAGCAAATCCGAATCGTGGCTTGTCATTTCATGTTCGTCCAGGGAATTGAACATGACTATTTCTCTTACACCGATTGCGGTTGAAAAATGTTCAAAGTAAAGGTTGTACGCGTTTCCGTAAGGCTCGTAATGAAATTGCTTGACACCAATAGTAGACGGCCTGTAGTCATTCCAGAGGGATAGAAGCGAGCTTGGGTAGCGTCCCGTTCTGCTCTTATAAGCCTCAATATCCTGGATGAATTTTTCACTTTGCCGGATTGTATAGTTTCTGCTAAAATCTGAGGCCCTGGTGATAAATGTAAACCGAACAAATACTACAACTACCGGGATGAAAATGAGATAAAGTGGCGTTGCATTGAATTGGTTGTCGTCAGATGCTTTTATCCGCCACAGGTTAGCAGCAAGCCTTAATAAAATAAAAGCGTAAATGGTGAGTATAAGTATCGCCAAATAACGACTTCCGTTAACAAAAGCCCCCAAAGAGGCAGCTATCGCGACGATGCTTGATACTGTCAATGAAGCCACTGCAAAGCGGTAGATTATTTTTCCTGAATGTTTCTTATCCTTTGTCTTTCCTTTTGCTATTTCATAAATCAACCATGGGACTCCAATTGGAACGAGTAACAGGGCCGCAAACGTCGACAATTGTGCCATTGTCGATAGGGTCACCGATAAAACGTCATAGTCACCAGGAGTATACGGCAAAAAGATACATGCAAGCATCAATATCGTTATGACTACCATCCGCAAAACGTGTCGGGTCATATTTTATGTGTTCTTTTCTTTATTAATTTTCTGAATAGTGTTGACAATAGGAATGGTAAAAAGTATTCCCACTGCTATATCAACGGCGACATTAAAGTAAACACCCAAATAAAAAGAGAATAGAGCTTCTACTATTAGCCAAAGGATAATTCCATACAGTAAAATCTTCAGCATTTCTTTGTCTTGCCGGCGAAAGGCAAGTCTTCCTAAAAGAAAAAGTGACGTACCCCACCCTATCATGATCGCACCATAAATAGCGCTTTCCCAGTCTACCAATACGTTTCTGTTTACGATATGGGCAAAATCTTAAGTCCCTTAATGCAATACAGTACTCCGAAAAAAATGAGTATTAGCGAAACTATGGAAAACCACATCATCGTATCTTTTGTCTTCATCGCATTCAGCTTGTCATGTTAACATCGTCCCTTAATCAGCTAATATTAACCGATCATTCCGTTCTTAAAAGCCTTATGGGATTTGTTCTTACTGCTTGCCAAACTTTGAAGCCGGAAGTAATACCTGCGATGAGAAACAGGACGAGCACCGAGTTTAGCAAGGTAGATTTCTCGATCCCCGAATTCACTGCAAAAATCAAATCGAGCAAAAGTTTTGTAAGGGCGTAGCCCCCATAGCAACCAATTATCGCCCCGGCAATAAAAATCCAGAAGTAGCCCCTGTTAACTAATACAAGTATGTGGTCCGACCTCGCGCCTACTACTTTTCGCAACGCTATCTCTTTCATTTTTTTCTGAATCGTCAGGGAGATCAGCGCGAACAGACCTGTCGCAGTAAGTAGAATCGAAATGATCGCGAACCAAAGAAATATTTTTGCAATGTTCTTTGTGGTTTGATAGGCTTCCTTTGTCAATTCGTTTTGATAGAAGCCAGTAAAAGGCTTCATTGGAAAAATCTTTTTCCAGGCGTCCCTCGTTTTAGCATACACAAGCTCAAGGTCCGCAATCTTTGCCTGCAAAATGAGAAACTGGTACCTGTTTTCTTTTCCCAATTTCATTACAACCGGTTGCATCGGATCAAATAATTCATCAATTTTGAAATCCTTCAGTACTCCGACAACAGAATAGTTCAAACTGTCAATAAAAATGTTTTTACCGAGCGCTTCTTTGTCTTTCCACCCATATTTCGCTGCGAAGTTTTGAGTAATCAAAATCGAGTTGGTATAGTCGCCTTCCATCTGCGCGTCAAATTCTCTACCCTCCGCCATTTTAAGGTCCATTGTCTTGATGTAGTCTCGTCCCACTTCGAGGTAGTTGGCTTCATTTTTCTTTCCTTCAGATTCTGTCACAATGTGCCGATATCCATAACCAATGTGGCTGCGTGTGCCCGCCAGTGCAGTGACCTGGGGGATTTGCGCTACTTCATTTCTGAAGGCAGAAAATGCTGTAGTGTCCGATATCATGACCCCAATGGTATTTTCAAGACTATATCCGTAATCATAATTTTTTTGAAACTGGGCATTGCGTGCAAAACCAATTCCGGCAACTACCGTGATAATCGCGATCGATAACTGCAGCCCCAGCATAATTCTGGAAAACAAGTTACTTCCTCCAAATTTTACAGTGCCCCTAAAGATCGATGATGGATTGAAGCGGCTAATATAAAATGCCGGATAGGCGCCGGCAAGCAACGTTGTTAATAACACCGCGAGGCTAATAAACATGAGCAAACCCGCGTCATTGAAATAATCTGCCACAATTTTGACGCCATTGAACATTTGATTAAATGTCGGAAGCCATAACGAATTCAAAAATGTGGAAAGTAACACCGCGAGGCACACAATAAAACAACATTCCAGTAATAATTGGGTTATGAGCTGTCCGTGCGAGCTACCCATCACTTTCCGCATTCCTATTTCCTTCAATCGCCGATTGGCATGAGAGACAGTAGTGTTGGAAAAATTGAGACATGCCGAGAGAAAAATCAGGATAGCGAGCACAAATGGGCCATAAGTAGCCGAATCTTCGGGGCGCCTATGTAAGCCATTGGATGGAATATCGACCATTGTTGCATGCGCACGCAATGAAACAAATTTGAACCCGGAAGCCTTCCAGTCCATTCTTGCTTTGTTCTGAATTGGCAAATATTTATTCAGTGACTTTGCAATCAACGGCACGTCCGATGGATTTGGAATCCTAAAAAAGGCGGCATCAAGCATCCACGTCCAATCATCAGGTGCAAGCTTGCTCCCATCGAATTTCAAATAGTTTTCAAAGTTGGTAATGAATCCGAAACGGATGGTAGAGTTTATTGGAACGTCTTTCAAAACGCCTGTTACGGTAAGAGGCATTGCATAATCATCCCCTGAATAGAATGTCAATGGTTTGCCAATTGGATCTTGTTTCCCAAAATATTTTTTAGCAATCGTTTCGGTAATGAGGACAGAATTTCGATCGACGATACTATTTGACCCTTCAACCACAGGGAAATTGAATAAATCAAAAAACGCCGGATCAGTGAAATGCGCCTGTTCAGCAAAAGGTTCGTTTTTATCATACTTTACATTCAGGCCACGACTATCAAACCGGACTGCTTCGGCGATGCCTGAAAATTCCGATTGAGCCTGCTTTACCGCGGCCATGGGAAATATTCCCCTCGCGCCATTTGCTCCCGACTGAAAGGTCAATGCCCTGTACACGTTGTCCCTGTCTTTATGAAAATTGTCAAAGCCTAAACAGAAGCGGTAGGTTTGATATCCCCAAACTATAGCGGCAATTCCAATTGCCATCCCGATAATATTGATCAGGGTGTAGCCTTTGTGCCGCCACATGTTGCGGAGCACGATCTTGTAAATGTTCTTAAACATGGTATACTTTTTTAGAGTGAGATATTGCTTACGAATGGGTTTTCTAGCGCAGATTTTTCGGCTCGACAGAACGTAAAGCGACACGAGCAGCCGTTATTGCTAAAGTTAAATTTTTTCTTCTTCTTAAAGGAGATGTTTGGATGGACGTGACGATTTCAGGCGTCAATGGCAAAGGGGTAATTTAATGCTTTGCAGCTTGCTGTTTCTCCTCGTAATAAAAACCAAGGATAAGCCAAATAACAAAGGTAAGAGAGATAATCACAGCCACTAAGACAGGAAACCAAAAACCTAAAGCGGCGCAGGCCGCATAAAGGATAAATCCCATCCTGCCCTGGCTAGACATATCTCTCAGCTTCACTTTTGCGGCTTCGCTTCTTGCTAATGAATGGCCTGCAAGGGCCGTCCCGGTCAAAACAATCCAGCCAATATTTGTAAGCAGGACGGCAAAACTGTAAAGAACAACTGAGGGTGCAGCGGCTTTGGTGAAACAAAATTCTGCGAGGAGTGCTGTTGGAAAGGGTATAATCACTATCGTGAACAACAGAAAGATATTTCCATAAATGAAAGAGGGGGTAGATCTATTGATCAATTTCATAAATGAATGATGGTTTGCCCATGCAGTAACGATAATCGTGAAGCTCAATAGGAAGGCAAACACCGATGGCAACAGGTGTTTGAGTGAATTCCAAAGGTCCCCGGATGTATGAATGCCTTCGGCAAGCGGCGTTTTAATTTCCAAAACTAAAAGCGTTAATGCGATTGCAAACACGGCATCGCAAAATGCCTCTAAGCGAGAGTTGGTGGTTTGTTCTGACATACTGGTTCGTTAATTATTGTATCCTTTCGCAATATTTCGGTAACATTTAAATTTGCTTGGATCCCGGGTGAATATTACTCACACTGAAAAGCTCTACTTCTGTTTCCTTGCCGCGAAGTGTCACTGTATTTATTTTTTCCCATAGGAAGCCGTTGCGGTTTTTCAGCCGGTCCATGAGCACGCCTGACACAAGACAGTCACGCTGATATTTGTTGCATTCATTTCTAATTCGTGCCGTGGTATTTACTACGTCGCCGTTGTATACGATCTCCCGTTTCAAATCACCAATTTGCGCGCTAACTACCTTTCCAAAATGTAACCCGGCTTTAAACTCTGGTCTGACTCCAAAATTCTTTAGGTAATGCTCGCCGTTTCTTAGCAAGCTCTCCCGGAACATGAAAAATGTTCTCAGGCAATTTGAATCTCTTATGCCATGCTCCACGTCCCATGTAAGAACTACCTCGTCTCCTACATATTGATAGATTTCAGCGCTGGTTTGAAGTACAGGTTGAGAAATCTCGTGGAAAAGCTCGTTCAAAAGCATATAGAAGCGCACGTGGCCAAGTTGCTCGGCAATCGTTGTTGATGATTTCATGTCGAGGAACATAAAGATCCTTTCCTCCTCTCGCGGTCGATGATACTTCCCTCGAATAAATTTCCAAAGAATTCCGTCTCCAAGCAGGTGATTGATTTGTAAAAGGAAGACAAGGGAGCCATAGATCACAAGAGTATAAATTACCAGCACGATCTGTCCGACGGAGCCCAGGATCGGTGGTAACTCACTCAATTTTCGACCTTCAAGCATGCCCCCTATAAAAACCAGGATAATGGTGACAGCGTAGATAACGGCAGTATAAAACAGGGTTTTGAATACAAGCATCTTTGTGAAGGACCATTGGCGAAACGTCATTTCGGCCTTTGGCAAAACGAACAATTCCAGCAGGCCAAAGACCAGCCCCAAAGGCAGCCCCACCAACACACTGCGATAATCGAGAAGCTCTTCGCTGGTGAGTTGAAAGATAACTCCTGCAAACGATGTAAAGAGGCAAATTAATGCCAGCGTTTTAAATTTTCGTACAAGACCAGGTCGCATGTCGAAGAATTATACGGTTGGAAAATTTTAATATTCCCGGGTATGAAAATTATGAAGTCAAGTTTCCTGGCGTTTCATCATTTCCAATTTTGAATCGTCAACGTCATTGGCATAGACAAAGTAATTTTTCCTGTGGTAGCAATTCCGTGTGATTGACAAGAGTAGTGGCTTGTCCAGCCGGTCGCTTTTCAAATCTTTTTCCGGCAACAAGGGCTTACAATGAAACACTTTCATATAAAAATCTGCAAGTTTCCAGTCGTCTGTAATTATATTGGTGTGAGCAGATGTTATCATAGCGACGCGGTTTCAAACCTTGGACAAGTTCCTTGTATTACCGGGGTAGCCGATTGCCCATGAATTACATCTTTAATATTGAAATTTTTTGTGTGACAAAAGGGACACGCGTTCACATACCCTTCCGAATCTATATACAGCATGCGATTGCCACCGGAGAAACAGCCAACAGTTCGCAGGTGATAACCATGGTAAACGATAATGGGATAGTCTGCATAAGTAGGGTTAAAGTTCAGTGTTAGGTAAAACTTATTCAATAAATCAAAGTGATCTTTATTTAAAGCAACATCTTTTCCTTCGTAATGGCCGACCGCCTTAGGTTCTAATATTTGTATAAAGGCAACTTTTAGTTCTTTAGCCAGCTTCGCATATTGTAGCAGGTTATCCCAGGTGATAAAAGAGCGCGTTACACAGATGCTTAAAGCGACAACCAACTTTTGTGCGTGTGCATTGTGAACGGCAAACACTACGTCATCGTACGAATTATTAAATCCACGAAATGCATTGTGCATTTCAGGGTCAAAATGATCAAGGCTAATGACAACGCCGGTGAGTCCTGCTTGCCTTAATGCTTTGGCGTTCGCGGGAGTAAAATTAAATCCCGAGGTCAATACATAGAACTCCGATTTGTCTCGTCCCTGTCGGATAACTTGTTCAAGATCTTTTATTCTTACCATTGGTTCGCCGCCGCTCAAATGAAACTGCGCTATGCCATCATTCTGAAATTTTGAGATGACCAAATTCAATTCATTTGAATTAAAACTTTCGCTTTTGTTCAGGTTATTCCATTCAAAACAATGTTCGCATCGTAGCGGGCACTTGCTGGTAATCGCGAATATGATAAATGTCAGCTTATTTGTTTTCTTCTTAATCGGCAAGATCCTGTGAAACTCCGCCTTGATATAATTGTCAAATGCTTTTGATGGATAGCCTGGAGCATAGAGGTAATGGTAAAACTTGCCATCTAATCGTATGATCTTAGTTTGAAGTCCACCTAAAATAGATTTCTCGAGATGATATAATTGTCGAATGACCTTGATTGATTTGCGCAACGAACCGTAGTTTTTTATTGCGAGTCTTAGGATGTGCAATTGAGCCCGGAGGTCTACCCATCTTCTTTCCCATCCGTTTAAAACGCGCATGTCAGAATACAACTTATTCTTTCTGTCATGTAAGGGGACGCTGTTAATACCCGGTGATTTTGACGTTATTCCCTTCTCTGTTTGTAACATGCGAAAAGTTTTATTTTTTTGCTGTGCTTTTCAGTACGTCTGCAAACTTCTGCCTGCTGAATGCGGCCAGCGCACCCGGCCGTTCGAAACTTTTCAGGAAGGCGGTTTGAGGTGCACCCTTATAGTGTCTTATGTGAGTATAATATCCGCTTGAGTGCAGGAAAAATGTCTGCGTCATACCCTCCTTCGGTTCGACGCTCTTATACTTGACGATTGTTGTATTGCCAATATCCGGTTGAACAAGGTATTGGTTGTCCGGTTGAGCAATAGCCGGCAATACATTTGCTCCTTTTTCGTCGATCGCTTCATAAGGTTTGATTCTGTTAACCGTGAAATTAGAGTCGCGAGTATAATCTATGGCCGCGTAATCAAGTTCCCAAAAAAGATAGCCACTTGATATTTTGAATTCAGCAGGGCCATTTTCAGGAAGATCAACGGGAATAACCATATCACGATTTAGTATGGGGCCGACAGCTTTTAATTTTTGAATTTCTTTCCACCCATCAGGAGTTTTGAGCGAAACAGTTAATGGAATATTCTGCTCATTCGTCCATTTCTCCAACTCGGCGACCGGCTTTTTTTCCTGTTCCTTTGCCCATTTATTATAATAGCCGCCGAAGCCTTTGGTGAACTCACCAAAGAGGTAAGTGACCCATGCCGATGTTTTTCCGCTCAATATCAATTTCCCCGTTTTACTTCCTGACTCGTTTTTAAAGCTCACAAAGAGATCTTCGGCTGGCCTGGTCCCGTTATCGTCTTTAAAGACGCAATTGTTATTGTCCTCGTTTAATAATTCATTTCTCACGTCAATATGATTGTTCAAAGTTGCTGTTTCCGGCGGCTGGGGCCTGGAGATGCTGAATATTCTTCCATCAGGATTCACGAGAAGCTTAACATTCTTGTCATGCTCAACAACGAGAAGATTTGCAAAGTCGGTATGCTGAACCTCAGGGAGCTCGTTGCTGATCTTGATGTTGTAGTCGCCATTGACGGCTTTTAGTTGCAATGGCAGGTAATCATCTTTTTGAAGAGATTTATAAATAGATGCGCTATATATCTCCCCCTGCAGATTATAGTTTTCTCCATCAAATGTACTTATGTATGGACAGGAGCTTGAAGAGGTGGGTGGAGGTGCCGGTGCCGGGGTGGCGGCCACAACAATCCCCACCACAAGAGCTGCGGCGAGTACCGTAAAAACAATTGCTTTTGTGATACTGCCACTAGTCCTTTTCTTGTCAAATTCGATTATTTCAATCTTTTTAACATCTGATAGGGGCAATGTGTAAGGCGAAGTGGTATCGGCAACCCGCGAAGTGTCGGCTGTGAATATGTGGACTTCTGATAAAACAACGTCCTGGCCCTTTTTTTTGTAGTAGACGTACTGCCCTTTCTTTTTGTTTGTCACATAAACTTCGTGTTCCAACGGAACAGGATCGGGCTTGGCGGTCAGGGTCAATTTGGTCTCGTCCAGCACAACATTTGTCAACGCATAACTATGTTTCCCTTTTCTTAGGATAAAATACTTACCCTGCGTATTTAGTTCTCTCAGAGATGACTGTTTGGTTTGATCGTTATACGCGCTTGCAGCAATGGGCTTGTAGTACTTGCATCCAATGAAGTAAGGGATACTGGCAATAAGAAAAATAAATGCTGTGATTTGCTTTTGATGGTGGCTGATTGTCATAAGCAATTAATTTTAAGACTTGGTGGGAAAGCCAACTTAAGATACTTATTTTAGTGTAACCGGAAGGAATTTTTTTAACTTCAACCAAGCATCTTATCAACCAAAGCTAGCCAATGGGCGTATTGATCTCACACATGTTTTCAGATTATGGGAAGTCGGCACTGAACGGGAATTCCATTTCAGGAAGTTCGGTGTTTCACTTGGCCAATCATGCATTGAAACACGTGTTGAACAGACCCACGCGATATTCTCACTTGCTGGCCGCCACCTCGTGTCCTGATTCCATTGCTCCCTCGCTCGGTCAATGCATTAACCAGCATTACAATAATGAACTTGGTTCAACGCATACCATCGATATCGTCCAGGGGTGTGCCGGTGGTATCTCAGCTCTTATACTCGCATCGCAATTGGCACAATTGAATAAGAGCAATGTGCTCGTGGTAGCTGCGGATGCAGCTCGAAAAGCAGCATCTCACCAGAGTGAAGTATATGAAATCTTTCAAAACGGCGTCTTTGCATGTTGCGTTTCTTATTCGGAAGATGGACCTAGCTTAATTTATCATCAAAGCAGGCAGTATAAAGACTTATATAATGTAGTTACGATCGGCCTCGGTCACGACGCGGATGCAATCATTGCCGCAAATATTGGTGATATGGCAACCGATCCGCGTAAGCATCTCGGCTTGCGGCTAGATAACCACTTAGCAATAAAGTTGATGAAGAAGGCTGAAGGCTTTTATTTAGACTTCATTGAAGAAACTGGTCATCCTGATTTTTTGATTCTGCACCAGGTAAATGAACCAATCATCAATCATCTTGAAAAAGTATTTGCTAAATACCCCGTTATGTTTATCAATATGGCCAGGGAAACAGGCAACTGCGGTTGCGCCACCACGGGTATTTTACTGGACCGGTTAAAAGATAAAGTCCAAAACAAAAAGGTAATGATCTGCAGTTTTGGAACAGGTGGAGTAATTACCGCGGGCCTGTGGCAGTTTTAATTATGACACATTTCATTGAAAAATATTTCTGGGCTTTCAGCATATTTCTTCTTCCTGCCTTATACCTTATTGTTGCTACGACATTCTATTTCATATTTTATGTCTGGAGAAAGACTGAATTGAATGGAAGTAAAATACAATCTGATCCTTTATCGCACTTGCAATTGAAGAGGGAATTAATTTATAGTTTCATCTCTCTCTCGATTTTTGCTGTAACGGGGTTTTTAGTATTTCTTTCATATCACTATAGCGTAAGCTCGATCTACCTGGATATCTACCGTCGCAGCATTGTGTACTTTGGTTTGTCGGTGGTGTTAATGATCGCTTTTCACGACATGTATTTTTACTGGACACATCGTTTACTGCACCTGCCAGGCTGGTATGAGAAGGTACATAGTGTTCATCACCGGTCATCCAACCCATCTCCCTTTACATCACTTGCGTTTCATCCAATTGAAGCCGTGATACAGGCATTAGTGCTTCCGTTGATAGTTGTCATTATCCCTTCGCATCCGCTCGCCATTGTTGCTTTCCTGGTTTATATGGTGTATAAAAATGTGAGAGGTCATGCGGGGTACGAATTCACCACCAGTGACCAGCGGAATAAAAAATGGAACAAGCTGCATAGTTATTCTATCCATCACAACCTGCATCACTTACATGGTAGGGGCAATTATGGTCTTTATTTTACAATTTGGGATCGCCTGATGAAGACATTGAGAGAGGAATGATTACGAGGGAAAATTGACCATTCATTTTTTTCGCTTTTCTTTTGACTTCAACACTTCGTTGTATGCTGAAAGCAAGGCTTCCATTAGCAACTCTTTTGCAAGATTGTTAAGTTCAAACGTTGTTGCTCCCTTTTCTCCCCATTTATTGGGAATGGGATAAATGTTTGCCCTATCCATTTTGGAAAAAACTTTTTGCTCGGATGGGGTTAGGAAAATGTTTGCCGTATTATTTTTTTCGAGATAAGTGGCAAACATTCGCTTTCCGATGATCTTAAAGCCAATTCTCTCGAAATGGGGTACTTGTTCCGTGTAAGGGAAAGAAAGAGCCATTTTTTGAAATGCCTTCATGTCAGTCATGACTGTCGATTTTATTAACGGTAACCCAACTTCTGCATGGACAAGCGAGCCAATAAACCGAGTCTGGCCAAATGTAAATCAGATTCACAAAGTTATCCCTTCGCCCATGGCAGTGTACTGAAGGTCATCCACCGGGCAAAAGTTATTTCAGCAAATCTTTTTATTTGTTTATTTTGGCGACTATTTAACCCGCGCCTATTTCGGTTGCAAAACTGATGAACTAAATGAAAAGATTCACTCTTATTACCGGGGCAAGTGGTGGAATTGGAAGAGAAATGGCTATTGTTTGCGCTCAGCGCGGATTTAACCTTTTACTTGTCGCCCTGGCCGATTCAAACCTTGCTGAATTATCAGAAGAACTGCGGAACAAATATCGTGTCGATATCGATTTCCTGGAATTAGACTTTAGCAAGACCGAGGCTGTCACGGAACTATACCACTGGTGTACCACGAACAACTATGAAGTGGACATGCTAATTAACAATCTTGGAATTGGCGGTAAGGGGAAGTTTAAAAATATTGGTTTGGGGGACATTCAAAAAATGATCCACCTTAATATATATATCTTGTCTGCTGTTACGAATTTGTTTCTGCCAATGCTGAGCCGTCAACCCAGGGCCTACATTCTGAATGTAAGCAGTACAGCAGCGTATTTTAATATACCCCAAAAGATTGTGTACTCTGCCACTAAGGCTTATGTAAATACATTTACCAGCAGCCTGCGTATCGAATTAAAGGGCAGCAATATCTCTGTTTCTCTTCTTTGCCCGGGTGGATCCACGCATCGAGTGGACCAGGTAGTTGAAAAAAGGCTTAATAACTATTTTACGTCTTTGGTCCACGAAACTCCGCAGGCAATTGCAAAGGGTGGGATTGACGGAATGTTGAAAAGCAAGAAATTGATTTTGCCCGGGTTCGCATCAAAGGTTTATATGATTGTTTCTAAAGTCACCCCCGCCTTTATCAGGGACAGAATTACGAACAAACTATTTACTCCTCCAGCTGGGGAAAAGCTGTATACCAAGCCGCCTCAAAAAAAACTGCCTGCTTAAAGCTTTGCCGGCGCAATGACTTGCTTTAATATTACGTGGTTTTTCCCTGAAATAAATTGCCTTGGATACAGTTTTTATTACCGGTGCTACCGGGTTTATCGGTAGGAATCTAACTCTTTCTTTAGCGGAGGCTGGAGTCAGCGTAAATATTTTGGTGAGACCTTCAAGCAACTTGCAAGATCTAAAGCATCCTAACATCAATATGTTTCGAGGGGATATTACTGAGCCTTCGACGATTTTGTCGGCGATGAAGGGATGTAACAAAATTTATCACCTGGCAGGGCTGGCAAAAATGTGGGTGAAGGACAAAACCGAATATGATAAAATAAATGTCGCAGGAACTGGGAATATTTTAAATGCGGCGGGTTTAGCGAAGGTTGAAAAAATTGTAGTGATATCAACGGCGGGTTATTTCCCGCCCGCCGGCGAAGTCCCGGTAAATGAAAAGTGCACGATGCAGACATCCCTGCACACGGCGTATGAGCACAGCAAATACAAAGCGGTGCAACTCGCAACGTCATATTTACAAAGAGGATTACCAATAGTTTTTGTTTATCCAACTAACGTCTTTGGTGCCGGTTTGATCAACGATGGAAATACGGTTGCTATGATGATCCGGGAGTATATCAAAGGAAAATGGAAATTTATTCCAGGGAACGGAAGGGGAATCGGCAACTATGTATATGTAGAGGATGCCGTCCAAGGAATGAAATTGGCCATGCAAAAGGGATCTCCTGGTTCTCATTACATTCTCGGTGGGGAAAACGCAGACTTTGATCGATTTTTTTCTCTTGTAAGAGAGCTCAGTGGGATAAAAAGAAAATTATATCACATTCCCTACGCGGTTATTAAAGCAATCGCAACACTGGAAGAGATAAAAAGCAAATGTTTAGGCCTGAGTCCCGTGATCACACGAGAGTGGGTGAAGAAAATACCTTTTAATTGGTCGAAGGATATCACCAAGGCAACGCAGGAGCTGGATTATCACCCAAGAACACTCAAGGAAGGCATTGGTAAAACAATTGAATGGCTTTATGAAACAAGCCAAATTTGATTTTATCAATTGTTCCGGATCTTTAGATCGGTAAAGAATCCTTCCGTCCCTATGTCAACCCATAACCCGATTGTTCCGCGGGAATCGCCGTGTTTTAAATCGTTTACTATTAATGATGGCTGTTTGTTGTCGTTTATGAAAAGTTTTGCTTGACTGCCCCTCACCTCAATTTTCAATTTTATCCATTCGTTCAATGTCATATCCGCATATGATTCATATTCTCCAGGTGCCTCCTTTCTAAGTTGATCAAATTTGTAGTCAGGAAAAGAGAAATATTGAATTGAATGGTTTCGTCGCAGTTGATCGTCGGCCCTTCCATTTGTTGGACGGAGATAGATACATTCGAATTTTGAATTACTGTCGTTAATTCTGAAGGCAATTCCAATAAACCCTCTTGAAAATTCCGGCGCATTTTTCACAAGCCTGCTGAGCACCTTAACTTCAATAAAGCCATTACCGAACTCAATTCCTTTTATCCGGACAAAAGTGGGTGCATCAGATTCTTTTACCGTAGAGTCCTTGATGACCCTTATGGCTTTCTTTCCCGATAATCTTTCAACTGACATCGACACCTTGATCGCGTCAAGTTCATTTTTTTCCAAATTAATTGCCTGGGAATATAAATTCGTTAGACAGAACAGAAACCAGCCTGTCATTGCGAACGTTCTATTATTCATCGTCAATATTTTTTGAGTCGCTCGAACCTTATTCGAAACCATTTACAAAATAAGCATTTCAGCAACGTTTGTTTCGGGCCAACATTTACCTTTAAGAACTCCTGCCATACGGCAGGAGTTCTTATAATCTATTCAAAGTAAGTATAGAAGCTTTCCACGCGTGTCCTTAGGGCCGCATATGAGTTCTGGTACTCATCGTCTGCCTCCCTCAGCTCCTTTAACGTGTGCAGGACCCCTTCCAGCCACACATGCAAGGCCTCGTGTTCAGGTCCTTTCATCTTGCATTGAGCCACTAAAGTGTCGATCCTTAATTGCAACTGGGCGGCTAGTTGTGAGCCTGCCATTTTGTTTGCTGCATCGGCACTGTTGTCATTGATCACTTTCATCATTGCAGCAACGTTATTCCTGGTGGCGTCATCTGTTTTCCACCGGGCGCCATTATTTAACTGCAAGGCTGCCTTCCCATTGGCAGGAGTCGCATCATGTAATTCGTGTTCATTTTTCTTGTTAGCCTCGAGCACATTGTTAGAACACGCAATAAGAAAAAAGCTCAGGATAGCCATTATTCTTTTCATATACATTTGTTTGAAGTTAATCATCATCTTGTTGCTGTTGTTGATTATTGCTTGAAGTTTCATTCTTTTCGGCTGCGTCGTTTCTACTTTGCATTGAGGCACCATTTCTGATTTCTGTATGCCTGATCTGTCCGCCGAGGTGGGCCGTTCGCGCCATCAAGCCGCCAGAGAGAACGGCTAAAAATAAGACCACTACTCTAAAAACCCGCGCGGCCCGGATCCATTTAACGGAGAACAATGCTCCCAGAGCCAAAACGCCGGCAGCGGCAACAGAAATCATTGCCAGGTTGGCAACTTCTTCATGCCTTTCAATGATGCCTTCCGAAACCCCGGGAGCATTTTCGACAGCTTTTTCAGTTCCTTCTCCTGTAAAAAAGACCGGCAAAGCAGCAATTCCTGCAATCAATATGATGATGTAAGATGTTTTTGTCAGCGTGCTATTCTTAGTCATCAATGCTATAATTAGCATGACTAACCCGACGAATGATAATATAACGGGCACGTGCGTTAATGCTAAATGCATATCAACACTATTCATAAAATATGTTTTTTTGATTAAAAATTGGAAATAACAGAAAATAAGAGTCAGTCAATTAGGCGCGGCGGATGAAAAATACTGGACAGATGTTGATGCGGAACGTAACAACCCTGGCGTGTTAATTTTTTTGGGACATCAAAAACTAAAGAAAAATCTGCCTTTATAATGCCCGGTACAAGAGCAGTACCAATGTTTTGCAGTATCATGGATTTGAAAGGCAACTGATCATCCTCTGATCGGTCAGCATCGTTGTGACCTGGTGAATAGTGCTCAATCAAAAATTTCAATAAAGACACACCGTCCTGTTTCTTGTGTTTAAAGAAGTGTTCAATTAAAACAGGCACCTTCAACAGCTGTCCCAATGGCGTTTGGGTAACTGTTAGCACGACAAGTAGCAATATGGCGGCGCTGATCCTTGCCATTGAGTGCTAAAACTACTTTGTTCTGGCTTCATTCTAAGTGATCTAATAACTTTTGGAACTAAAATATTTGTGAAATATCAAAAGCGCTTACTCGTGGCGTCAATAATTGGATAGTGATGTCTGTAATTTTTATACGTCAAGCGACGTCAAAGTTTTAATATCCAAGTAAAAGACGCCGCTAATCCAACCCCAAATGCTAAGTGATTTAAAATGGCAGTACGCAACAGTAAATATTCAGGTGGCCCTTTCAATCCCAAAACGCCAAATCCCATAGCAGGAAACATGAGGAATAGCGGTAGGGCCGTGGTTGCGATTCCATACAACAAGGGAACCCACCATGGAAGCGGGCTCAATTGTAACAGCAGAATTAGTACATACAGTGCACAGGTGAGTAGCATTCCGATTATGTAATGGTAAAGAAGAAATCTCCTTAGTGGGACTGATTTCCCGGGGCTGCTTCTAATATCCGCCAGAAAAATGGTTCCTTTTGCGGATGACTCAATCCATTTGCCTGTTAGTCCCGCGGGAACTCCTGCTGCCATTCCCGCTGATCGCAACAATCCTCCCACAATATCCATTGTAAGCGTACTCACCGCAGATACTAAGAGTAGGGTCAATAATACTTTCATAGGATTCTTTCGTTTGCGGTTAGAAAATTGTGTGAGATGGTTTTGTCGCCAACATGATCAGCAAGCTGATCACTGCTTATAATGTTTGCTCCTTTTCGCTCGCATTGAAGAAGCGATGCCAGTTTCTTTTTTGTACTCTTCGAGCCTACGGCGTCCTCGATAATTATAGTGTTGAATTTTTCTCTTATTGCTCCCCTTGCCGTGCCTCTTACGCAAGCTTCGGCAAACAGACCAGAGATATACAGTTCTGTTATTTGGTTTTCTTTTAAGAAACGGAAAAGCTGTTTGTTAGTGAGCGCATTCATTTTTGATTTAGTGTAGATGGTGGTAGTTACAACATTTACTTTGTTGTGGATGCCGGTGCCCTTTCCTCCCTTTTTGCAAACGTTTCCGGTCAATAAATTGAGTATGGGGTTGGTCCACTCGTTTACTGTATAGATGACCGGCAATTGATTTGTTTTAAAAAAAGCAATCGACCTGTTCAAATTGCTTGTAAACGTCGGCACCGCGGTCGGATCCATGTGTAACCGTGAACGGGCATCTAATAAATTTTCCTGCACGTCAATTACCAGGAGTGCTTTTCCATTTGGGTTTTGTGCTGTTATCGAATTTTCCGCGGTTAAGGCTGCTGTTATCATAATGATTGGTTTAATGATTCATCAATTTTTATTACGATGCAAAACTATTGCTGGTCAAAAAGCAAGACAATCACGGAAAACCGTGATAGCATAAAGAATTCGCTAATTGTAGAAATGCTGTCAATTCCAGAACAGCCTGAACCCTTTTTTTATCAATTCCATGGAATTTTTTGCATCCAGCTTTTCGAGCAGATGGCGTCGGTGCGTTTCTACGGTGTTGATGGAGATCTTTAGCTGGCTGGCGATCATTTTAGTGGAGAAACCCTCGGCAATCAGTTTTAAAACTTGTCTTTCGCGTTCCGTCAATGTACTGACCAGGGGCGTGTTGTTAAACGATAGCTTATAAGTCACTTCGTTGATGTCAGCGGGATATTTGAAAAGATCAAGCAACTGCAGCTTGTGCAAGACTTTATCCAGGTGACCGGCGTTATCGATTGACAAATTGTATACCGTATGTTGTATCCACATCCATTCACCTGTTCCTTTTTTAAACCGGTAATTCAGGACCTGCGGTTCGCGCTGTGGCGTATTAAAAGATAGTTTTGAAATCTTAAGAGATTCGATTATGCGGTCACCAAGCATTCTTCTATCATCGGGGTGAACTTTTGAAAACCAAAAATCGAGCCCTCCCCGTTCATGTTCCTTGGGCAAATAACCTGTGAATGTTTGGTAGCAACTGTCGAAATACATAAAGCTGCAAGTCGCGTATCTGAACAAAAAATAACAGTACTTGTTATCGTCACCGTCGGTGGGAAAGAAATTGTCCGGGACATTGCACTCTTCCGCAATAAGGCCATGCAATTGATCATATTCCTTCTTTAACATGCTCAATAAATTAATTTCAAAGCTAGGAATTAAAAATAACCAGATGAGAAAGTAAGGATAGGATTCACTGATTTTTGACAATCGTTTCTTACTGGTTTTAACGTTGTCCCTCCGTTATATCCTGATTTTTTCAGAAATTCAACAACTTTCTTTTCTCCATAGTTCAATTCAATAATTTCCTTGAGTGCGTCTTGTTTGTCCTTTTGTTTGTCGTAATAAGATTTGCAAATGGCATACCCAACAAAGTAGCCTAAGTCGGCATGGCCATTTGGTGCACTTGTTCCGTTATAAAGCCAGTTTTTTCTATCCTTCCTCAACATTTCCTTTTGAAAGCTTGCCCACACGCTTTGTTCATTGGCCTTTCCATATGTCATATAGGAAGAGATAACAGGTTTTTGCAAGAGAAGTTCTGATATAAGATCACAGGCACCCTCCCGTATGCAATCGTCCAACAAGGTTTCTTTACCAGAGCTACTTGCTTTTTGTTGCGTATGTCCAAGTTCGTTGCGAATTTTTGTATTGGTTTGTTGGTCCGTTGTTTATTAGTTTCATGGGACGTCACAATTACACTTGGCTGAACTGGAGTTAGACGATTAGACAAATAAACAAATAAACCAATAGACAAGCAGTTCCTTCAAACTCTAAGTGAACCACGAAAGCCCCTTGCCGCAAAGTAAGACTCAGCACCGTTGGCGTACACGAAAACATTACCAAAGCGGAATTCACCAGAGATGGCGCCCCCAAGTTTCCGAATACTCGTCGGTGTATTTAACCAGCTCGAGGTTTTTGCATCGAAAGTTCCAAACTTCTGCAGCTCCCTGTATTGCTCTTCTGTTAAAAGCTCAATGCCCATATCAGAGGCCATGTTAACGGCGCTGTTCTCTGGTTTATGTTCTTTCCTTTTCTCCAGCGCTTCATGATCGTAGCAAAGACTCCGTCGCCCTTTAGGACTTTCTGACGAGCAATCATAAAACAAGTATTCGCCCGTCTTTTTATCATAACCAACAACGTCGGGTTCACCGCCGGTTATTTCCATTTCATCGAGTGACCGCAGTTTTTCAGGGCTACCTTCTAGCTTTGCCTGTATTTTAGTCCATTCAAGGCCCTTATGGCGGTTCATTTTTTTCTCAAACCGCGCTTTCAATGTTTTGAACAGTTCTTTATGTTGTTCTGGTGACAACTTCTTTTTACCGCTGGTAGTGATGCTCATATTTAATATGTTTTGGCGATGGAGGTTATTTCATTTGCTAATCATTTAGTCCCTTTCCTTTGAGAATTTGGTTTCTATATTTTTCAATTCTTGACTCGCGCGTTTTAGATAGTTTGGGTTGTGAAAAATAAAAAATGTATGCCCTCTGTCTCCCCGGCGTCAATGCATAAAAAGCAGTTTTCAACGCAGGCGTCTTATTTAATTTCTTCTGGAATTCTTCTGGAATGATGAACTCGGCAGTCTTTTTAAAATTCACTTTCAGCCCGGCTCTTTCCACTTCAATGGCTTCATAAGTATAGGCTTTCACAATTTTTTCCATCTCCACTATTTCGCGAACATTAGTGAAACGGATCTGGCGGGCCGACTGCACATTCTTCGTTTGCTGGATCAGAATATCATTGGCGTCATTTAACAAAGCACCTTTGAAAAACAACAGTGCACAGTATTCTTTGAATACATGTATTAAAACGATGTTCCTATCCTCATAGGTGTAACAAGGACAGCCCCACTTCAATTCTTCAGTCAGCCCGCAGTCAAGAACAATCATTCTCAATTTCTTAATCTCTTTCTGCCATTTTTCGTTTTTATCAAAGTACCAGTCGACTTTAGGATTCATTTTATTCATTTATTGATTAACGAACGATCCGGAAACAGCCACTTTTCCGTCAGTTTGCTCCATCAAAACGACTCGGCGAAGCCGAGCAGGCCTGAAATACCGTGATACTACAGTGAGAGTCAGCAGTAGCACCGACGGAAATATTTCATTCATTGAATCGTCCACTGCGATATGCGAAAATACTGCCCCCGACATGATGAAGAAAAATCCGGCATAAGCCCATTCCTTAAGTAAAGGAAATTTGGGCATAAGCAAAGCTACAACTCCCAAAATTTTCCAGACAGCCAGTATTGTTAGAATATAGGCAGGGTAGCCCAAATGTGTAATCATATCCATACCGCCTTGTCCCTCTTTGGCTTTGAATAACTGTAATAACCCGGTTGATGTCATTCCCACCGCAAGCCAGATAGTGGAAATCCAATAGATAACTTTAATTCTCTTTGTCATACTATGTTATTTTAGTTTGTTTAGAATGTCTTGTATTCGGTTGTGTGCCATATTTATACCCTGGGCAAAGGGTAACTTCAACATCTCGTCTCGCTGTGCAACGGATTCATAGATTACGTGCATATTGAGTTTGCTGGTATCGTCGGTGAGTTTTTCAAATTCCAGGATCTCAAGCTGAACGCCAAAGGAGGTATTCTCAAATTCAAAAGTTCGCGTGATTTTTTTATTCGGAGCGAAATCATGGATTGCTCCGTTGAACCGATGCTTGTTTCCTTTGGAATCCGTCGTTTCAAATCGGTAGCTGCCGTGTTTCGTATTTTCGAGTTTCAACACTTTCGTTCCCATCCATTGCTCAACAATTTCGGGATCTACGTATGCTTTAAAAAGTAATTCCAACGGCAATTCAAATTCCCTTGTAATTACTATTTCCTGTTTGCCGTCTTCAGCGTCGATTTTTGTTTTCCGTTCCATGATTACTGGAATTGTTTTGTCATTTGTCAATTTTGAATGAGCCCGATGATGTTACTGTCCGTATCCCTTACACTCGCGACTAATCTTCCTCCTCCAACATTTTTTACATCCTGGATGATTTTTGCACCGCCATCAACAAGAATTTGTAAACTATTCCTGATATCGTCAACATGATAGAATGCGGTCATTCCTGCTTCCGGATTGTTTGGTACTAATCCAATGTCCTGGTCGCCAACCTTGAAACCAACATAATAAGGTTGGTCAGCGTATGGTTCAACTTCCAATAGTTTTTGAAATAGAGTCTTTGACTCCGTTATGTCCTTAACAGGATAGATTATAGTTTTGACGCCTTTATTCATAAAACTTCATTTTTTGGTTTTGTATTTTTTCATAATCCCTTCCAGCTTGTTAAACCTATCGTCCCACATTTTGCGGAACGGTTCAATAAAGTCAGCTATTTCTTTCATTTTTTTTGCATTGAAGTGATAGTAGATTTCCCTTCCCGTTTGCTCTTGTTTAAGCAATTCGCATTCGGTGAGTATTTGTAGGTGTTTTGAAACTGTTGGTCTTGCTGTGTCAAAATTTGCAGCTATGGCGCCGGCAGTCATAGATTGCGAGGCTACCAACAGGAGGATTGCTCTTCTGGTCGGGTCCGCTATTGCCTGGAAAACGTCTCTTCTTAGGTTCATTATGTAGCTATTTGGCTACAAATATACATGTAGCCATTTAACTACACAAATTTTTTTTTGAGGTTTTTCTATTAAGACAGAAAAAGGGTTGGGAACAGCAGTTATTTGAACGCAAAAAACCGTTCAGCATTCTTATAAAATATCCTTTCTTTCTGGTCTGCTGATGAGAAGTCCATTTCATTTATGACTTTCTTTTCCATCAACGACAATATTTTCTTGCTTTTTCCATTCCGCCTGTTACTAAAGTCATACGGCAAAAAGGTACATTGAAATAAATTAAAATATTCAGGCGGAAAGGTTGCATACAACGTTTTGCATTGCCCATCCCTCTTGCAAAGCATTGCCGTCATCTATTGTTGGGTTTCGTTCTGCTTTGGGTTTATAACCATGGCTGTGAAAATCCAATACACCCATGAAATAGTCATCAATAACATGGCGACATGTGGAAACCAAAACGACAGCACACACAATGACAAGTAAAAAAGAAAAGCAACGCGGCTTGATCTATAGATAACTTTCACAAACATGTCGTGACT
>AR_comb_assmDRAFT_10031884_pt1 | contig 37183 bp, 28 predicted proteins | sample ArasoioldDNA_FD_10543 | JGI IMG/M metagenome (IMG submission 10543) | reverse complement strand
CAAGGCTTGGTCATAAGCAGGAACCCGTCAGCTCCGAGGACGGCGATTGCTGGTGCCGCACTCAAAGGTGCCGCTGGGTCGCAGCTCTCACAGTTGAGCTTCGACATGCGCAGCGACAGCGAGTGCAGCACCCGGGCGCCTCAATTCGTAATCGTAACCGCTGACGAGATCGTCCATAAAGCGAGCTGCGCCAGTGGAACCATTCAGGCGCTGTCGGTGTCTGGCTGGCGGCGCGTGACCATCGATCCCGCAAACCCTGGGCAGCTGTCGCCCGCGGTGGCCCCAGGGATGGCCGTGAAGACCATTGCCCTGGTGATGGATAGTCCTATTGGTACGGGAATGGCTGTGCTCGACAACATTAACGTCAACGGCAGGTACATCGGCAGGCAGTAGAGCCGAGCAACCGCTCATCCCGAGCAGGCCTGGACTTACGGTTCAGGCCTGCTTGGCGTTTTGGCGCCCGAGGGCGCGCCGTCCGCTATCTCTCGGCAATTGCCGACAGTGTTCAATGAAGCCACAGACTAAGGTGTGGTCGCGGGTTTGAAACAGTCCGCGAACGCGTCGGTGACGGTGTAGCGGATGACGTGCTCGTACTCAGGCCCGAGGAACCGGCGGAGCCGATCGGTGTTCATAATGTACTCGCCGGTCATATAAGGAATAGCTTCGGGAGGGATTGCAGAAATCTGCTGCTTCCACAGGAAGGTCAGAACCTGCCGCATCACCCATTTTCCGGGCACGCGCACCAGTTTCGCCCGCGCCATCGCAATGCATTTTTCAAATGTGAGGGGCTCTCCGCGGCCCGCGACGTTGAGCACCGTGAGCCGCTGCGTCTCTGGTTCGCGCTGCAGGATATGCCGGATCAAGCGCGCCATATCGTCAACATGGATGAACTGAATCTTGTTGTCGAGGTACTCCTGGCCTCGCGGCAGCATGCACGGCAGGCGCTTGCCTTCGTTCCGCATTTTCTCGGCGCGCGCACTTTTACCGTTCGGTGTCCCCCCGAACGCATCCATCAGGTAGTTTTTGACACTGGCTCCGGCAAAAATGTGCGGCCGCAAAATGTAAACGCTGCATCCACGCAGGGCAGCGCAACGCTGTTGAACCACTTCATCGGATTCTTGTTTGTGTATGGCGTAAGGCAGCGTGTGTGCGCCGAAGGCGGATTCCTCTGTCGCAGGCGCCGGCAGATCTGGCCCGTACACCGCGACGCTGCTGGGAAAGATGAACTGCTTAATGCCGTCGTCGGCGGTGCGATTCACTTCGGTGACTGCTTCCATCACGCGCGCCGTACCGGCAACATTGATCTGCCACATGCGCTCTACGTCGAGTACGCCCGCGCGCACAGGATCGATCACGCATGCCAGATGGACGACGGCGAAGGGATGGGTATCGCGCAGCAGTTCAAAGAGTTTCCGGGTGGAGGACTCCTGGCCCAGGTCCAGGCTCTCAAATTGCAGTTCGGAGTCGGTCTGGGGTGGAGTAACGTCCACTCCGATTACCGAAAAACTGCGGAGCAGCGGCAACAATCTGGATCCCAGGTTGCCCGAAACGCCGGTCACCACCACCACAGGTCTGGCCATCAGTTTTTTTGAGGTGCAGGAGTCTGTCCCGACGAGGGCTGTGCCGCCGGGGCCGTGCCAGGCGTACCCGGCCGTGGACGCGGCATCCGCGGTGGCGGCGTCGGCATCGGAGCCGGACCGCCCGGTCCAAAATACGCTTCGTTGGAAACGGAGCTGAAAGAGGCGTTCAACTTTTCCATCTTCTCGCGCAGGCGGTCGTTCTGAATTTTTCCACGAATCTCGTTTTTGGCCTGATCGAGGGGCATCATGCTCTTGCTGTTCATTTTGTATATGTAGTGCCCGCCGGCATCGCTGATGACCTGCGAAACCTCGCCTGGCTTCAGATCAAACACGGCGATATGAGGCTGAGGCAGACCGTTGCGGCGGACGCTCGGCAGGTTCACCGTAGGAGATTCGATCTTCATGCCCCCGGCGTCAAACGCCTCCTTCTGTAGCTTGGCGATGTCCTCTCCGGCCGCGGCGCGGGCTCGCAAGGAATCTGCCAGCTTGGTCATGGCCTCCTCATTCTTCTGCGCGTTGGCCTTCTCGGCGTCCTCTTTGGCCTTCTTCTGCTGCGCCGTCAGCTTGTCGTCCTTATCGTCGTCTTCAGCCGCTTCCGCCTCAACCCCCTGCTTGGTGCGCGGCACGAAGATGCGGTCGAGGTTGTATTGCTCGAATGCTTCAGGATTGTCTTTGTAGTACTTCTCGATATCGGCGTCTGAGATGTCGGCAGCTTCGTCCTGGAGTTTTCGCTGCAATTGATTGCTGAGGACCTGCATCTTCACGTACTCCAGGGTCTCGGTGTACTGCGCGGTCTGGTCCATACCGCGCTCTTTGGCTTGTTGCGACATGGCAAGCAAACGGGGAAGTACGCTGGCCAGTTGCTTCCTTTGCTGCGGCGTAGTATTCGGCGCAAGCGCATTGGCGAGCTTCTCAAACTCAGCCTTGGTGATGACGGTCTTGCAGTCGGCAGAAGCGCTCGAAGCCGCAGGCTTTTCGGCGCATACGCCCGTAATCGTGAGGACCGGGGCATCAGCCGGCACCGATGCCGAGGTATCAGCCGGTGTTGCCGCTGGGGCCTGGCTCGGCGGCGGAGGCGCGCTCTGGGCAGCCTGTCCCCAAGAAAGCGTCCCTAGCAAAACACACACCAGCCAACTCATACGCATAACCGTTATCCTCCGGGATTGGTCCACCAGAAAGGTGTAAATGTAAATGCCAAGCAGGAAATCGTAGCACAACCAGTAGTGATTAAGTCGCCGCGTGATCGAGCGATTGAGCCATTGGGTGATTGAGTGTTTGAAAATTCAACGGCATGTGGTCGGAGGCGAAGCTTCTTCGTGGATTGCATGTTAAATCTCACAAGGACTCAATCGCAAAAATGACCAATCGCTCCATGGCTTTGCCGTTTCTGAGCTTAGCGGCGATAATTCCAGCATGTCAGGCACGCCGGCGATGTCTCCATCGGATTTGATGCGCGCGGAGAAGCGCGCAGTCGCTGGAAATTCGGTCCTGGCAGCCCTGGTAATCACCGGCCTTAAGGTGGCGGTGGGCGTTACCACGGGGAGCCTGGGCATTCTTTCCGAAGCCGCGCATTCCGGGCTCGATCTTATCGCATCGGTGCTGACATTTTTCTCCGTGCGCGTCTCCGACAAGCCCGCGGATGCCGACCATCAGTACGGTCACGGGAAGGTCGAGAACTTTTCCGCATTCGTCGAGACCGGGTTGCTCCTGCTGACCTGTGCTTGGATCATCTACGAAGCGGCCCTGCGCATATTCTTCCGCCATATTGAGATCGAGCCTTCGATCGCAGCTTTCGCCGTGATGTTGTTTTCCATGATCGTCGACTGGTGGCGTTCCCGCGCCCTTAGCCGCATTGCCAACAAGTACGATAGCCAGGCCCTCGAGGCCGACGCTCTTCATTTCTCCACTGACATCTGGTCCGCAGGCGTCGTCGTGCTTGGTCTCGCGATCGTCATGGCAGGGCGAAGCTATCACATCAGCTGGCTGGCCGATGCCGATCCGATCGCGGCTTTGTTCGTCGCGGGTGTAGTGATCTCGGTGAGTTGGCGCTTGGCGCGGCGCACCATCGATGCGCTACTCGATGCAGCTCCTCCGGGCGTGCGCTCCCAGATTTACGATGCAGTGTCGCGCGTCGATGGCGTGCTGGAGGTCGACCGCGTCCGCATCCGGCGTGCTGGAAATCGCTACTTCGCCGATCTTGCCGTGGGACTTGCCCGTAGCGTAACCTTCCAGCGATCCGGCCAGCTTGCAAGCGCAGTGACAGAGTCCGTCCGCCGCGTCCTTCCCGATGCGGATGTGACGGTGCAACCCCTGCCGCGAGCGCTACACACGGAAAACATCTTCGATCGCATCCGCGCGGTGGCTACGGACCACAACCTGAATGTTCACGACATCAGCGTGCAGGACCTTGCCGGACACCTTCACGTCGAGCAGCATATCGAACTCGACGAGCGGATGACGCTCAAGGAAGCGCACGATCAGGTCACCGGACTGGAAGCCGAGATGCGGCGGGATGTCCCGGAAATTGCTGAGATCCTTACTCATATCGAAAGCGAGCCGGCGACGATTGAGCGTCCGGAAGAACTGGTGGGAGACGCCGAACTTGAACATCGGCTGAAAGCGGTAGCTGCGCAATTTCCCGAGATCCTCGACGTGCACGACTTCATCTTCAAGCGCGTCCGCGGCCGACTGTACGTTTCCTGCCACTGCACGCTGTCCGACAACTTGTCGCTCGCGAGAGTGCACGATATTCAGACCGAACTGGAAATTCGTTTCAAACAGGACGCGCCAGAGTTGTTTCGCGTATTAATCCACCCGGAACCGAGCACAGATAATCGGAGATAGAACGTGATTTCTGCGAAAACAATCTGGACGGATAACGAACGCTACATCGGCGAAGCCACGTCGAACCATGCAGTCGTCATGGACACGGCGAAAGAGAAAACGGCGAACACTCCGATGGAGCTGGTTCTCATCGCACTCTGCGGCTGCACCGCGTCTGACGTGGTCGGAATTCTTCGCAAGAAGCGGGAGCCCTTCACCAGTCTCGAAGTCAGCGCCGAAGGCGAGCGTGCCGAGGGATATCCCTCCGTTTATACGCACATCAAGCTGACCTACCGCATCGGTGGTAAAGTGTCGAGCAAGGCGATGGAGGACGCGGTGCGCCTGTCCAAGGAAAAGTACTGTTCGGTATCGGCCATGCTGGAAAAGACGGCGAAGATCACGATCGCGATCGAGTACATAGGTTAAATCGCTAGGTTCAGTCGGTAAGCGTAAGCATGTTCACGCCAGCCGCAAAGCGGCGGTGCGTGAACGCTCGGCACGGATGTGCCGGGTCGCGAATGGAAATACTGCGAGTCCCGGAGGGACGGCACAGCGCCCGTCACGAGCAGATTGATGCCACATATCGTTCTCTTCACTCAACCCGGGTGCTTCTCCTGCGAACTGTTGCGGGTCTACCTGGAGGCTCGCGAGATTGCATTCGAAGAGCGTGACATCAGCAAGGATTCGGAAGCCCGCCGCGCAATGACCGAAACCTGCGGCAGCAATGAAACCCCCACGATGCTCATTGACGAAGAAGTGATCATCGGATTCGATCCCAGCCTGCTTGACCAGATTCTCGACTCGCCAGCATCATCAGACTCGGTGAACTGAGCTGAGCGCCCGAAATTCCAATTCACATTCGCATGCGCTGCGCGGATATTTGTTTATCGCGTTGGCAACACTTCTGTGGGGAGTGTCGGCGTCGCTCGGGCGCGCGGTATTCACCGGCAGGCTCCCGTTGGCGGGGGAAGCCTTGCATCCGATCGATCCGCTGATTCTGTCGCAGACCCGCACATCGTTTTCGCTGTTGGTGCTGCTGCCGCTGCTTGTTGGGCGCCGAGGATGGCAGCGCATCAAGCTGCCCACACCCGATCTCATTCAATGCCTCATCCTCGGCATGCTGGGTGTGGCCGCCTCGAATTATTTCTATTATGTCGCCATCCAGAAGACGAGCGTCGCCATCGCGATCGTCCTGCAATACACCGCGCCGGTGTGGGTACTCCTCTACGTGGTTGCTCGTGGACAGCAGAGGCTCTCACTGCAGAAGATCGCCGCGGTGCTGGTCGCGGTCGCCGGGATTTCGCTGACGATCGGCATCATCGGAGGCAAGTCGGCGGCGCCACTCCGGTTCGATTCCTACGGCCTGATCGCCGCGATGCTGGCGTCGTTCTCCTTCGCGTTCTACAACGTCGGAGGACATGGCATCCTGGCCCGGCACGACCGCTGGCGCGTCCTGGTCTGGACGCTCACCTCGGCCGCTGCCTTCTGGCTGGTAGTCAATCCGCCGTGGAAGGTTGTGGCAGCGCATTACAGCCCCGCGCAGTGGGGATTCTTGTTCGTCTTCTCGATGATCTCGGTCCTGGGATCGTTCTCCCTTTACTTCCTCGGCCTGCAGCACCTCGAACCGACGCGAGCCATCATCGCCAGCTGCCTCGAACCGGTGTTTTCGATCCTGCTCGCGGCGGTGCTGTTGGGCGAAGGCGTGCGGCCGATCCAGACGCTCGGGATTGTCTTGGTTCTATCGGCCATTGTGATTGTGCAGTTGCCGGGAAGAGGTTCGGCGGATCAAGAGCCGGTGGTGGTCGACCCGATCGAATAACTTGAAGCATTAGCATTGACTCCAGAAGGCTAACTGGGACTCGCTTCAGAGGGTGCAATGCGCTTCTACACAAATAGTGAATATGACGAATGGTCTCGGAATCGAGACCGCTTCAGCGCTGCCCGCAGATATTCCAACGACATTCTTGTAGACAGAATAACGTTTACAGTGTACATTTAACCGATTTGCGCACGAAGGCCAATTTCTGTGGAAGCCCTCGTCCCTAGAGTCCAGCAGCTTACGCAAACACATTCAAGTAGTAACTAAAGCAGCCGGTTTTCCGCGGCGAAATCCAGGCGCGGCGGAAAAGAACACCGTTGTGTGCAATGCGCGATCCGTCACTTCAAAGACACAGGAGACTCACCCTTGTTCACCTACCGTCGAACCATACCGTTCTCGGCAGTTTACTGTTTGGTCGTCGCAATGTTCTTAGGAAATTTCTCTCCCGCACAATCCGTTGTGCAATCCCGAATCGCAGGCCCTGTTCGGGATGAACAGCGCTCCGCCCTGCGCAGCACCACGCCGGTACTCGTTAAGCGCAGCCTTGATGCGGGGCGACTGCCGGCCAGCCAGAAACTCGGCCACATGGTTCTGCTTCTTGCGCCCACCACACAGCAAGAACACGCCGCCGCCAAACTCGTGGCCGCGCAGCATGATCCCTCGTCACCGCAATATCACAAGTGGCTCACACCCGCGAAGTATGGGGAGCGCTTCGGCGTAACTTCAGAAGATGCGCAAAAGGTGCGACAGTGGCTGGAGAGCAAGGGCCTGACGGTTCATGAGGTTTCCCAGAGTCGCCGTTTCATCTCATTCAGCGGCACCGTCGGCCAAGTCGAACAGACCTTCTCGACCCAGATGCACTCCTACAGCTTCAAGGACCGGAAATTCATCGCCAACTCCACCGATATCCAGATTCCCGTCGCACTCGCGCCAGTGGTGAAGGGAGTGGTGCGCCTGCACAGCGATCCGCATCAACCCACACTCAAGATTGGAGACAAGATCAAGGTCGAGAAGAAGACAGGAAAAATCGAAGGCCCCTATGGGCTCCATTTTATGGGGCCCGCCGATTTTGCCACTATTTACAACGTGCAGCCCTTGTACGATGCTGGCATCAACGGCGCCGGCCAGACAATCGCCATCGTCAGCCGCAGCAGCCTGGTCGATCCGAACTACGGCGTCGACGGCATCCAGGACATCCGTGACTTCCGCAGCGTCATGGGCCTTCCCGCAAATGATCCGGAGATGATCGTAAACGGCGACGATCCGCTCGTTAATTCCTTCAACGACACGGTTGAGGCTCTTCTCGACGTGACCTGGGCCGGCGCAGTCGCTCCCATGGCCCACATCGTGGTTGTCGCCTCCCAGAGCAACTTCGCCGATGGCGTCGACGCCTCTGCCGTCTACATAGTCGACCACAATCTCGCGCCCATCATGAGCACGAGTTTCGGTTCGTGCGAGCAGAATCTTGGCCCCGTCCAGAACGCTTTCTACAACGCACTCTGGCAGCAGGCCGCTGCCCAGGGCATCACCGCGTTCGTTTCCTCCGGAGACAATGGCGGCGCGGGTTGCGACGACCAATCGTCCGGGTACTTTGCTTCCAACGGAGTTGCCGTGAACGGCCTCGCCTCCACGCCCTACAACGTGGCCGTGGGCGGCACCCAGTTTGAAGACACGGATAATCCCGACGCGTATTGGAGCGTCACTTCCGACCCATCGAATTTCAAGTCGGCGCTCGGTTACATCCCGGAAAAAGTCTGGAATGAAAGCAGCAACGATCCATTCTTCACATCTCTGTGGGCGGGCAGCGGCGGCGTGAGCACCGTCTATGCGAAGCCGGACTGGCAAACCGCTTCCGGCGTTCCCAACGACGGCCAACGCGATCTGCCCGATATTTCCTTGGCGGCTGCGGGACATACCGGCTACGCCCTCTGTTTTCTGGGCAGTTGCGGTTTCCCCGACTTCGTCAGCCTCTACAGCGTAGGCGGGACGTCGGCTTCGAGTCCTGCAGCCGCCGGCATTATGGCCTTGGTGCTGCAGAAGATGAACGGCCAACCGCAAGGACTCGCCAATTATGTCTTCTACAATCTAGCCGCGACCAGTGGCGTCTATCACGACATTGTCGATGGCAACAACAAAGTGCCCGATACTAATAGCCAGTACACCGTCGGCTACGATGCGGCCGCTGGGTTCGACCTCGCGACCGGCCTCGGCTCTTTCGATGCGGCGGCGCTCGTCAACAATTGGGCCGGCGCCTCGGCCGCGAAGGGTTCGACTACAACGTTGACTCTGGCCAGCGGGTCCGCCCACGTTGTCCACGGCACAGCGGTTTCGTTCAACGTTGGGGTAAAGTGCTCCGGCGCCGGATGCGCGGCTCCGACGGGTGATGTAGCCCTGCAAGGATCCTCTGGTGGAAACTTCGTGGGCCTCGGGGCCGCTCAGCTCGTTCCGAGCGCCCCGACTAGCACGGCGACTGCGACCACCACTACGATTCCCGCCGGAACCTACGCCGTCTTGGCACGCTACAGCGGAGATGGCACCTACCAGTCGAGCTCGTCGAGCTCGATCAACATCACAGTTTCGTCGGAGCCCAGCCAGATGGTGATGGGCGGCATTTCCGGCGGCTGGTTCATTACGAATCCGCTGACGCTCGGCTACGCTGAGCCGGTGACGCTCTTCGTCGCAGTCGCTGGCAACTCGGGAAGCGGTCATCCCACAGGCCAGATATCGCTGCTGGTCGACGGCGTTCCTCCCAGCACCGTTGGCAGGGATTTCCAGAGCCCAAGTACCCTCATGCTGAATTACGGCGAAAGTTCCTTCGTCTTTGGCAACGGAGTCACACCTACCGGACAGTCCAGCGTGCTGCCGAACCTCAGTCCCGGTTTTTCGGCCGGGACGCATCAGGTAGTGGCCAGCTATCCTGGAGACAGCAGCTTCAACGCTGCACAGGCCAACTACAGCTTCAACGTTACCAAGGTGGATTCCATCGTCGCCGACTTCTTCTCGCTCGGCACGGCGGTCGTGAATGTCCCCGTCACGCTGGCTGGTCAGCTCGTACTGGCCAACAATGGCTGTGCGCCCTACGGAGGCACGGTCACGATCACCGACTACTCTGTAAATCCGCCAGTTGTGATTGGGTCGGCTCCAGCCGATCAGCAGTATTGTGATTCCTATTCCGTTCCAGTCACATTCAGGACCGCGGGCAATCATCAGCTACGGGTGAGTTTCAGCGGAGACAGCAACGTCAATCCCTCTTACAACAGTTATCTCTTCCCGGTCGGCACTGACAGCTACTCCTATGTAACTCTTGGCTCAGATGTGTCGAGCACGATGGCCGGCAGTCCGGTGACACTCTCGGCGCAGGTCGGCTCCGATGTTCGTCAATACATCGCTACCGGAACTATGACCTTCCTCGATGGCGCCACGGTTCTGGGCACAGCGCCGCTCGACGCGACAGGTACGGCCACGCTGGTGGTCAGTTCGCTGACAGCGGGATCGCACAACCTCTCATCCAACTATTCGGGCGATGCCGTGCTGCAAGCTTCGTCGGGCGGCCCGATGATCGTGACTGTCGCCGACTTCACCCTGCAGGCACAGCCGAACTCCCTGACGCTGGCTGCTGGTCAAAGCGGAACCGCGATGCTTAGTATTCTCCCCATTGGTGGTTCGACTCAGACCCTGCAACTCTCGTGCGGCACGGTTCCGGCGGGGATCAGTTGTGCCTTCGCTCCCGCATCCGTGACCCTGGACGGCACCAACGCCGCTTCCGTGCAGATCACCGTTAGCGCGCACAGCGCTGCGGCCAAGATCGTCCAGCACGGCCGCGTTCTGGGCCTGATTGCGCCATTCACTGTTGCCGCTCTGCTTTTGCCTTTTGGAGGTCGGCGCAAACGCAAGACGATCGTTTTGGGTATCGTCGGTGTTTTTGTGCTGGGTTTGTCTGGCACCGGCTGTGGTGGTAGTTCCAGTACCCCGCCACCTCCCGCGCAGAAGAACGTCTATGTACTGAATGTCACCGCTACCGGCAATGGGACGTCGGCCAAGACAACACCGTTAGTTGTAACGGTCAACAACTAACCCGCAAGAATCATCAACAACAAAGGGCGCCGCGCTATGCGGCGCCCTTTGTTTTTCCCAGGCGCTTTAACAGTCAAGATTCAACAATTGGATTACCTCCGGTTACTTCGGTGCGCCAGATGACATTTTCGTGACAACAGGCCCGACGGCAATTCGCTAGGCTTTCCATACCCCCGAAAAATGTTCTGAGGTTTGAGCTATGAGTAGCCGTTACACCATCTATGCGCTCGCTTTTCTCTGCGTGACCTTCACGCCAAGTTTCGCGCACCATACGGCTGTCATCGTGAACAAAGATAATGCTGTGGCGAACGTATCGTCGACGCATCTGACGAAAATGATTCGCGGTGAAGTGAAGAAGTGGCCCGACGGCAAGAACATCATCCTGGTTCTTCACAAGGACTCTGCCGGCGAACGGGAGGCGCTCGAACACCTGAACAAGATGAGGGCAGGAGAGTGGACCGCGTTCGTCATCGCCCACAAGGATTCGATCCTCTTTGTCGACACCGATGCCGATGTGCTCAAGGCCGTGCAGGCAGAACCCGGTGCGCTGGGACTAATCGAGGTCCACTCGATCGACAACCGCGTGAATATCATCCGCGTTGACGGCAAGTTGCCAATGGAATTCGGGTACCTACCCCACTAGCGAAAACCCACTCACCACGGAGGGCACAGAGGTTCACAGAGGAAGCTTCGGCTCACGTCCTCTCTGCTCCTCTATTTCCTCGGTGGTAAATTGTGGATCCATGGGGCGCTGAAGCCGCAAGAGATGGAAATACCGCCGGGCCTTCTTCACATCGCGCGCGATCTGCTCGCGCAACGCATCGACGGACGGAAACTTGATCTCATCCCGCAGGCGTTCGAGGAAACAGATCTCTACTTGCGTATCCGGCGTCAATTCGAGCGGATGAAAATTCAACAGATGCGTCTCAATGGCGAATAGTTCCGCTCCGAATGTCGGACGATTTCCCACATTCGTCACCGATTCAAACTGCTCGCTCCCGACGCGCGTCCATGTGATGTACACGCCATCCCTGGGCACGAGTTCTTCATACCGCGCCATATTGATGGTGGGCACGGTGTACTTCGATCCGTAACCGCGCCCGCGCCCGGGATTACCAAGGATGCCAAACGGCCGTGCCAGCAGATGGCGCGCGCGGCTCACATGCCCTTCGCTGATCAATCGGCGTATCTGACTACTCGAAACGGTCTCTCCCCGTAACTTCATCTCGGGATAAACCTTCACCTCGAATCCCATCTCGCGCCCAAGTTCGGCCAGCATGTTCACGTCGCCCGCGGCCTTGTGTCCGAAGCGAAAGTTGAATCCTTCGTGCACTTCGCTCGCATGCAGCTTCTTTTTCAGGATGCGCTCGGCGAACTGGCGGGGCGTCATCAGCGACAGATCGCGGCCAAAGGGAAGCAGCAGCACGGCATCGATTCCCGTACCTTCCAGCCAGCGCAGTTTTTCGGGAGTTGGTGTGAGCAGTTTGAGACCGGCTTCCGGCTTGAGGATTCTCGTAGGATGCGGCTCGAAGGTTACCGCCACGGCCTTAGCGCCGCTTACTCTCGCGCGCGAGACGATCTCCCCTAACACGTGCGCATGCGCCCGATGCACGCCGTCGAAGTTTCCCACACTCACGAATGTGGGACCGAGGTTGGAAGGGACGTCCTCGAGTTTGTGGAAGACGAGCATAGAAAAGAAAAAACCGGCGTCGGGCCTCAGGCGTCAGCGATCAGATCTTCCGACGCCTGAGGTCTGACGCCTGCCATCAGATTTCGAATTCCAGCTTCATCCCGTCATACGCCAGACGCACATGCCTGGGTAGGCTGGCGTTGGTCGCCTCATGCCCGAGATCGTGGCAGATATGCGTGAAGAAGGCGCGCTTCGGTTTGAGCCGGTCCACAATCGCAAGCGAGTTCTTCACCGTGGAATGCGTGGGATGAGGCTTGTGCCGCAACGCATCCAGGAACAAAACGTCCAACCCCCCCAGTTGATCCATCGACGACTCGGGGACCTCGCTGTGGTCGGTGAGATACGCGCCCGAGCCGAAGCGATATCCGTAAATCTGCGTTTCGCCGTGGATCAGAATGATGGGCTCAAAGCGCACTCCAAAAACATCTAACGGTCCGTCGATTGGGTGCAGTTCAAGTTGCGCCAGGCCGCCAAACTTGTAGTCGGCGTCGAAGATGTAAGCAAACATCCTGCGCAGAAAAGCCGCCGCTTCCGGACGCGCGTAGAGCGGGAGTTTGTTCGGCTTGTGGTGATAGCTGAGTGGCCGCAGATCGTCGATGCCCAGGATGTGGTCCGCATGGGTATGGGTATAGAAAACCGCGTCGATATGGTGAATCTTTTCGCGGATTGCCTGCGTGTAGAAGTCAGGGGTGGTATCGATCAGAACGACCTTGTGGCCGTACTCGAGCATGATGGAGGGGCGAGTTCGCCGGTCGTGCGGATCTTTCGAATGGCAAACGTCGCAGTCACAACCGAGCGTGGGGACTCCCATCGAGGTCCCGCTGCCCAACACGGTCAAAGTCGCTTTCATCTTCCGGTCGTTCCAGTCGCGGGTCCAGGCTGCGGCGGACGCGCGAGAGCGTTCGTTACCTCCACATAGGCCATGCGCAATTCGTACAAGCTGTTCTGCAGGAAATTCTCTTCAGCGGCGGTGAGATTGCCTTTGGTCTTCTCCGAGATCAGGCTGAGCGTGTCGATTGTCAGCCGCGCTCCGATGATATCGACTCGCGGTTGCTCGCCCTGCTGCCGCATGAGACCTAGCTGGAGCATCGCGGTCATATAGAGCTGGGCCAGGAACCGCTCGAACGTAATCTCAAATTCCTTCGCCGAGTGCCCGCTGAGCTCAACCTCTTTGTCGAGGTCTTGTGAGGACTGGCGGTAAGCTGCGGCCTGCGCGTCCTGTTCCGCTGAGGTCGGCGGAGTGGGCATCTCGCGGTCTGTCGCAGTGCCATCGACCGTCGCCGGCGGCTTCGCCGCAGTTTCTTTGGCTGCGCTCGTCGCCTCAGGCTTCGGCTTTTCCACTTCCTCGGCAATATCGGACCGCAATTCACCGTCTGTGGTGAACAGGCGGCGATCGGTTACTGTAAAACCAGAATCATTCTTCTTGTCAGCCATAGCTTCTTCCCCACACCGCAATTTGATCAATCTCTATTATGCAGGACGCGCGACGCGTGCGCTCCGATCCTGCGTCAACCAGGCCTCGGGAACAGGCAACGGTACGATGGTGGCGCTCACGCCACCTATCATGACTTCGTGCCCGGGAGTGGCGATTTCGCGTCGAACGTATCCCAGCGCCACCGTTTTTTCTGCATTCGGGAAGCGCACGGTCGCAGCACTCGTGATTTCACCCACTTCCTTTTCTCCGGAGACGATTTTTGCTCCTGCAGCGATTGCCTGGGGCCCATCGAAAATAAATCCGGAGAACTTGCGATGCACCGCGCCACGCGATCGAATGCGCTCCACAATTTCCTGCCCGATATAGCATCCCTTGTTGAAATTCAAGGCGCGGTCTTGCTCCGTCTCCTGCGGCAGATCGCGCTCGCGGATATCGACGCCATACGACGGAATGCCAGAGGCGATGCGATGGATTTCGAGGGCGTCTGAACCGACGGGCGTGGCGCCGTGCGCCACGAGGGCGTCCCATGTCTTCCGCACATCGCCCGGAGCCAGCCATAGCTCGTAGGTCTCGTACGCAACGTCCTCGCCGCGTACCGCCGTGCACTGTTTACAGTCGCAGTCGCATGTGCAGTTCGCCTCGAAAATCTCCAGAAGTTTCGTTTCTGGGATGGCAATGCCGGCGGCGGCCAGTACCTCGCGTGACTTCGGCCCGGTAATGCCTAGCGCGGTCACCGAGTCGCTCAGATTCTTAACTTCCACGTCGTCCATGATGATGTAGTGGTCGAAGGTCGCCAGCATTTTCTCCACCTGGCTGCGGTCTGTATCGACCACGATCGACTCACCACGGTTGTACGCGTAAAGATCGCCCAGAATACGCCCCTGCGGATTGAGCAGGAACGCATACACCCCCTGCCCGACTGCCAGGTCGCGGATGTTGTTCGTGACCATTCCGTTCAGCCAGCGCACCCGATCGCTTCCGGTGAGAGAAACCCTGGCGCGATACCCGAGGTCATAGACGCCGCACTCTTTGCGCATTTTCGCGAATTCCGCGTCAGGATGGCTGAAGCGCGCCACCGTCGTCGCGCCGCGATACTCGGCCACCGCCGTCGCGCCCAGTCCGTCACCCTGTGCCTGCAATGCTGTAAGCCCCATACCTGTATTCGATTATAGCGAGTGTGTTAACGTTCCTGCCGTGGACTCGAAAAACGCGACCAGGAAGCGAATTGCCGTCATTCCGGGAGACGGCATTGGGAAAGAGGTGATTCCTCAGGCAGTTAAGGTGATCCACGCGATCGGAGCGGCGGTTGAGTTGACCGATTTCGACTGGGGTGCCGACCGCTATCTGAGCGATCAGACCACGGTGCCGCCTGACGGATTCGCCATGCTGGCGCGGGATTTCGATGCCATCCTGGTGGGGGCATTCGGCGATCCAAGAGTGAAGACGAATATTCACGCCAAAGAAATTCTGCTCGGCATGCGGTTCAAGATGGACCTCTACGCTAATGTGAGGCCCGTGCGATTGCTCGATGCCGCTTTGTGTCCGCTGAAGGGTGTTGAACCAAAGGATGTGGATTTCGTTGTGCTCCGCGAGAATACCGAGGGCGTGTATACCGATGCCGGGGGCGTGTTCAAGCAGGGAACTGCTGACGAGATCGCTACGCAGGAAGACATCAACACGCGCAAGGGCGTCGAGCGCATCATCAGGTACGCCTTTGAATATTGCCAGACGCATACAAAGCTCGACGGTTCCCCGCGCAGCAAAGTTCTGATGTGCGACAAGTCCAACGCGATGACCCACGCCGGAGGCTTGTGGCAGCGCGTTTTCAAAGAAGTCAGTGCCGAGTATCCCGCAATCACGGCGCAGCACATGTACGTCGACGCCCTCTGCATGCAAATGGTGCGTGATCCGCGCCAGTTCGACGTGGTCGTGACCAACAACATGTTCGGCGACATCATCACCGACCTCGCCGCGGGCCTGCAGGGAGGCCTCGGCATGGCGGCGAGCGGCAACATTCATCCGGGCAAAACGTCGATGTTCGAGCCGGTGCACGGCTCGGCGCCTCCGATCGCGGGGAAGAATCAGGCGAATCCTATTGGAGCGATCCTGACCGCGGCCATGATGCTGCGGCACCTGGAGTTCACAAGAGAAGCCGACAAGATCGAAGGGGCGGTGCTGGAAGCGGTCCGGCAAAAGAAGACAACACAGGATATCGGCGGCTCGCTGGGAACGCGCGAGGCAGGCGAATGGATTGTTAATCGATCGTCATCCTGAGCGGAGCATACCGATTCACCAAGGGAATCGGATGCGCAGTCGAAGGATCCCTACGTTCTTCGCTACTGCCGGGCGTCGCAAGAAACTCAAAGAAAGGCGTGGGACGAATTCCTCGTCTGAGTTTTTGTTCATTCAAGTTGAAAGGGACCCTTCGACTCCGCAGGAAGCGCGCTTGGCGCTTCCTGCTGCGCTCAGGGTGACATTTTGAAAGGGCAGTCTGACATGCTGATCTTCGAACAACTCGTCAGCCGTGGCTTGATGGCTTTCGATCCTAACCGCAAAGTCCTCGCCTTCAATCTTCCGGTGATCGCAAGATTTCCCGCCATTCGTCAGCAGAAAATCGAAGAGTTCAACTGGCTCATCGGCGACTGGGCTTTCGAAAACCACGTCCGTGCTACGCCCACCACTCCCGCCTACGCAGACACCTATCACTACACCTACGAACTCGCGGATAACGGCTCGCGCTACACGGTCAGCGGGCATGGCGCCAAAGCTCGCCCCTACCTCACCTTCGACCCCTTCAGCAATCGCTGGATGATGACCTTCACTGAAGGGCTGTTCGGCGTGCTGCAGTCCAACGGATGGCAGGGCGAGGTGATCGTTTTCAACGGCCCGCTCACCATGTTGGGCGTCGACTGCGTACTCCGGCAGACGATCAGCAAGAAGAGCGCGGACAAATTCCACATCCTGAATGAAGAAAAACTGCCCGACGGAAGCTGGAGAGAGACCGACGAATTCTTTTGCCGAAGAAAGCGCACCTAGTGCCGTGTCCCCGTCAGCAGCGCGAGTTCCCGCCACTTCCAATGGCAGTCGACGTCAGTAAAACCGATCTCGCGCAGCCAGCCCAGTTGCGTCTCGACGTCCAGCAGCTTGTTCGAAGGATCTTCCGTTTCGACGGTAAAGCCAATCCGCAGCAGAAATTCTTCGTGTAACCGCGGCGTAGGCGAAGCCACGTGTTCCAGGTTGCAAAATGCCCCGCCCGCGTTTAACAACCGGTAAATCTCCGCATACAGCGCCCGTTTTCGTTCATGCACCAGATGATGAATGGCAAAGCTCGAGATCACGGCATCAAACTTCCCGAGCACGGGAAGCGGAGAATCCAGGTTGTGTTCCACAACCGTGACACGGGAATCCCCGGCGAAACGTTTTCTCACCGCCTGTAGCATGGCCGGAGAAAAGTCGACGGCGAAAGCTTCCGTATCCGGATGTTGCCGCCGAACCAACGCCAACAAGCGCCCGTCTCCGGTACCCAGGTCAAGTATTCTCCGCGTACTAGCGGGAATAAATTCCAGCAGCGCCGCCTCACCCTCGGTCCGATGCGAAATCTGGTCCGCGCGCTCCAGATAGTCGCTGACGTGCTCGCTGGAAGTCCACAAGTTGACGGGGCCACTAGTGCTCATGAAAGAAGTATAGGGAAACGGGTACACTCAATCTCAATGAATAGAAGTAAAGTGGCACGCTCAGGGGTTCTACGGTGGCTTTTACCGGTTGTACTGGCGATGTTCGCATTTGTGCGAGCGTCAATCGCCCAGAACGATCCTCCTTCCGACCAACCGGCGCAAACTCCCGCGCAGCAGCAACCGACCAAGCCGATTCCGCCACCCGAAGAGCCAAAGGGCGAGGTCAAAATTACTCCCCGCCAGGCCGAAGAACTCTTTCACACCGTTGACGAGATACTCGCCTTTGACAGCAAAGAGACGGGGCTGCCCATCAGGCGTGAGGTCAAGCGCAAACTGACCAGCCGTGATGAGGTCGTCTCGTACCTGACCAAGCACCTGAACGACGAAGATGCGCAACGCCTACGCCGTTCCGAACTCGTGCTGAAAAAGTTCGGCCTGCTCCCGGCTGACTTCAACCTGGAAACCTTCCTGGTCGCGTTGCTCCGCGAAGAGGTCGCCGGCTACTACGACCCCAAGACGAAAACCGTGAACCTGCTCGACTGGGTGCCCATGGAAGAGCAGGAGCCCGTCATGGCTCACGAACTCACCCATGCTTTGCAAGATCAGGATGTGAACCTGCAGAAGTGGATGAAGCGCGGCGAGAAGGATCTGGCCGAGATCAAGAAAGACCCCACCCCCGCCGACATCGAAAACGACGAAATGGATAACGCCCGCGAAGCCGTTCTCGAAGGCCAGGCTCAGGCCATGATGTTCCAGTACGCGATCGCGCCCACGGGACACTCGATCACTACGTCGCCGGAATTGGTCGGAGCGATGGAGGAGGAGAGTCTGACCGGTACTCCCAGCACCAAGGTCTTTAACGACGCCCCGATTTTCCTCAAGGAGTCGATGACATTTCCCTACAGCTACGGCTTGGGTTTCGTGATCAAGGTGCTGCAAAACGGCGGCAAAAAAACGGCCTTCGCCGGGATTCTGGCGAATCCTCCGCACACCACGCGCCAGATCATGCAGCCGGAAACCTACCTGGCGGGCGAGAAGATTGAGCCCCTGCCCGTTGCGGACTTCAAGCACGACTTTAAGGACTACCAGAAGTTCGATATCGGAGCGATGGGCGAGTTCGATGTCGCTGTGCTCGTCCAGCAATACGCGGGTAAACGAATATCCAAGCAGATGTATCCGGAGTGGCGCGGCGGATACTACTACGCGGCGAAGTCCAAGACGAATCCTTCCGGTCCGCTTGCTCTGTTCTACGTTTCCCGTTGGTCGAGTCCGATCACAGCCGCCCAGTTTGCAGGGATTTACGCCCATTCATTAAACCTTCGCTACAAGAAGGCGATCGAGGCGGGCGATCCGAAAGAGGCGGAGCAGAAGATCCCGGACAATAGCGATAGCGCCCCGCCGCCGCTGGAAGGCCGCCATAGCTGGTCCACCGAAGACGGCACCGTCGTGATCGAAGAAAAAGGCGACACGGTTTTCATCACCGAGAGCCTCGACGACAGCACTACTACGACGCTGGAAAAAGAAATATTCGGCGCCGTTGCCCCCGCAAAGTGAAAAACTAGTGGAGACCGCCTCGGGTCCGCGAGCGCAGTCGAGGGGGAAGCGAGTCGCCGTCGATCACAATCTATCAAGCAGGCCAGCGTCACTTCTTCTTTGCGCCCTTGTCCTCTCGCGACTCAGCCAAGAAATGGGTCACCTTCGCCGTCACAGTGAACTCCTTTCCGGCTCGCTCTATCGTCAACTTCTTCTCTTCCTCCGGTGTTCCTCCCAGCATGGACCACGCTTGCCCCATAGTGACGCCGCGCATCGGCAGGTCATTTACCGCTTCCAGATGATCGCCGCTTTCGACGCCGTCGACTGAAGGCTTGCCATCAATATCCGCCACGCCGAGGATGGTGAATCGTCCATCGCCCTCTGGCCGCAGAATCAAGCCAACCACATCAAAGTCAGGAAATTTGTAAGTGCGCCCAAGATCGAAATAGACCGTGGAATGTGCGTAGTCGAGCCCGACGCGATAATTCAGAAGTACATTCGATCCCAGCAGGCCGACGGTCGGCATCGCTGCACGCTTTTCGAAGAAGTCCACGACAGGTTTCGGCAGCGCGACCATCGGCACGTTCGTCAGGAACAACGGCCCGAATTGCAGGCGATCGACGCTCATCACCTTCCATTTCGACTCTTCAGGAGCTCCCCACATGTTCGCCGAACCCACTGCGCCGGTCATGCGCGGCCAATCAGGATGCGCCGCGGCCAGCTTGTCGAACAGGTCCTCGGAAACAAAGCTGATGCTGGAGCCGACATCGAGCGCGAGATTGTACTTCTTGCCCTCGATCTGACTAGGCACCTGGATCAGGCCGTTGCTCCCATTCACCAGCGCCTTCTCCGCCGAGCCGTGAAAGTGAATGGTTCCCGGCGCCCCGATCGAGAACTTGCGGTCCACAAAATCAATTAGCACGTCGTATTGCCGGAGAATGCTGGACGGTAAATTGATCTCCGCATTCATCCCGAGAGCCAGAACTGCCGCCTCGTTCACCGGCCTCGATGGAATCTTCGCCTCCTTCAGAGCCGTGAGCGGGACGATCATTCCCCCGATCACAATCTCAGCGGGAACTGGAGACGAGCATTCCTGACCGCCGCATTGAACCGGCAACGACAGCAGCGTGGCCATACGTCGCGAGAGATACAAATCAGGATTGCCGTTGTCGACCCAGACGGGCACAGTCTGGGTGGAACCGTCGGGAAGTCGAAGATCGGCCCGAATCACAACCCGGTTGTGATCGATGGTGGCCGGAACGGTAACGACTCGAGCCGCTATCGCAGTCTTTTCTTGCGCCTGAACCTGAGCCGGCAACGAAAGCAGCAATCCGACAACCACAACTCGCATAGCAAAATTGTAGCTTGTGTAGGGGCGGACGCCTTCGTCCGTCCCGCGAGCAAAGCGAGCGTGTCAGGGCCGAAATCTCAGGATGGCGTGCGGGATAACGGAAAAGTAGTCCTGTATAATCACGAGTTTGCCTCAGTGATCTAAACGTTCAGGAGGATCATTGCCTCAAGCAGAAATAGGAATCATCGGCGGCAGCGGGCTCTACTCAATGCCTGGCCTGACAAAAGTAAAAGAAGCCCGCCTGAACACTCCCTTCGGCGCCCCGTCGGATGCCTACGTGTGCGGCACCCTCGAAGGCCGCAAAGTCGCATTCCTGGCGCGTCACGGACGCGGCCACCATCTGCTTCCCAGCGAACTGAATTTCCGAGCCAACATCCACGGCTTCAAGCAGCTTGGAGTCGACCGAATCGTTTCCATTTCAGCCGTAGGGTCCCTCAAGGAAGAGCACAAGCCTCTCGACTTCGTGATTCCAGATCAATTTTTCGATCGCACGCGCCACCGCGTCGACACGTTCTTCGGCGATGGGTTGGTCGCGCACATTGCGTTTGCCGACCCAGTGTGCGGCGAACTGACTTCAGTGGTCGCGCAGGCCTGTCAGAAGGTTGGTGTCATAGGCAAGCGCGGCGGCACGTACCTCTGCATGGAAGGTCCGCAGTTCTCCACCAAAGCCGAGTCGAATGTTTACCGAGGCCTCGGTATGGACGTAATCGGCATGACCAACCTGCAGGAGGCGAAACTCGCTCGCGAGGCTGAGCTTTGCTACGTCACCGTGGCCATGGTGACCGACTACGATTGCTGGCACCCGCATCACGACTCGGTTACGGTAGATCAGATCGTGGCAGTGCTGGTGAAGAACGCTGAGAACGCCTGCAAGGTTGTCCGTCAGACCGTAGCGGACACGCCTCGTGATCGTTCCTGTAAATGCGGTTCAGCCCTGGCCCACGCCATCCTGACCGATCCGAAAAAGATCCCCCCGGCGACAAGGAAGAAGTTGAAACTGATCGTCGGTAAATACCTGCGGCCCGTTTCAAAATCCAGGTGAAAGCGTTTCCTTCGTGCCTCTTCGTGTCCTTTGTGGTTGAAGCTTTTCACGAAAGCGCCCAGGAACTTGAAAGATTGCATGAGCATACTAGTAGTCGGTTCGGTCGCATTTGATGACGTTACTTCGCCGTCGGGCAGCGTGAAAAACGTTCTCGCCGGCGCTGCCACCTATTTCTCCCTGGCCGCCAGCTATTTCACGAAAGTGAGAGTCGTTGCCGTGGTAGGAGACGACTTCGGCCCCGATCAGGAAACAGTCTTCCAGCGGCACGGAATCGACATCCGCGGCGTGGAGCGCGCGAGCGGGAAGACCTTTCGCTGGGGAGGCACATATACCGAGAACCTCAACGAAGCGAAGACCGACTTCACTCATCTGAATGTCTTCGAATCTTTCAAACCACAAATTCCGAAAGAGTACGAGGACTCCGACTATCTGTTCCTGGCCAACATCCAGCCGACCCTGCAATCCGATGTGCGCCGTAAGATGGCCCGGGTGCGCCTTGTTGGCTGCGACACCATGAATTACTGGATCAAGGGCACTCCTAAGGAGCTTGCCGAAACGCTGAAGCTTGTCGATATTTTGCTCATCAACGACACCGAAGCCAAGATGCTGGCGCACGAGACCAACCTTCCGCGTGCCGCTCAGAAAGTAATGGCCATGGGGCCACAGGCGCTGGTGATCAAGCACGGAGAGTATGGCGCGACAATTTTCTTCCGTGAAGGCGCCTTCGGATTCGGACGACATCCATTCCGCGCCCCGGCCTTGCCCATGGACGAAGTGAGGGACCCGACCGGCGCGGGCGATTCCTTCGCCGGAGGATTCATGGGCTACCTGGCGTCGCAACAAGAAGTCAACCGCGAAGTGTTGAAGCGTGCCATGTTCTACGGCAGCGTCATGGGATCGTTTGTGGTCGAGCGCTTCGGCACCGAGCGCCTGCAATCGCTGACTCGTGATGAAATCGACGCCCGCTTCCAGATCTTCCGCGAGCTAACGCACCTGGAGTAGTGGAACGAAGATGGAAAAATGTGTAAGAGCGGAGCTTCAGCGTCGCGTAATACAACGTCAAGCGCGGGCTTTTGCCCCTGTGGTCGTCTTTCCGTTTGCCTGACCTGCCTTACGCGCTGACTTGCGAAATATAAACCTGAGATCCGCTCGCATATATCCAAATGCCCAAGCCACCGAAAAATAAGCGCTCATCCCCGGGCGAATCCGACATCGCCCTGCTGGCGTGGTTGGCGACATCCGTCTCGATCCTGACGTTTCTGTTCTATTTGAAAAATGGGGAGGTGCTGCTCTACGGCGATGCGGTGGCGCACATCAACATCGCGCGCCGCGTATTTGACTCCAAAACTCCTGGACTGCTGCAACTCGGCACCGTCTGGCTCCCGCTTCCACACCTTTTGATGGTCCCGTCACTGATCTCGATGAACATGTGGCGCAGCGGCGCGGGCGGCTCCATTCCGTCGATGGTCGCCTACGTTTTCGGAGTGGTGGGGATGTTCCGGCTCACAAGATGCGCCGTCTCTGGCTCGAATCCACCGGATGGAGTGGCCCGGGCGGCAGCCTGGATCGCGGCTCTCGTCTATGCCGCCAATCCCAACCTGATGTACATGCAGTCCACGGCGATGGGCGAAGCAGTCTATCTCGCCTTCTTCATTTGGGCGGTGGCTTACTTCTGCGAATGGGTCCAGGGCAACCCCGCAGCGCTTACCAGATGCGGTCTGTGCATAGCGGGCGCGTGCCTGACCCGCTATGACGGATGGTTCCTCGCTGTCGCGACGCTAATCCTAGTCTTTATGAGATTCGGGGAGCAGCTCTTCCGGAGCCGTGGAAGAGCTGCCCTTCACGGCCGCGTGAGCGACGCCCACTCCCCCGGGAATTTAGCCCCACGCGCGAGCCTCCTAAAATTCGTGCTGATCAGCGCCGCAGCTCCCGGACTCTGGCTTGCCTACAACGCGATCGTCTATCGCAACCCTCTCGAATTTGAAAATGGTCCGTATTCCGCGAAGGCGATCGAAGCCAGAAGCCAGAGTGCTGGGAACCCGGGGCATCCCGGGAGTGGCAATCCTCTTGTGGCGGGAATGTTCGTCCTGAAGGCAGGCGAGGACAATGTCGCCGCCAATGAATGGCTGCAGCGAGGATGGGTTCTCCTCGCGATCGGCGCTGTCCTCACCCCGTTGATCCTTCACCGCAACGAATCGTTGCGTCCGTTCGCGAAGTCCGCCTGGCCGCTCGCCCTCCTGCTTATTCCTGTTCCGTTCTACGCGCTGTCGATCGCTTACGGCGGAGTTCCTATCTTCGTCCCCGAGTGGTGGCCATTCAGCCATTACAACGTGCGTTACGGACTGCAGTCGCTGCCTGCCTTTTGCGCAGCGATCGCCATCCTTGTGAATTTCACCCTTCGCTCCACTTGGAACTGGCGTCTTCGTTTCGCTTCTGTTCTCGCGCTGTTGGCTTTCGTACTTGCCAGCTACAGCCGTGTATGGCGCGCCGGACCGGTCTGCCTGCAGGAAGCAGAAATTAACATGAAGACGCGGAACCAGCTCGAGATCCAGCTCTCCGCGTGGCTCGAGAGGCTTCCTCCCAATGCCACTCTGCTCATGTATCTCGGCGATCATGTCGGAGCCGTCGAACGGTCCGGCATCCCTCTGCGCCACACGATCAACGAAGGCAACCACCGCGTCTGGAAGCAGCCCAGCGATCCCGAAGGCCTGTGGGAACGCGCACTCGCCGATCCGCCGAAGTACGCGGACTACATCCTCGCGTTCGAGGGCGATCCGGTCTGGCAGGCCGTGCATAATCTGCCGCTCCGGGAGGTGGTCGAAGTTCACGTGACCGGACAAGCGCGCGCTGTACTCTATCGCGCTCGGTAATCAGCTGGGTTAACGCGGCTGCGTGATGCCAGAGTGATAAAATCCGGCCATCCGAGACATGTAACGTACGGGAAGCTCGCATGAACTGGCAACACTTCGTCGACTTGATTCACCGGGAGATGGCGAGCGGTATTGTCGGCAGTTCGATCACCCGGCTGCTTTTTGCGGCGATTCTTGGCGGGTTAATCGGCCTGGAACGCGAGTCGAAACACCGCGCTGCCGGCCTGCGAACCAACATGTTCATCTGTTTCGGAGCGGCGTTGTTTACGATTCTTTCTCGCGGCCTTGCCGCCGAACCCTCGGACTACACCCGCATTGCGGCGCAGATTATTCCCGGTATCGGTTTCATCGGCGCCGGATCCATCCTGCATACCCGCGGTCTGACCACCGGACTGACGACGGCCGCAACGATCTTTGTCGTTGCCTCCGTCGGCATGGCTGCTGGAGGCGGACTCTACCTGACCGCATTCTTCGCGACAGGGCTTGTTCTTGGCTCGCTTTTCTTCCTGGGTTATGCGGAGGAAAATTTCAATATCAAGCGCCTGCTGTCGAGTTATGAAGTAACCGGCGCCAGCGTCGAAGAGATCAGCCAGGAAGTCAATCGAATTCTTGAAACGCATCACCGCATGATGCAGAACATGATCAGCGGCAACACCGGCCAGCACGTACGTGTGCAATTCGATGTCGACGGTTGTAACAGCGAGCAGAAGGAACTGCTCCGCCTGCTGAAGACCTCGAAGGTTCTGCAGAGCGCCGTTTCCCTGGGCCGGGTGGAGCACGAGTGAAGCCCGGCGTTCTCACCATTCCCTTCGTGAAGGCCAGCGCGTGCGGCAACGATTTTCTGCTGATCGATGCTGCGCTGGCTCCCTCCGATATTGTCGGCTTCACGCGCCGTATCTGCGATCGGCACGACGGCGTCGGCGCCGACGGTGTGGAATGGATGTCGCCGCACTTCTCGGCCGACCTCGAAATACGGTTGATCAACGGGGATGGCTCGCCGGCAGAGATTTCCGGCAACGGCACCCGCTGCGTCGCTGCCTATGTCTGCTCGACGCAGGGAAAAGAGCGGATCACGATCTTGACCGGAGCGGGGCCCAAAGTCTGTGTGCTGACCGCCCGACGCGACTTGGAATACGAGTTCGAAATCGAAATGGGAAAGGCCGCGGTCGAGCCCGAGCTAGCCGTGAAAATCGGTTCTGGAGAAGTGCGCGGTATTCCTGTGTCGATGGGCAATCCGCACTTCGTCATCATCGTTCCCGAATTCACCCGCAACTGGCAGTCCCAAGCGGCAGAGATCCAAAGGCTGCCGCAATTTCCGGAAGGCGTGAACGTCGAGTACGCCGTGGTCGACAGCAAATTCGATCTCCGAGCCCGATTTTTCGAGCGCGGAGCCGGCGAGACGAGATCGTCCGGCACCGGCTCGTGCGCGACAGCCGTGGCTGCCATGAGTGCGGGACGCGCCGATTCAGCCGTCAAAGTTCACGCTCCCGGCGGCACGCAGACGGTTCGCCGGCAGGTCAACGACATTTACTTGCGCGGGCCGGCACGCTTGGTGTGCCAAGGAGAATTCTATCTAGATTGAACGAGGGCCTGTTCGAGTCTCTCAGACCACGGCCGTGCGCCTATGTCGGCTTCCAATGTTCAACTCGTCAAGCCTCCCGCCCTCCGTCCCGGGGACACGGTTGGTATCGTCGCGCCTGCCAGCAACATCAAGCAGGCCGACCTCGAAGCCGGTTGCGAGGCCCTGCGTCACGCGGGGTATCGCCCGCTGTATCTGGACTCGATCCTAGATCGTGATGTCTATTTTGCAGGTTCCGTCGAGCGCCGCGTCCGGGAGTTGGAAGAAATGTTCGAGCGTGATGATGTGCGTGCCGTCATCTGCGCCCGTGGCGGCTACGGGGCGAACTACTTGCTGGATCAACTTGACCTCGAGAAGATCGAGGCACATCCGAAAATTTTCGTGGGATACAGCGACGTCACCAGCTTGCTGACATACTTTACCGATGCGGCGGGGCTCGTCACCTTCCACGGACCCATGGCGGCAAAAGACTGGGCTCACGAGGGAGGAATCGATCTGTCCTCATGGCAATCGGCTCTGTCTCAATCGTCACCTTGGGATGTTTCGTTGAACCAAGCGGCCACGGGCATAGTCGACGGCGAGGCTCAGGGAACCTTGTACGGAGGATGTCTCTCGATCCTGGTCGCTTCATTAGGGACCCGCTACGAGATAAGAACAGCAGGCACAATCCTCTTCTTGGAAGACGTGGCTGCCAAGCCGTTTCAAATCGATCGCATGCTGATGCAGTTGAAACTGGCGGGTCATTTCGACGCAGTTCGAGGCATTGTCTTCGGCGAAATGCTGGATTGCATTCAGTCGCCGGCACAGGATTACACGCTGCAAGAAGTCATCAAGCGCATCGTCGGCGGTTTGGGGATTCCCGTGGCTTTTGGTGTGAGGTCGGGACACGTGACATCCGGAAACATCACGCTGCCGTTCGGAGTGCACGCGAACTTGTCCGTGCGGGGCAATCAAGTAGCCTTGAGGGTTCTGGAAAGAGCAGTGACGCTTTAGCAGGCCGCGATCACTCCCGCTGGCGCTTGCGACATGGTGGAAGCCCGTGGAGACTACCGTAGAACGTTGACAGTACCGTGGAAGAGCGGCCCTTTAGGGCTGCGATAAACGTCCAAAGATGTCGGGAGTTTTATCCCCTGTGGTCATTTTCGGATGCAAAGGAGCAAATCTGTTCGACGCATGACACAGCCTAAGCACATCCATCTGATCGGCATCTGCGGCACCGCCATGGCCTCCTTAGCCGGAATGCTCAAGCAGCGCGGACACCGCGTCACCGGGTCCGACGCGGCCGCCTATCCGCCGATGTCCGATTTTCTCCGCGATCTCGATATCCCGGTGGCCCAGCCGTTCGATGCCAAGAATCTCGAACCAAGCCCTGACTTAGTCGTCGTCGGCAATGCCATCTCACGCGGCAACGCGGAACTTGAGCACATCCTCGACCAGCGCATCCCGTTCTGCTCACTTCCGCAATTGCTGCACGACGAATTCCTTCGCGGCAAAGAAGTGTTGGTCGTCGCCGGAACGCACGGCAAGACGACAACCACTTCGATGCTCGCCTGGATCTTTCACTCCGCGGGACTCGATCCCTCGTTCCTAATTGGAGGCATCGCCGAAAATTTTGGATCAAGCTTTCATCTCGGCCAGGGCAAGCACTTCATCCTCGAAGGCGACGAATACGACACCGCCTTTTTCGACAAGGGACCGAAATTCCTGCACTACTTTCCCGACTCCGTCATTCTCACCTCAGTCGAATTCGATCACGCCGACATTTACAAAGATCTTGATGCTGTCGAGACGGCATTCAAGCGCCTGGTGAACCTGGTCCCACGCCGCGGGCGCATCGTTGGCTTCGATGGTACCGTAGGTGAGTCCACGGAAAGCCCAAGCCTGGAGCGCTGTCTCGCGAAAGCCTTTTGCCCAGTAGAAAGATACGGAGCCGGAGCCCGGGCGAACTGGAAAGTCACGAACCTCCACCTTGATGCGGACGCGACGAATTGGACCGTGGTTCACGACGGCAAGCCTTGGGCCGAACTCGAGTTCCCCCTCGCCGGTGAATACAACGTATGGAACGCCACCGCAGCAGCCGCGCTCGCCTCATCGTGCGGTGTCACGAAGGGCGCAATCGCTGAGGCCCTGAAGACCTTCAAGAGCGTAAAGCGCCGCCTGGAAGTGAAAGCCCAGGTGAACGGCATCACCATCATCGATGACTTCGCGCATCACCCCACAGCGATTGCCGGAACTCTGAAAGCCCTGCGTGCCCGTTATGCCGGCGCGCGCCTGTGGGCAATTCTCGAACCGCGATCCAACACTCTCCGGCGCCGTGTCTTGCAAAGCGATCTCGCCGGCAGCTTGGCCCACGCGGATGAAGTGATCGTGGCAGGCGTCTTTCGCTCTGAATCCGTACCCGAGAATGAGCGCCTGGAATTGCCGTCGCTCGCCGCCGAGATCAAGCAAAGCGGCCGCCGGGTGCGCCTTCTGGCCGATGCGGACGCCATCGTTCAAACTATCGCTCCAGAACTTCGCAGTGGAGACGTTGTCGCCATCCTCTCCAACGGCGGATTCGGCGGCATCTACGAAAAGCTCCCGGCGCGCCTGCGCGGGTTGGCCAACCGAAAATGACAGCCCACGCCGTCCGCCGCGCTGTCCAGGCCGCAATCTGTGCCGCGATTCTCGCCACCTTTTCTCTCGCCTCCGACCTTTCCTACAATGTCTCTCTCGACTCTCCGGAGCAGCATCTCGTGCAGGTGCAGATCATCCTGCCCCCCGGCGCGGCGCAACGCGAACTCCAGCTTCCCGTCTGGAACGCGCTGTACCAGGTCCGCAACTTCGCCCAATTCGTGAACTGGGTTCGCGCCAAAGACCGCGCCGGAAGCACTCTTCCAATCCGGCAGGCCAACGACAGCGCCTGGCATCTAGAGGGCGCTGCGGAAGGCGCAATCGTCGAGTATCAAATCTACGTGGACTCATTCGGTCCATTCGGCGCGCAGGTCAATTCTCATCATGCATTCCTGAATCTCGCTCAAATCCTGATGTACCCGGTCGACGCTCGCAACGCCCCTCTAACGATTCATTTCAGCCACATGCCCAGCGATTGGCAGATCGCCACTCCCCTGCAGAATGTGTCTGGCAGCTACAGCGCCGAAAACTATGATCGTCTCGTCGACTCACCGGTGGAAATGAGTACGTTCCGCGAGTTGGACTTCGACGAGGCCGGTGGCCACTTCCGCGTGATCATTGACGCCGACCCAGCCGACTACGACTCCGGCAAGATCATCGCTAATCTTCACAAAATCGTTGCCGCTGAAACTTCCTGGATGAATGACCGCCCCTTCGACACCTACACGTTCTTCTACCACTTTCCCCGCGGCCCCGCCGGCGGTGGAATGGAGCACGCCTACTCGACGGCGATCGAGATCAACGCTGAAACCATCCGCCGTAGTCTTTACCCTTTGAACTCCGTGACCGCTCACGAGTTCTTCCATCTCTGGAACGTCAAGCGGATCCGCCCGCGAACCCTCGAGCCCATCGACTACACCCGCGAAAACTTCACGCGCGCCCTCTGGTTTAGCGAAGGAGTGACCAGCACAGTCGAAGAGATAATCCAGCTGCGCGCCGGCCTGATCGACGAGAAGCAATTCCTGGCCCGCATGGGCGAACAGATCTCCGAGCTCCAGAACCGGACCGCGCACCTCACGCAATCGGCGGAGGAATCCAGCCTCGATGCGTGGCTCGAAGGATTCGATTATTACCGCCGTCCCGAGCGCAGCATTTCGTATTACAACAAAGGGGAACTGCTCGGCTTCATGCTCGATCTTGCTATTCGCGATGCGAGTCACGACCGCGTTTCGTTGCGAGAACTCTTTCAATGGATGAACGCGAACTACGCCAGGAAAGGACGCTTCTTCGACGATTCCAATGGAGTGCGCGAAGCCGCAGAAGCCGTCAGCGATGCCGATCTGGGTTGGTTCTTCAGTAAATATGTGGCGGGCAGGGAAGAGATCCCATGGAATGATTTCCTGCGCTACGTAGGCCTGCACGTTGACCAGTTCTCGATCAGCATTCCGGACCCGGGCTTCATCGCCTCGCGGAATTTCGATGGACCCATGTCGGTTATAGCGATCACGCCAGGCGGTGAAGCCGATCGCGCCGGACTGCAGGTTGGCGATGTCGTCACCGAAATTCAAGGCAAGCCCGCGGGTGAAGAGTCCATCCGGCAGTTGGCCCGGATGAATGCTGGAGAGATAATCTCTGTCAAAATTCGCTCTCGAGGCGCCGAGCGACACCTGCAATGGAAAGTGGCCGGACGCCAGGAAATCTCCTATCAGGTAAGAGACCTTGATCAAATGACCCCCGAGCAACGGGCTCGCCGTGTAGCCTGGCTCAAGGGGGAAGCGGAAGCGACCTCAGGAGTTCCAGCGCAATGATCCGCACCGTTCTCATGCTGACTTTCTGGGGCATCGCCGCTCCAGTGGCGGCATTGATCGGATTTCCGTGGACGTTGCTGACCGGCGACATCCGCCTTCTCTACCGCTTGTTTATGTGGGGAGCCCGCGGCGGAGTCTGGGTTGCGGGCGTGCGCGTCGAACCCGTCGGCCTCGATCGCTTCGATCACTCCCGCAGCTACATCTTCATGACCAACCACGTTTCGAATCTCGATCCGCCAATCCAGGTTCCGCTGATTCCACGCCGCACTTCCGTCATGGTCAAGAAAGAATTGTTCAAAACGCCGATCCTCGGCGCCGCCATGCGCATGGGATCGCTCGTCCCCGTCGATCGCGGCAATCGCGACGCTGGCATCGAAGCGGTTCGTGCCGCCAAAGCCGTCGTCAACGAGGGCCTGAACATGATCATCTACATCGAAGGCAAGCGCTCCTTCGATGGCAAGTTGCTTCCGTTCAAGAAGGGTCCGTTCTACCTGGCGATGGAGTGCGGCGTTCCGGTGATCCCGATGACGATCGTGGGCACGCATTACGCCATGCCCAAGGCGAGATTCGCCATCAAGCCTGCAAAAATTAAGGTGATCTTTCATCCGCCGATCGACCCAAAAGACTTCGGCACCCGCGAGTGCCTGATGGAGAAAGTTCGGTCCGTGATCGAAGGTGGATTGCCGGAAGAGTACCGGCAACAATCATTCGCCACAGAGGGCACAGAGATGAACAGAGAAAATCCCCTGTGATCCTCTGTGCCCTCTGTGGTTTATTCTTTTGACTTCTGTCCTCGCACCGCGCGCACCAGTTCGGGAAGCCGTGGCAGGATCGCTGAATACTTGAGCCACAATTTGTGATCGACGGCAGGCGCCCCACTCACCAGCGCGCCCGCTGCAATGTCATTTGCCACGCCACTCTGCGGCGTGACAATCGCGTTGTCGCCAACTTTGCAGTGTCCGACCACACCGACCTGCCCGGTCAAGATTACGCGATTGCCAATCACCGTCGATCCCGCAATACCAACCTGCGAGCAGAGTAGCGCGTCTTCACCGACAGTTGAGCCGTGTCCGACCTGCACCAGGTTATCGACCTTCACGCCACGCTTGATGCGCGTCTCACCCACGCTCGCCCGGTCGATGCAGGAATTCGCCTGCACCTCGACATCGTCTTCAAGTATTACCGGCGCAGGCTGCGGAATTTTGTGCCAATGTCCCTCGGAAGTGCGCGCAAAGCCGAACCCGTCGCTGCCGATCACGACTCCATTGTGCAGCAGCACGTTGTTGCCGATGCGACAGTTCTCCCGCACCGTGGCATGCGCATGCGCGAAGAAATTGTTGCCGATCTTCACGCCGCGATAGATCACCACGTGCGCCAGCAGCACGGCATTGGCCCCAATCTCGACCTCCTCGTCGATGACGACGTAGGGCCCGATATGCGCCTTCTTCCCAATGCGCGCGCTGGAATGTACGACCGCCGTAGGATGCACTCCCGGCGCGTATCGCAGCGGCGCGTGAAACAGTTCCAGCGCCTTCGCGAACGAGAGATACGGATCCTTCGACCGCAGCATGGCCGCCGGAATAGTGGGGAAGTTGTCGCCAACGATGACGGCCGACGCCCGCGTACTCCGCGCCGCCGCCGCATATTTTGGATTGGAGACGAACGTTAGTTCGCCAGGCCTTGCGTGTTCTACACCGTTAAGCCCGGAGATCTCAGTGTCGGGAGACCCATTCTCAAGACGCACTTCAAGAGCCGCAGCAATAGCAGAGAGTTTCATGGATGTGGAGTGATGACGAAGTAAATCGTACACTAGCGGCGACATGTAAGGCGCGGAAGCGCCTTGCACGGGTACGCCCAGCAATTGCGAAGGTTTCGCTGCAACGAGGTACGGCCCGTGGCCCGAGACAATCATCTATTGGACGATCAAAAATATTTGCGTGCTGTGCGTCAATCCTCCACTATTAGCGGTAACCGTGATGTTGAAATTGCCGATAGGCGTGCCGGTCGTCACCACAAAATTGACGGGACTCGAAGGGCCGCCTCCAGGAGGTGGGTTCGTCACCACCACTGGAATCTGGCCCACGGTCGCCAGCTGACTTGCGGAAAGAAAAACGACAATCTGGTTGGCACTCGGCATATATCCTGACACCGTGGCGCCGCCCACGGTGACGCCGGAATTGCTCATGAAATTCGTTCCGTTGATCGTGAGGTCGCCTATCTGCGAACCTGCCGCCACTTGCGACGGGCTCAGAGACGTAATCGACGGTACCGGATTGTTGTGGTTAGGCGGGGGCGGAGGAGGTGAGTTACCTCCTCCGCAACTGGGCAAGGTCAGCATGATTGCCAACGCCAGGAACCCGACTGATAGTCCTCGCTTGCGTGGAGTCGAGAGACCGATCAAACATGCACCCACCAAAAACATGCCCGCCAGCGAAAGCCACGCCGTTTCCATCTTCGCAGCTCGCACCGCGCGCCGCGATTGCCCGATCGCGGTTGTTGCGATCGTCAGCGTAGTCGAAACCGCTTGATTCGGATCTGCGGTCACCTGCGCCGGACTAAACGTGCACGTCGTTTCAGCGGGTAATCCTGAACAGCTGAAATTGGTGACCGCCCCAGCGAAACCCGTCATGGAGCCAATATTGATGGTTGCATTTTGCGACTGGCCAGCGGTGAGCGTGATCTGATACGGATTGGGGTTTATGTAAAAATCTGGCATCGCAATGCTGGCGTATCCGGATGAGGTGGGATAGTTGCCATCTCCGCTGTAGTTGGCAGTTATGCCGTTTCCGTCGTGCACGGTGAAGGTCGCAGAAGCCTGGCAAGCGTAATTGCCATTGCTGTCAGTCGTGCTCGTGCAGGTTGTTGGTCCCGAGACAGTCGTTCCGCCGTCCACAAAAATGATCGTTCCGCTTGGATAGGCTTTCTTCTTGCCGCTGGACACCAAGGCTGTAACTGTCGCTGTCTCTCCATAATTCACGGTCTGCGACGACGGCGTCACCGTCGTACTCGGAGTTGGATAGAGAACGGTGATATTGGTGACGGCGGACGTAGAGCCGTTGTAATTCGTGTCCCCGCTATAGGTCGCTGTGATCGTATAGTTTCCGGGAGACGGAAATGCACTTGCACTGGTGTTGAACGAGTTAGAAAACGACGCGTAATAACCGGGTCCTCCGTTATTCGAAAAGTAGGACGACGTTCCGGTCAAAAGTTTTCCATTTGCGTAAAAAGTAATGGTCCCGGTTGGCGCGACACCGTAGCTGGTCGTACTTACGGTTACGCTCATCGACGCAGCTTGACCAACTGTGGCGTTGTAAATAAACGGAGCCGGCAGCGAGGTGGTAGCCGGATTCACCGTGATCGTTACCGACGTAGAGCCTGCATTGTAGTTTGAGTCGCCGCTATATTGCGCAGTTAGAGCGTGTGTTCCAGTTCCCAGTACGAATGCCGCGACCGGTGTCTGGACGAAGGCGGTTTTGTCCAGCGCGTACGGTCCGTTCCCAAGCGAAACAGTGTTATCACTTAGACTGATAGTCCCTGTCGGGCAAGTGATTTTTCCAAATGGCGGAGGACTGCAGGCTTTTCCGCTCGCATTTTCCACACCAGCGATGACCGTGTATGGATCGTCGTACTTCACCGTCGTTACACTAGCACCACCAAGCTGGAGTCCCGGCAGATAGACGGTGCTGTTCTCCTTGCTTATCGTAACGCTCACTGCATTGGAGTAGCTGCCTCCATAGGTGCCGTCGCCCCCATAGTGCGCGATCACATCGTAAGTGCCCGCGGGCAGGAGGCTGGTGTTGCCCGCAACTGATCCTGCAGTCAACGAAAAGAAGTCGATCGGCCGCCCGGTGGTGGTTCCGGGGCCCACATCCACGAGGAGAGCTGCGTTGCCCGTAGCCGCGGTTGGACTGATCGCGATACTTACGGGTACCGCAGCTCCGTGCGTGACGTTGATGGGATTTCCACTGTTCAGCGTGAGTGTCGTGGTCGTGGCCGTGAACGTCGCTTTGCTCCAGTTGTTAACAAGGTTGGCGGCGTCAACTGACCCCAGTCCGGTGGCTAGATCATATCCGGTCGCGGTGCTGTATCCCGTCAATATGCCGTAGCTGTGACCCGAAGTGTTTGTCCTGCAATTTGGAGTGCCTGTGATACACGGCGGGCCAATGGTTGAACCAGTCGGAACGTCGTGAAAGGCGTTCGGCTGTTTGCTCACGAGCTGATAGAGCGCGAAGCCCGGAACGCCTTGCGGTGTTCCCATCTTCTGATTAACCAGTGCCATGATTCCCGCAAAAGCCGGCGATGCCACCGACGTTCCGCCGTAACCGGCAAAAGCGTTCAGGCTACACGGGCCGGTCTGGCTCTGCTGACACACGACATAGAAACTGCCCATGAACCCGTTGCTTGCGAACAGCGAAATATCGGGAAGGTCGCGAAAATGATCCGTCTGCGTCCCTATTCCGGTCTGCCATGACGGTTTCGCATAACCGCTGGTACAACTCCCGAGAACTCCCTGGGTGTTTGCGACGCAGTTGCTTGGGCCGCCACTACCGGCAACGGAGTTCACTCCACCAGCGCTGATCATCTGCGGGTTGTTGCACGCCAACTCGGCGTTGCTTCCGTATCCCAATGTAACGGCGAGAGCATTCGTGCAGGAATCGTTCCAGGTCGTTTCCGGAATGTACCCCTTCGCGGATTGTTGAGTCGTGGTGTTATTTGAGGGATTCCAGTATGTGGACCACTTGTTGTACTCATTGAAATCGGTTCCTCCGACAGCGGCATTGAACGGCGTAGAGGCGATTCCATTCACGTTCAGGCCATACTGCGCCGGTCCTCCGGGGTAGTCACAGCCTGCCGACCCATTGTCGCCAGACGAGACAAACACGCTGATGCCTTGGGCCGCAGCTTGTGCCCAGATGCTAGAAAAGAACTGATTTCCTGCTGTGCCCAGCCCGAGTTCACACTCCCCGTAGCTTTCGCTCATTACCGGGGCCAGATTGTTCTCGATGATGTAGATTGCGGAGAGGTCTACACCGTCGCTTGCGTTGGTGGACTGCGAGATGACGAAATTGATCAGCGCCTGGGGCGCGACCGCGCCCGACCACTGAACGTCGATATCCGCCTCGCCTTCGTCTTCATTGATCCCGGGATCGGGCCCGTTGAGTGTCACTGTCAACTTGTTCTGTGGAACGCTGAGCCCAAATAGTGACCAGAAGTTTGTTGCGTCGGCCGGATTAATGTTGGTGCGTCCGACGATCGCGATCGTCTGCCCGGTGCCATTGACGCCAAGGTTCCAAAGCGGCAGGACGTCATAGATTGCCGCGAAATCATAGGGAACCAGTGCATAGCACTGCTGACCGCCACAGGAAAACGTAAAGTTCGGTTGTGCCGAAGTCAGCTGCTTCGTCTCCTCCGAATACGTCCCGACGAAATTGTTCATGGCCTTTCTCGGGAAGTTGTGCAGAGATGCAATTCCCGCGACCGCCGGCGCCATCGCCGCTGGAATCTGCGGGTCGCTTGCGTTCGCCCAGCGCTGTTCGCCATTGACGACGTACTTATGAATGCTGGTATGAAACGCCTCCTGCACCTGGCTTGCCGAGCCCGAAAACTCGAGGACAGTCCGTCCCCTGGTCGATCCCACCTGGAATCCGTGCGACTGGAGCCAGGACGTAATCGTCTGCAGATCGGCATCGGTCGGGCCGAATTGCGCCCCGAATTGTTCCGGCGTCAGCCACTTGTGGTAGTGCGGAGAATTCTTGTCCTGCTGATCGTCGAGCATTTTGCGCAGGGCTGTTTCCTGTGCGCCGCTGCGCTTCAGCACCAGCAGCATGCGCTCCATCGGCAGGCTGGCCGGAGCCGCGCCCAGGTCGGACTCACGCCGCGCCAGCGGATGCGTGTTGCCCTTCAGCACCGTGAGTCGCGACTCGTCGAGAGCTTGGGTAATCAGTGGCCGCGGATTCGCTACAACGGCTTGCGGCTGTTCCTGCGCGGCGGCCGAGTGGGAAAAGAATGAGGTTTCGAGAAGCAGAGCCAGAGTGAAGGAGATTGAAAACACAACAGGCTTTACGGACGAGGGGAGAGCGCGCATCATCACACCTCAACCTGGGTTGACACATTGCCCGATGAGATCCAACGGAAGGGAGGAAGGAGGGATTCCGCCAGGTCTCTTTCGGCTCGACAGTCTTGGACCAGAAACACTACAGCAAGGGTCCCCATTTTTCAAATGGACTTGCGCACCTTCCCAAATGTTGAACGCCGCACAGGTACAGGGTCTTCAGTGTGCACTAGTGGGTCTCACGGCTACAGATACGAAGATGGCATACTGGCGCTACACCATTCAATTTGGAGAGAGAAAACATGGCAAAGATGTTGGCAGCATTCGTTTTGGTTTTTGCGGCGGTCGCGTCGGCGCAAAGTTATACCATCACCGGCCTGGGCGTGCTCAAAGGCGACAACGAAAGCAGCGGATTCTGGATCAACGATCTCGGCGACGTAGTTGGCTGTTCCGACACCCAGACTTCATTCGGATATCCCTGCACCGGCCTGGTTCCGGGGCAGCATGCTTTCTACTGGAGGCGGGGCAAAGGGATGAAGGATCTCGGCACGCTTTCCGCTGGAACGGTAAGTGGCGCGATCGGAATCAATGCCGCCGGCACCATCGTCGGCTACTCGAACGTAAAGGGACAGCCTTCCACCAACTTCATCGCAGTGCAATGGTCTCCGACCGGGACCATCAAGAGACTCGGAACCCTGTCGGGAGGGTCCTCCAGTGCGGCGTTCCAGATAAACTCTGCGGGCGAGGTTGCCGGAGATTCCTTCCTGAGCAGCGGCGTGGTCAACGCCACCAAATGGACTGACGGAACGATCAAGAATCTCGGCAAGTTGCCGAACGCGATCTTCACTGCCGGGCTCGCGATCAACGACAACGGATTCATCGTCGGTGAATCCGTCTTCAGCTACGGTCCGCCGTTCTCGTCGCATGCGTTTCTTTGGAATGGTTCCAAGATGAAAGACCTGGGCGTCCTTTGGGGAGGCGTGACCAGCATGGCCAATGCGATCAATTCGTTGGGAGTCGTCGTAGGACAGTCAGACGGGATCCAAACTGGCGGCAACTGGCACGCTGTCAAGTGGGACGCGACTGGCAAAATCAAAGACCTCGGGGTGTTGAAGGGTGGGACCTACAGCGTCGCCTTTGGCGTGAACGATTCCAATGTCGTCGTGGGCTACGGCAACATTTCGAACAATGCTCCGCACGCCATGATCTGGACGCCGTCACACGGGATGCGGGACTTGAACTC
>AR_comb_assmDRAFT_10479316_pt1 | contig 37609 bp, 43 predicted proteins | sample ArasoioldDNA_FD_10543 | JGI IMG/M metagenome (IMG submission 10543) | reverse complement strand
AGGATCCAACGAAGGATCCAACGAAGGATCCAACGAAGGATCCAACGAGAGAGGAATGGAGCCGACTGCTATTCGGCTCCTTCTCCCTTGATACCGTTAAACGCTGTATCACAGATCCAACATGGCAGCGGGTCCGCATCTCCCTGCTCTACAGCTCTCAACGTGATAAGCTGGAACGTCTGGAATCCTACATCGCACAGGCGCCGGACGAAAACACACTGTGGACACGTAAGGTCCAAGTCACCAACTACGTCAACGCGCTTAAGCGAGGAGGTCTAATCAAGTGAACGAGTGGTTGGATACGACAACACTCCCAGCCTGGGTCGTGCTCATCGTAGCCATCCTTGCAATCCTGGCACTCGCCCTTTGTTGGAGTAGACCGAAATGACACTTCACGCCAAAACAGAACTAACCTGGCCCCGCTGTGTCTGCGGACACATCGCACAGGACCACAACGTCGCAACAGTCGATCCCAACGTCTTCGGTTGCGATCGGTGCCGTCCTTCGGAAGACAAAGTCTGCCGCGCGTACCGCTTCCCTGCGGACTTCCCTCAAGAGAAACGTGACGCGCTCAACGCCCAGCGTTCCAGGATCCTCCAGGGACTGGACGAAAGAAAAGTTCCATCCGAGATGGACATCACGCTCAAGCTGAGGGTCCGCTTCAGCGACTACAATGACTACCACGACCTGGCAGCGAAGGACGAGGTCACTCCAGAGGAAGTCGAAAGGTTCCTCGACTCCTTGAACATGACGCTCCAGGACCTGTGCGATGTCACACAGGAGACGTCGGACGACAAGTTCATCTACGAATACCTCGCGGCCGAAGTGCTTTACAAGAAGGAGAAGCACGAGGGATCACAAAGTGACTAACACCTGCAAGCGCTGCAACGCTCTCAAGGAGGATCACATTAAGCCCTTCGATTCTCCTGGACCGCTCAAGTGCCCGCGCACTGAAGGCGGGACGTACACAGACCAGGAACTGCACATCGTTCCGTATGACAGCCCCTACCTCACGGTCAAATTCCCTCGGCACGCCAGAGCCATGTGCGGCAAGCTGATCACCATCAAGTACGAGATGGATAACGTTGACCCCACCTGCGAAATCTGCAAGCGGATGGATGAGGAGGAAGAAAAGAACAGCCCGGGATGGGTCCGGGAGGAAGGAGGGTCTAAGTGATCCTCTGGGATCGTAACGGTTCCTTCCCAGTTGATTTTCACTTGGAGCTGTGTTATAATTATAACATACTGAGATGAGGTCATTCCGATCACATCCAGTCCGTCAACAAGTCCTTCCGTGCCATCGAACACGCACAGAAGGCACAAGGTGCCAGCACTAAGGCACTAGGAGCGTCACATGGGATCCATTCTTTCCGAGGCGGCGGCGAACTTCGAGAACCTCTCCGTCGAAGACCTGAAGGCTCACCTGCAGAAGGTTGCGGCCGCTCAGGTCAAGCAGCGCGAGCGTCAGAAGGAGTACAACGCGACTCCCGAGGCGAAGGAGAAGCGTACCGCGTACCAGACCAAGCGCAACGCGGAGATCAAGGCCGACCCGGAGAAGTACGAAGCCCTGAAGGAGAAGCGCAAGGCGTACATGTCCAAGCCTGAGGTCGTCGAGAAGCGCAAGGCTTACCACGCGAAGCGGAACGCCGAGATCAAGGCTCTGCTCGCGGAAGCGAAGAAGCGCGGCATCGACGTCAAGGCCGTTCTCGCGGAACCGCCGGCGACGGGCGAAGGCGCCTCGGCGTAGTTCGAATGGGGGAGGACTGCACACTCCCCCATTTCGTTGCAGTCGAACTCACTTTGTCTTTCACATTTGGAGGGTTCACAGACAATGCCAAAAGCAGTCGTGCTCCTGTCAGGTGGGATGGATTCCGCCACCACGCTGGCAGTAGCACTACAGGACTTCCCGGACGTTGAAACCGTCAGTATCGATTACAACCAGCGCCACCTGCGCGAACTTACGTCCGCCAAGGATGTCGCTGAGTTCTTCTCTGTCCGCCACACCATTGTCGACCTCAGCTTGGCTGATATCTTCAAAGGGGCTTCGTCCAGTCAAACCGACGCGGCAATCGAAGTCCCCGAAGGCCACTACGCTGATGAGTCGATGAAGACCACAGTCGTTCCTAACCGAAACATGGTCCTGCTCAGCATCGCGGGAGCGGTTGCAATCAGCCGCGGAGCTGAGTTCCTGTACTACGGCGCACACGCCGGTGATCACGCAATCTACCCAGACTGCAGACCTCAGTTCGCGCAGGCGATGGCGAAAGCATTCCTCCTGTGCGATTGGAAGCAGCTGCACCTGCTGACTCCGTTCATGAACAAGACGAAGGCGGACATCGTCACTATCGGAGCCCAGCTCAACGTTCCGTTTGGCCTCACATACAGCTGTTACAAAGGAGAGCTACTCACCCACTGCGGCAAGTGCGGGACTTGCGTCGAGCGTCGCGAAGCCTTCATCGAGGCAGGCATCCCAGACCCGACAATGTACGAGGAATAGCTTCGGATCCATCACTCTGTGAAGTGAAGGATCATCATCGACCGATCCAAACAAAGGAGTTCAGCATGTACCGTCTCAAGAACATCAAGACCCAAGCCTGGGGCCACTCAATGTACATCCGTCGTGACCGCAAGTCGGTCTTGAAATTCTGTGCCAAGCTCGCGGAAGAGCAGGGCATTAGCCTCTCAAGGTTTCTGACGAACCTTGCGGAGGACTTCCTCGACGGGAACCTGCAGTACAAGCGCTCGCTTCTCCAAGGGAGGAAGAGGTGACAACCAAGTACGTTGTGAAGAAGCAAAAGACCAACGGGAGCGGGGAAAAGTTCTACAAGCAAATCGGTACCGTGGTCATCAACGAAGGGGAAGGGACCGGTGTCCTGTACCTCGACATGTTCGACGGGAACTTCCGACTGTTCACTGACGAGTACTACGACAATCAGGTCCGAGAAAAGGAGACACAGCATGGCGAAGAAGAAGTCGAAGAAGCGTCCAGCACTGCCAAGAAAGCGGGGCGTTCACGTCATCGACAACCACACGACACCACGGGAGTTTGAGTCTGCCAGGGCAGACCTGGTCAGCTTCCTGACGAAGCGTTTGTAATGATCATCCTCACCTGGTGGGAAGTGGAAGAATTGACCGATCACTTCCTGGGGCGTCCTGACATCTGGACCTGGGATGAAGCCTCGAAGTGTTGGCTTCGCACAGACAGTGAAGGGACGCCCTTACTGGGTCTCCGTATCCTCGGCCCGAACGCTCCAGGTCCGTACCGGAAGTTCAAACTGGCCTGGATTCCCGTCACCTGGCTTGATGAGCTCTGTACGCAATACATCACGCAGCTCGTCACGAGATGGACCTCCTACGGATTCCGCATCGCAGTGCAGGAGCTTCTTACAACGGACGATGGGATCAAGATGGATCCCCGTCTAGCTGAGGCTGTAGCTGTGGCAATCAGTAAGATCGAACAAGAGCCCGCTCCTGACCCAGAGAAGCTCTCAATCCCTACACAGGGCGAGCTGTGGCCAGACCTCAGCGGAGTCAGGCTCGAACCATACACCATGGAGCGGACAATCCGCACCGTCGGGCTAGTCGGCGGCGGTTGGCTCTCCATCCGGTACCAAGGTGAGATGCTTCGAATCCGCCTTAGCATCCCCTCAATAGACTACGGCGGGGGCTACGATCACCCGTTCGAAGGATACATCCGTCCGAGGCACGGTAACATTCCACTCACAATCGCTTCACTTATGGGAGTCGAAACGCATGTCCGACAAACCAACAGCGTACCAGAAGCAGCAACGGAACGAGGAGACCAACGAGAACTATACGGATCTAGCGAACTGCCTGAAGAGGGCAGCGCTGATCTCCGAGGAGGGGAACTTCCAGCGCAGGATGGCTCTGGCGAAGACCAGGGCTGAGGAATCCCAGCTCTGGTTCAACGCGGCGATGAACGGCGTCGAAACGTTCGATGAGGACGACAATGGCTAGAGCAAAACTCGTTCTCAAGTTCATCTCTCCGCCGCCGAACGCTAACAATGAGCAGGTGCTGGAATTCGCAATCATCGACTCAACGACAATCGGCGATCTTCAGCAGCTGCTCGCGTTTGAGATGCTCTTCAACCGCATGTGTGTCGGACGCCTGCACGCGTCCGTGGAGAACATCAAAGAGGCCAAGGATGCATAGCTTCGCGGTGGAGATCGGTGAAGAGCTGATTCCCTTCGAACAGGTACTAGACTACCTGTCCACGAACATGAACCAGTCTCGCGTTCAGTTCTTTCTGGACTGTAAGCGCAAATACTGGTGGCAGTTCGAACTCAACCTGGTCCCGGACCGCCCCCGCTGGGCCCTTGAGGACGGCAAAGCGTTCCACGAAGGCATGGCAGTCCTTGCCGCAACGGAGGATCTGGAGAAAAGCGTCACAGCGGCCAAATCCACCCTCCGGGACGGCATGCCGAAGCAGAAGCTCGTCTACGATGAACTCGAACTGCGGGAACACGTCGAGCTCGTCGAACACCTGGTTCGTGCTTACTACGCCGAGTACAACGGGAAAGTGCTGTACAAACCTCTCGGCGTCGAATGCAGCGGCCGCGTGGAAGTCGGTGAAGGATCTGGTGTCTTCCTCGTCTTCCGTACGGACCGCCTTGCGAACTGGGCAAACCGCATCTGGATCGTGGATCACAAAACCGCAGCCAAGCTGGACATGCGGGACGTGATGAAGTACGAGATGGACCTCCAGTTCACCGCCTACACCTACGGAGTCTCCAAGATCCTCGGGCAACGCGTGGCTGGTGTCATCCTGGATCTCATCACGAAAGCCCAGACGACGAAGTTCCATCAACAGCCCTTCGTCCGCAGTGACGACGAACTCCTGGACTTCGAAGGCGAATTTGTCGAGATCGTCAGGGAAATCGCCTGGCGTCGAGCTCGCGTCCGCGCTGGTGAAGATCCGAAGACCGTCTGGTACAAGAACACCAAAGAGTGCTTCCGCTACGGTACCTGCCCCTACAGGGATCTGTGCCTGAGCGATAGCCCCGTTAAACGCGCCCTGTTCATGAAGCGAGATACAGACTATGTCGACGACGCTGACCGGGAAGGAAGAAGGGGAAGAATCGATCCTGAAGCTATTAACACTGCTCATCAGGGACTTGTGCAAGACGGAAGCGGAGCTCCAGGTCCAGAAATACCGGGGACCGCACCTTCCGACAGTTCGGCAGCTGGAGCAGAAGTCCCTGGAACTGCAGCACCAGCTGACGGAGACGTTCGGTGAAGTTCTCGGGCTCGGAAACACTAAGGCTGCTCCCGGGGAGGATCCTGGTCTCAAAAGCACCACGGATGGAACGACACGGCCAGCTGATCCTCCCGCCTAGCGCCTGGAAGCTTGCACAGCGGGCATTCTGCCATGTGCATGAACAGACTGTCAGCTTCGGTGAGGACCTTACGAACCAGTGGATCCTCGTCGACAAGTATGCTGGCAGTCCCCTGACGTTGGGAGGCACAACGTTCTGGGTAATGACACAATGGGCATGCCTCGCCCTGTTGGAAGAAGGAGAACAGTACTATGATGCGTGACCGTCTCATCGAAGTCGTCGGGGACATCATCAAGGACCAGGTCAAGGAGAACCGCGAGCTGGAGCAGGCGGAGATCGACTCCATCAGCGAAGCGCTCGGCGACTCCGACGGTGTCATTCAGGAACTGATCGACGACGAGGACAACGCGGAAGAGAAGAACAACGACGAGGAAGCGGAGCAGGAACTTGTCCCCGAGCCCGACAAGGAGCGGTGAGAAGTTCACAGTCCCTGTCGATCTGTACGACGATCAGGGACGGCACTGGGGTCAGATTCGACTGGTGCAGTACGGCCAGTCGACTCTGCTCCAGGTCTGTGTTGACGCCGATCAGCACGGTTGGCAGGATTTTCAGGCGTTCGTCATCACTGACGACGTGCTGAAATTCGGCGTCATTGGTAAACGACCCAAGTAAAGGACATGGCATGCCGCCAGGAAAACTACCAGAACTGAGACGCACTTCGGACAACAGGAACGAGTACGCTGCTGTCCTGCTCTATGCCCCCGCACGTTGGGGCAAGACGAACATCATCCGTACTTGTCCCAAGCCGATCGTTCTCGCCACAGAACTCGGGAGAACGCGTGGTCTGCAAACCTTGATGGACATTGACGTCCCCTTTATCGAATGCCCGGATATTGACACACTGCACATGGCAGTCGCCGAGCTCGGTAGAGTTCCGAACAAGGTCCAATATCAAGGTGAAGAGTTCATGACTGTTGTGCTGGACTCCCTATCAGCCACAGGTGAACTCTGGCTCGAAGGTGCAAAGCAGATCCACGGGTGGGATATGATCTGGGACGCTGGTGATGGGCCGAGGGGGATTGCACGTAAGGATCCCCGTCAAGCATACCCTTACGTAGCGGAGAAGGGTCGCCAGACCGCAAAGATCATCATGGCATTGCCTGCAAACACCTTGTTCATCGCACGTGAGCAGGTTGTTGAAGAGGGCCAGGGGAAAGAAAAGATCACCTTCTGGGCACCTGAGCTTCCCGGACAGAAGCTCCCTCGCGAACTTCCAGGGTGGCCGGATGCTACACTTCGTGGTGTGTGGCAGAACGGTAAGAGGAAAGTCTGCACGGTAACAATCGCAAGAACCGTTGCAGGCTTTCGCGTTCCTCCCAAGTTCAACGTACCTCAGTACTTGAACCCGGACATGGGAGCGATTTTCCAGCTCACCACTGGGAAGAAAGAGGCTCTGGAGATCCTCACCCGTAAAGAGTGAGGCTCCTTGTCCTGTTGTTCCTGGCCCTGTGCCTGTTCTTCTTCGCGATGGCACCAGGGCCCTTTCTGATCTTGGCCGTGATAACCATGGTCATCTTCAACGAGTACGATCGGAGGAAGCTGTGAGATTCGAAAAGTACAAGCAGTCCGACATGGCTGCGGATAACACCGTTCCGGAAGCCACGTACAAGCTCCGTTGCAACAAGGTGACGTTCAAGGAGCCGCAGGAGGACGGCAAGACCTGCGACGTGGCCGGTGAGACCGAAGCGGGCATCCCGACCTTCGTCAACAAGAAGGGCGAGACCGTGTTTCCGTACCTGTCCCTTGACTGGGTCATCCAGGACGACGGAGAGACGTTCGGCCGCCACGTGTTCGACAACTACGTCAGCCTGGCACCCGGGGATGACTGGAAGGTCCGCCAGATCATGAAGTCCCTGGAGTTCAGCGAGGACGACGCGTTCGACACCGACGAGTGGATCGATCGTGAGTGCTTCGGTGTCGTGACGAAGCAGAAGGAAGGGAAAGGTAAGGACGGCAAGTGGTACCCGGCTCAGAACAGGGTCGGGCGCTACATGGGCCTGAACGAGACGCAGAAGTAACGCTTCACGGGGAGGCTGGATCCTAGTCCAGCCTCTCTGTGTCTCTTCAGGAGGATCCCATGATCGAACATGAATCCGGCGCAAAGCGGAGCAAGCGGATGCCCCGCTACGATCTCATTCCTCAGTCTGGACTAGTCAGACTAGCAGACCGCTACCAGCTCGGTTTGGAGTGTTACACAGAGTTCAACTGGAAACTCGGTCTGCCTTTCGATGACACGTTCAACCACATCCTGGCGCACCTTCAGGAGTACAAGGAGCGCCGCAAACGGCTGATCCAGTTCGCACTGGAAACCAAGCGGGACATGTACGCTCCCGGTGAACTCGTCGAGAAGATGAGAGAGCTGGAAACAGACGGAGACGACCTCGCAGCTGCCGCCTGGGGCATTTTCGCTCTCATGGAACTTGAGGAGCAAGGACGGATTGTATGACTGAGCAGTTCTTCTGTGAACGGCGAGGGGTTAAGTTCATCCTCACCGTCCAGACCACCTCTGGCGACGCCCACTCAATCCTCACGGATGTCGGCCGCGAGTGTGTACGACGGCTCATCGACTCCAAGCTCGAGGGCATGGCTGTCAAGTTCCTGGCGGACTTGGGCGCCGTGCATGAACCGAAAGGACCAGATGCTCCTCACCTTTAACTACGAACTGCCGTTGGGTCACCGCCTCATGGAGCACCCGGGCAAGTGTAAGTACCTGCATGGCCACAACTACGTGATCGAGGTGGCCGTCGGCGGTAAGTTGGACCTGGTGACAGACATGTTGATGGACTTCTCCGATCTGAAGAAGACCGTCAAACAGTACTTCGATGAGTGGGATCACGGATTCGTCCTCCGAGTAGACGACCCCGCTGTGGAAGCGATCCGTCAGTACTCGAAGCTCATCACGATCCCGTCCCATCCCACAGCGGAGATGCTCTCCCTGATCTGGAGACAGGGCCTCCAGGCCCTGTTCCCTAACAATTCCGTTGGCATCCGGGTTCGCGAGACCCGAGACTGTGGGGCATTCCTTGTCTGACAAACGATACCCACTCGCGGAACGGTTCGTCGCTCCACAAGGCGAAGGATCCAGGACAGGGATTGTTACTGCCTTCGCCCGCTTTGTCGGCTGTAGCGTCGGCAAAAAGGTCTGCACGTTCTGTGACACAGACTTCGACGAAATCTACGAGCACCTGGACGGTGGGATGTACACCGCATTGGAGCTCGCCCACTGGGCTTACAATGTCCCAAACTTCTGCTTCACGGGTGGTGAACCTCTCGACCGGGACCTGCGTCCACTGATCGAGATGCTCACCACACTCCGTGATGACGTTCAGATCGAAACAAGCGGTACGAAGCTCCCAGACTGGCTCCGTGATCCGGTTTGGCGTAAACGTATCTGGCTGACAGTGAGTCCAAAACCGGGCTACCTACACGAGATGCTCGGCATGGCGGATGAGATCAAGGTCATCCACACAGGGCTGTCCGACGACCCAACGGGGTGGCCCACGCTGGCCGACGCAATCGAGTGGGCGCACAGAGGAAAGGCGGTGTACCTCCAAGCTCGCAACCTGAAGTTCGACATCGACAAGGACAACACGGAAGAAGTGACCCGGATCGTTATGGATCATCCGGTCCTTCGCGTCAGTGCCCAGATCCATAAATTCCTGAGGACAAGATGATCGAAGAAATCACAAAGTACCGTGTCCACGACCTGGTTGAACTCCGGCAGATCGCTGCCGATAACAACTGCGAGCTGTTCGTTTGCGGCAAGAACGAAATCGCGGTTGACATCGACACAGTGGAACAGGAAGCGCAGTTCGCTTCGATGCAGAGTCTCATCAAGGAGCAGTACCACATCGTCGCCACCAACTTTTGGGCGAGCCGGGGTGACGGTAAGCACTTCGTTCTGACGTTCGACAGAGACCTCGATCCGATGGAGCGGATCATCCTTCAATCCGTCCTGGGCTCCGATCCCAAACGGGAGTTCCTCGCACTGTGGGAACTGTCCCAGGGCTTCGAAGAAAGCGTGCTGTTCAAGCCACTCCGTGATGAAGTACAACGAGAAAAAGGTCAAGGAAGCGATCACTAGCCTTCTCGAGGGTTTCGGCGTAGATCTGAAAGATCCACACTACGCCGAGACTCCCGACCGAGTAGCTAGGATGTACAAGGAACTGTTCACACCGCCGGTGAACAATCTCAAGGCGTTCGAACTGCCTGTTGACGCTGCGAAGAGGGCTGGAATTGTCCTCCTCCGGAATCACCGGGCATTCGGCGTTTGTCCGCATCACCTTCTTCCGTTCGAGATGACTGCCTCTGTTGGCTACATCCCGAACCGGAAGGTGTTCGGTCTCTCCAAGCTCGCCAGAGCCGTAGAGAGCCAGCTCACAGCTCCAGTTCTCCAGGAAGAGCTGACACAGGCAATCGTTGACATGCTCGTCAACGAACTGGATCCAAAGGCAGCAGCCGCTGTGATCGTAGGCGTTCACGGGTGCATGCGTTGCCGTGGTGTGAAGAGCACAGGTGATGTAGTCACCTCCAACATGTATGGACAGTTCCTCATGAACCCTGCGGCTCGTGAGGAGCTTTTCTCGTTGATCGGGAGATGAAGAAAGTACACGACATTGTCCGCATAATCGTTCCGGGAGCTAAAATAGCCCTGAACGTAGAAGACGCGAAGGACAGGCACTTCCCCATTGCCTTCATCCAGTGGGGAAACAGGGACGACGGCTTCCAGTACGAGGTCGTCTGTCCCTTCTGCGCTAAGTCGATCGGTTGGGTGATCCCCGCGGGGCCAACAATCGGCGAAGCTGTACAGACCATGGCACCCGCTATGGCGACACACAAACCGCAATGTCCGCGGTTCGGTGAGAAGTTCGGCGTTGAGATTGCAACGGGGCCGATGGGAACGGAGAAACTCCCCATCATGTAGGAGGCGGCGATGCGTGGGAAGATCAAGAACATCAACGACAAGCAGGGTTTTGGGTTCATCCGCGGCGACGACGGGAACGAATACTTCTTCCATCGCTCTGGGTGCCTCGATCCGTTCGAACAACTCGAAGTGGGTGACAAGGTTGACTTCGAAGACACTACCGCGAAGAAAGGCCTCCGCGCTGAGAACGTGGAGAAAATAAACGACTAACGACGTTCCGAAGGGACCCGAAATGTCCGATATCTACACCTTCGGTTCCCTCCCCAACGGCAAAGCTGCCTGGTGCCAGGGTTGTCCTCTCTTCAACAACCCTGGCCCCGTTCCTGGGGAAGGACCGCCTACTGCGAACATCGTCCTGTTAGGAGAAGCGCCTGGTGAAGACGAAGTTGCTCCTATTCGGAAAAACATGCCCGGAAGGCCTTTCATTGGCGGATCTGGAAGAATTCTCAACAGGCAGCTTTATCAAGCGGGAATCTATCGATCCGACTGCTACGCGACTAACGTCGTCAAATGTCGTCCAACTGGAAACCGGACGCCAACAGATGACGAAATCCGGCACTGCGCTCCCTTTCTTGCCAGAGAGCTGGGAGCGATTCGTCCAAACGTCGTCGTCGCTCTTGGAGCAACCGCCCTCTACGCCACGACGGGTCGCAACGGTATTTATCAACAACGTGGAGTTCCGATTGAGGCACCCGTTGGTGATCGCGTCCAGAAAATCTTTGCGACGTTGCACCCAGCGCACATCATGCGTCAGCAGGAAAATTGGCCGCTTGTCATCTACGACCTCATCAGAGCGAAAGCCCAAAGCACCTTTGCCGAAGTCCGAAGGCTTCCGTGTAACTATATTCTCGACGCAAGCCTCGCAGATTGTGGAGAGGGTCTTGCTCGGGCTGCTAGAGACACTGGAATACTCGACTTCGACATTGAAACACACGGATACGGACCCCAAGGTGGTCTTGACCCTAAGACCAGTCAGATCGTCTGTATCGGCTTCGCGGTCAACGAAACAGACGCTTACTGTTTCCGTTGGACGCCTGCAGTTGCCGAGTGGTTCAATTCTCTGGCAACTGATCCAAAGATTGAAATCGAAGGTCAGAACATTGAAACCTTCGACATCCCCTTCTGCGAGGAGAAGGGCATCCAGTTCATAGGTCCGACTTGGGACACGCTCCAAGCGTTCCACTTGACAAATTCGGACCAGCCGAAGAACCTTGGTCACATCATGTCTCTTTACACAGACATGGAGTACCACAAGAACACGGCGAAGGATAACCTCTTCCTCTACAACGCGAAGGACGTTCTCGGACAGAGGCGCAGCGCGGTTGAGCTCCGAAAGGAAATCAAAGAGTACGGGATGGAAGGACTCATGCACACCGTGTGCCAAGTTCAACCTGTCCTCCGGAAAATGTCCCGCCTTGGGTTGAAGCAGGACGAGATGCTCGCTGCCCGCTGGGAACTTGCGATGGACATGACAGCGCGGCAGTATGAGGAAAAGCTCCGCGCTGTGTTTGGTCCAATGTTCAACCCGAAGTCTTCCAAGGATGTTCAAGACGTTCTGTACAACAAGCTTGGGCTCCCTGTCCAGTACGTTAAAGATGCAAAAACAAAACAGATGCGGCCGACGGCAAACGCCGCTGCGATTGAGAAACTCGCGGAGCTGTATGACGATCCAATCCTACAGCTGATCTCAAAGGTCCGCAGTTTGGATCACACCAAGGAAACCTATATCAACGTTCCGAAGGATGAAGCGAACTTCGTTCATCCTCGGTTCGGTACAGCCAAAGCGGCTACAGGTCGTTTGAACTCGTGGGATCCTAACTTCCAGAACATTCCGTTGGAGCTGAGACAGCTCTACGTTCCTGACACCGAAGACCACTTCTTCATGTCCGCCGACTGGAACCAGGTGGAGACTTGGATCGGAATGGTCCTATCTGGCGACGAAGTCGGACTCAGCATCCTCGCCTCAGGTGAAGACTGGCTTGAGCGAATGGCTGCTGATGCGTACAAAGTCGCCATCGAGCTTGTCCGTAAAGGTGCACCTTCTGAACACCTTCGCTACATGGCCAAGTTCATCTGGTACGGGCTCACGTACGGTCGCGGAGCCGCTGACATTGCTAAGCAGACAAAACGTCCCAAGTCTGAGATTGAGACCTTTATAGCAAAGATCCTCAAGCTATTCCCAGATTGGAACGAATGGCGGGAATCCCTCCTTGCGGATGTAGAGAAGGACTCCTGCATCATCAACCCATTCATGCGCCGTCGTTGGTGGTTTACGCGCCAAGTGACGGAGATGTACAACTTTCCTGTCCAAAGCACCGGCGCGGACATGATGTATCACTGCCTGATCGATGTAGACAGGGATTTAGCACAACACTGCAACGGATCAACGATAAGAGTCAGCGTTCACGACGAACTCGTGCTCATGGTCGCCAGGGACGAGGCACGACTGTCAAAGGAGATCCTGGAGGACAACATGTCCCGCAAGTGGCCGCAAGTATCAGAGCGGTCACGTAAGCCAGAAGTCACGCGGAAATACTTCCCGGACGGCTTCTTCGCCAAAGCGGACGCTACAGTTGGGCTAAACTGGATGGAATGCAAAAAAGGGAACAGTGAACTCCACAAGGAGCTCTTCGGATGACCTACATTCTGAGACATCACCTCGCCGACATTTACAGACACATGCTCTGGGCGCAGTATCCAGATGAGATACTTGCCCAGCACCTGGATCCTGGAGAACTGATACACCGGATCCAAGAATTGGAGACACAGAGTGAAGCTCTCGATGGAAATTCCCACAGCCCTGCTCCAGAAGATGTCGGAGCTAGTGGATCTGGACTTCGTCCTTGCACAGTTAGTCCTGGAGGATCCAGCCTACGCGGAGTTCTTCCGGAAGTCGAGCAGGTTCAAGATCATGGACAACGGCTTCCACGAACGGGGGGAGCCACTCTCCCTGACGGAACTGCAGGAGGCAGCGACGCTCTGCAATCCGGGGGTAGTGATAGCCCCGGACTGGCTGGGCGACGCGCAGAAGACTTACGAGGGATTCAAAGCGGCCAAGGAAAAATTCGCTGGACGCTGGCGCTTGGGCACTGTTCTTCAGGGGAAAGACAGAGAGGAACGTATATCGTTCTTCAACGCGGTGCGGTCCGATACACACTTGTTATGCCTTCCGTTCAGGTCCGAGAGATACAACCATTTCTCCGAGCTTGTCGAAGCTACGCCGAAACACATCAGGTGGCCTCCGCGTATCCATCTCCTTGGAATGAAATCGCTGCAGGAGACCCAGCTCTTCTCGACCTTGTTCGACGATCTTGGGATCTCGCACCGGACATCGATCGACACTGGGAAGTTGATCAAGTTCGGCTTGGCTAACGAGTGCATTGATGAGTTCACTGCACTTCGCGGACGTGGGATGCTGGATCACAGCATTGCAAGTTTCACGGCGGAGCAATTCGCCAACACGTTCTACAACGTTGCCTTTGCACGGAAATACATGTAGAATCGTAGTATGGCAAATCCTGTCCCACTATCTGAGCAGGTTCAGCTGCTCATCAGGCACTTGAAATCACGGCCCGTAACTAACGGAGGCGATACTTCGTTGGACAAAATCCTAGATTGGATCAGGGACGTTCCACCTGGTGGTCGCCCACCGGAACTCCTGATCCTGGTGAAAGAGAAGTTCAAGCTTGATGATAAACAGCTCGAAAGCAGACTCGCCCCAAGAGCACGAATCCCAGATTTTGATACTCTCGTCCCCACAAGTGGGTGGATACGTGATTACGTTGAGTTTACCAGAGCGACAGAGCCTCCGACAGTGTTTCATTTCTTTGCGGGGATGGTTGCCGTCGGTGCCGCTATGCAACGCAATGTGTACGTACGTAAGGGTCACTACTCGGTCTACCCAAATCTGTGTGTCGTGCTCGTGGCCCCATCAGGAAAGTGTCGCAAGACGTCAGCTTGCAATATCAGTGTTGATCTTGTTCGCTCTTACGGGGGACAGATCATTGCTGATAAGGCTACTCCAGAAGCTCTGGTGGAAGCCTTCAGAGAGAAGGAAACGGCCTGCGGGCTTCTTTACGCCCCGGAGCTGGCGGTATTTCTGGGCAAGCAAAAGTACCAGGAAGGCATGATCCCGATGCTTACTTCACTCTTCGATGCACCGCGAGAGTGGAGCAGCCTCACAATCGGTCGCGGAGAGTTGAAGCTCCAAAATGTCGCTTTGTCGTTCCTGGGGGCATCGACGCTGGATTGGATCCAAACAGCCATACCACGCGATGCTTTTGGCGGTGGTTTCATGTCCCGACTGCTATTCGTTGTCCAAGAGGATACACCTCGATCCTTTCCAATCCCTCCTCCGCCTGATGAGAAGCTCAAACAATCCCTTCGTTCGAGACTCATCGATCTTACACGATCCCGTGGTGAGGTTCCTTTTTATGATGGTAACCCAACCACGCGAGCATGGTACGAGGACTGGTACAACGGAAAACACGGAGCCGGGAACGAGGAACGGCAGTTCGCGGGGTACTCAGAACGAAAACCCGATCATATGATCCGTCTCGCCATGATCCTCGCTGCCTCTGAGGTCGGAGACTCCAGGCTCATGAACGAGCACCACCTAAAGCAATCGCTCAAGATCCTCGATTGGTTGGAACTGTGGCTTCCTGCTACATTCGAACAGATGTCTCAGTCCAACGTCGGAGAGGATCATGCCAGGATGCTCAAGCAGGTCCGGAACCACGGAGGGACACTTGAACATAGTAAGTGGCTTCGGCTGAACAGTAACAAAATGGACTCTCGGATGTTCCGGGAGCGGATTGACACGATGAGACAAGCGAAGCTCATTGAGTATGATCCTAAAACAAAGAGCTACTTCCTTACCCCAGAGGGCTGGAAATGACTCAATGGGAACTACTCGCGCAATCCCTGGGTTTCCCCGGGGAGACAGAGATGTGGAAGGAGCTGTATGAAAAGCGACACCTTTCCATCAACCAGCTTTCGCTAAAGTTCGCCTGTTCGGCGCATACGGTAAGGGCGCGCTTGCGCGCCTTAAAACTGGATATTAGATCGAGAGGCGGACCAAACGCGATGAAGGTGGAAGTGAACCAGGATCTGTTGCAGAAAATCGCCCGGCAGGGAATCCCAACGACCGCAAAGCAGCTGGGAGTAGCACCGCAAACGCTGTACAATCGGTTGTACTACTCCCTCGGGCTGAAGAAGCGTGACCTGGAAAAGGAGCTAGCGAAGCATCGGGATGGAGAGCCCGAAAGCCCGGAGAAGGTAGACGACGAACAGAAGGACGAGTAGCACGTCAATCACAACGACAACTTGGGGCGGTATCCCAAAGGCTCCGGCTATTTGGTGTACCGCCCACCAGACTAGGCCTAGGACGAGCAATACCACGATCAGTCCAATCAGCGTCATCGGAACTCCTTATGTAAACGAACTCCCTTCTACACCCTGGACACTCGATGAACCCGAGCACCTTCTGTGATGCTCGGTCCAGCTTCTCGTACCGCCGCCGGGCGCTGATAAGGGAGCGTGCACAGAAGTAACATTGCACCGGTACTCCCAAGCCAACGTCATTGAGTACCTCAGCCACCCGCCGCACGTTGTTCAGCAGCAGGGACGAGGGTCTCACTGGGGGGCCCTATTCCGTGGAGCAGCCGTTGTTGCAGTTGGATTGCCAGCGTCGATCCTCAAGTTTTTCGGAGCCGCCGGCATTGGCTGACTATCAACGACTCCTAAACCGAAAGGGAGACTACCCGGCGATTCTTGAAGTGTGTTCAGATCTCCAGGTAAGCCGTAGTTCTGAACGGTTAGAATGATGGTGTAGTTTCCCCGCGGCTGTGGTGGAATCGCTGCGCTCCACTGCGTGAGTGTATCACCAAGAAATGGTCCACGTTCAATACGGACATTGTCGAGTTGGAATGTTCCCGCCGGTAGTCCCGCTATCTTGGCGCCAACCAAACTGTCCGAGGCGGGTTGACACCAATAGATCCGGAATGGAAGTCCCGAACGGACAGTTCCATTGTTGCTGCCTGGCGGACAATTTCCACTGATAGGAGCAGTCGGATTTGGCTGTATTCCCTGTGCGAACACGGAAACAGGGGACAGAAGGATGACTAACAATACCAAAGTTCTCACTGTTGTGCCTCCGGGAAGCCGAGGAAGTGTTTCACTCCCGCCGCATAGTCACCGAGTTGAATGTCGTCGTACGCTGCCATTGTCTTCTTGAACTGCCCAATCGGAAGGGGTACGAACTGCTGCCAGCTGTTCTGGAGACGAGCGGCCTCAATCGCTGCCGCCGGGTCTGAGGAAGGATTCACCGCCTGATTCACTGCCTGCAGCCCCTGATACGCGGTTTCCGCGAACGGACCTCCTGTGTAGCCGAAAGGACTGAAGAACAGCCACCTGCTCATGTCCACCCCAAACGCTTGGGATCCGACCTGGTACATCGCCGTATTCGCTGCCGCCCAGCGTGCCAGCACCTTAGCCCTGTTCTTCACAGAACCCCGCATCAGCGAATTCCGTGCATACTCAGCGAAGTACGACGGCCATGTTCCATACTGCCCTGCGAGTCTTCCTACCGTACTCTGCATCCAGTACGGTGTTGTTCCCCTCCTGTAAACAAACTGGGTAGCATTCATATAATCCGTGGCTGCGAGGTGTGAAGCTACCTCCAACTCCCCAGCATCCAAGGACTGTTTGATCGCCTGGTGCAGCGGTCCGTTCTTGGCGTCCCGCATGTCGATCATGCTCTTCTCCAAGAACTGATCCCAGCTTAGCTTCCCAGCAATGTATTGTTTCCCGTACTTCTCCGCAACGCTGTGCTGGGAAAAGTACGCAATGACGTGGTTCACATCCTCAACCTTCTTGAAGGCCGAGGTTCCTTTATCCATGAACCCTGCGACCTTCCCAACGACCTTCGATTTGGATCCCTCCAGGTTGAGGATCAGATCATTCATCTCCTTTGAATCGCCCCACATCTGGGCAGCTCTGTCTCTGGTCAACACACCGCGCCGAATCATCTCATCTTCGAAGCCCTTCTCGTTCCGCACGTATCGCAGAGCCTGCTTGAAGCCTTTACTCCAAGCACCCATGCCAAGACCCGTTCCAGTCTGGAGCGTCTGCAGAGCGTTACGGAGCACGATCCCTGGAGTAAAGGCCATATTGCCGAAATAATTCGCCGAGAGGAAGAACGACGTCATGTCTGCTGCGTCGGCGTCGCTGATCATCCCATACCCTTCGAGCTTCTCAGCGACACGTTTGAACGCCAGGCCCAGTGCGTTGTTCACATGGTCCGGTTGGTGCATGACCTGACGTGCGTACTGATCGAATCTGTAGAACACCAGATCGTCCGTAACAGGATTATCCGCCATGCGATAAGCCAGAAACTGCTTTCGAATCGCATTGTACGTTGGTTCCATCTCCTTCTCGTTCGTCATCGCGCGGCCGATTCGGATGAGGTTCCGACGAAGGTCCATCTCCCTGTTGCTAATCACGACAGAACCGCGCTCGAACTGGTTAGACGCGGTCGTTAGCAGTTTCGGAAGACCTCCACCCGTCGCTCTGTATGCGGAGAACGACTGACCGGACTTCCGCATCTGTGGGAACTCAGCGAGGAACGCTTGGATATCCTCACTTGAGTGTCCCAGGGATTCATTCAGCCATTTGGAGAAGAACTTGTAGGACGTCTCACCGAGCTGAAGCGCCGCTGCATCCTTGATGTGTGAGATGCTGTCCAGCTTCCCTGAGGCGTGTGCATCGAAAACCTGCTGAGCCGCTTCCCGCAGGTCTGGGGTCGTCCCTCGGAAAAGCTGCTGCAAATTCTCATGCAACGGACCGAAGGTCTTCTCCACAGCGGTGCGGCGTTCCTCGATCGCGTTGTACCACTGGAACAGTGGAACCCCAGTTCTCGTTTCCCAGTCCTTGAACATCTCAGCTGGGATACGGAAGAACGATCCTACCCAACCGAGAGCGGTGGAAGCTGGTTTGTACCCCTCCTTGATTCTTGCTAAATGCGCTTCCTGCCCGGCGTCAAGGCCGAACCGAATGGCAGACTCATAATAATCATAATCATCAATCTCCGCCTGCGGTGGGTGCGGAGGCATGTGCATGTTCGCGTCGTCCGGAAGCATCTTTACGACGTCACCGAGATCCTTCGTGGGATCCAGGATGGGAGGCTCTCCTCCGGCGCTCATGGATCCGGGACCGCCTCTACGCGCTAGGAGGACTTCGTCCGGAGAATACACCCGGTGCGGGCCCATAGAGTCCTGTGCGATGGGCTTGTTCAACCAGCCTTCTTTGATTCCATGATCACGGAGCCAGCTGTAGTGCAGGGCACTCTGTGGACCTTCAGGTCGTCCATAAAACGCCGCTAACCCCTGCTGCTTGTGTGAGAGCTGTTGGAGCAGGTCTTCCGTTGTAGCAGATGGCTTTATTCCCAGCCGAGACAAGTCTTCCTGGGCAACAGAGACGAGCTGTTTGACACCGAGGACATCGTAGATTGCAACGGCGTTCTTGCCATGCCCGCTGCCGTCCAGAGCGATCGTTTTGTACGTCCCCTTTGGAAGCCCGTGCAGTTCGCTAATGGCATCGATCGCAACAGACACTGCCTGTGGATTCCGGCTGTGTACAACGATCAGAGGCCGTTTGCCCTGGACCAACTCCCGGGCTGCGAGCTCCTGAAGGTCCGCTGCCTGAAAGTTCGCAGCGTCCACATCCGCGTCGAAGCTGCGGGTTTTTCCGATCCCCAGGGCAGCTTCAAATGGGTCGTCCAGCCTCCGGTCGAATGCTTTGCCAGGTTGGTTCGTGATCCAGCGGGCCGCTTCAAGGTGCGAATCAAACGTACGTTCCCACTTCTGGTTCGCAGATGGATGTGGACGTACGATCATCTTCTTCCCATCCGGGTAGATCTCTAACCCTCTGGGGGTCGCTTCGTCCCTGAGTCGCGTAAGGCTGATTGCGGCTGGCTCGTGGTCTGCAAGCTCGGCAAGGGTCCAAGGATAATTACTCGTGGTCCCAGCTGGTGTATGAAGGTCATAAGCACCTCGAACTGCCACCGGAGTATCTCCAGGGATTCCGTGTCGCAGGAGTATCCGAGCGGACTTGATGGCGTCGGCAAGCTCTGCATGTCCATCCATCCCTGGGTGAATTTCATACGGCGGGTACGCTACACGCTGCGGCTCTTCGACAGGACCGATTCCGGAGGTCCGGAGCTTTGATGGACCCTTGTTCTTCCTTCCATACTCATACGCTGCCCTGGAAGAAGGCTTCGCATGGGGAATCGTTTCTTCCTCAACGTTGGGAATGTACGGATCCGTGACAGATCGTTCATACCCTTCAAACGGAGTCGCGTAGGATTCCCCACCAGGAAGGAAGTGTTCTTCTCTCTGGGCTCTTGGAACAAACCCAGCGCGTCGCTGAAACTTCCCTATGTTCTGCTGCTGAGGTGACGCGCCAAGTCGCCCGCCTTCAATGCGGACCGTGCCTCCACCAGGAGTTTTGACAAGTTTAGTCGTTGTTTCTGAGCCGGCAAGCATACCAGTTTGCGAACCGCCTCCCAAATAGGGATTCGGAGACGGAGATTTTGACCATGCAACCGAATCTTGCCAGCCGAAGTCACCGTGCGGACTCCATGGTTGGGTCTCCCAGACCTTTTCACCAGGAGTGATTGATAGTGTGAGACCCTGCGTTCCGAAGAAGCCTCGAACGTCCTGACCGTACTGAACGTCGTGGTCGTTGTTCGTGAAGAAGTCGGAGTTGTGATATGACTTTGGATCCGGATCGTTCCAGGGCTGAACACTCAGTTGTGAATTATGCGACGTCTCATTGATATGAATCATCACACGGCGAGCGGTGCCATCCGAGTGCGGATTGATCGGTTGATGCTCACCAACCTTCGGCATCAGGACAACTTGTGTTAACGGCGTTGCTTGGACATTACCCTTCGAATCCCTGGTCCAGATGAAGGCTTTCCCTTCCCGGATTTTGTACCCCATGTCCTGTTGCTGACCGCCCTCGTCAGCACCGAACGGAGACTCCGGCATTGGCCCAGCGGGGTTCTGTACAGCCTTCTTGCGAGCTGTTTCTCGGGCCTTCCACGCTGCCTTCCTAGCTTCCCAAGCATCGTCAGTCTCAGTACCAAACCGCTCCGGAGCTGGCTCAGGCGTTGTCTGTGGCAACAACGCTGAACGCTGCGAGGGATCAGCTTGGATCCCGGACGAAACCTGACCCTGTACGTCCTGCGCAACCGATGCGGAAGGTGTACCAACACGCGAAGCAGCCGCTGCCTCCGCCTTACGCTCAGCATCCGCTGCACTCCTCGCGTCCGCAGACGCCGCTACTCGCGCCGCCGCTGCCGCCCGCTTCTCTTCATGCGTCAGATGCGCCGGCCCCCGTGCATGAGTGAGATTTCCGTACATGGCGGCCTGCTGCGCAGGAGTACCGCCTTGACCGGCACCTGCTTGCAACGCAGCAATGCGACGCTGAGCTTCCTCTTCAGTGATCCAACCGGTTGGAGTACCCGGAGGAATCTCTTCAGTCCTCGTCCCCGCGGGGTTGTAAATCTTTCGACCGGTAACAGGATCGACAGGAATCGCATTGCTGATACCTTGAAGCGCACGATCTCCCGCTTCCCTGTTCGCCTGGTCCTGAGCTTGTATGGCGTCAAGTTCAGCCCTAGAGACACTGGTTGGACCTGCTGTAACGTCTTCGCTCATCACACCCAGCGGGTTGTGGATCGGTCGTCCAGTAACAGGATCGATGGGGACAGAATCACTAATCCTCTGCAACGCAGCTTCTTCGCGTGCAGCTCTCAGTCCTTCCAGGACATGCGGTTCGATCGGAGGTTCACCCTGAGAGAAAAACGGTTCATCCGGATTGGGCCCGGTCTCACGTGACTGGATCGCTGCCGCTGACTCCTTCGTTCCCATCAACGGCGCTTCGACCACCGTGTGCGTAGCCAATCCCGCATCTGTTTGAACTTTAACCTGGTCACCGACTGCCGGTACAACACCTGATCGAGAAGCGCTATTAGCAGCAGCAGAGCCAGGAACAGGAGGCTTGGATGCTTGCCCAAGGTCGTCCTTCCCATACATCAGCTTGTAGAAGCGCTTCGCCGTCCCCTCGTTCCCGATTTGGACACTTTCGATCTTTACCGGAATAGGCGTTTGCGCGCTCCAAGCTTGATACAACTGGTTACGGAGCGCTAGGGTGTCCCTTTCGAACTTCCCGTGATCCACTGGGTCTGATGTCAAACGGATCTGCTGAACAGGTTGGTCACCGATAGTAAGCTGTAAGCGGACACCGTAGTTGTCACCCTGGATTGGGTCTGTCCTGTTCCACTTCGGCAGCGTGCGGTCCATCCAGGTAGACCAGACCTGTGCCGCATTGTTATGCAACACGGTGTCCCGGATCTCAGGATTTGACGCACCTGCGTTGATGATCGCCGACGCTGTCTTAATGTCATCCTTCGCGGTCGCTGGATTTGCCCGGATCTGGGTTAGGGCACGCTCAGTCTCTGAAACGCTACGCCCTGTACTCTTCGCTACGTCGTCCACGAGCTTCGTGAAGCCGGATCCAATCTCCTCCTGCAGCCCTTTGTGGAACATCCGGAATCCGAAGTCCAAGGCGCCGAAAGTAATGGCAGCTTTGCCCACCTGTGACAGCTTGGATTCCCCCGGTTCCGTTTCCGCGAGTGCAGAGAACGCCGTAGTCCCAGTTAGCGCCGCTACAGCCTTTCGAGCTATAGCTCCGCGGGCCACAGTCTTCGAGAAAGCCTCTGCTCCTTTAATAATCGGGCCTCCAGGAACGAGCGATCCAGCCACCTCACCAGCGAACGCAGGTGCTGCGGTAAGGAGATTCGTCGTCGCCTGTGTCGGTGCTCCAAACGGGCCGGTCATCCGGGATCGGATTTCATCAGATGACAGGAACCCCTTCAGCTTGGCCTGTTCTTCCTGCTGCTGGAGCGTCATGCGCTTCCACGTGTCAGGGAACAGCATGGAGAAGGGACTCATCACCCCTCGAGCGAACCCGAGCGAAGCGGAACGACCAGTTGTGGACGCAAGGTCGCCTGGCCTGGCTGGAGCAGCCGACACGTTCGGTCCTACAGGTTCGTCCTCATGGCGATAATCAATCCCCATGCGGCTGCGTTCCGTTGCAAACGCTCGCATCTGGTCCGGCGTGGGACCAGGCATTGGCTGCAGGCGGTCGATGATGTCCTGCAGAGCACCACTCCGTGTTTTCACCGCCGGAGTCGGTGGTTCTTGTGGTGAGAGCGCTGCGATGATTTCGTCGAGTGACTTCTGACCCATTACTTGATCCCAAGCTGACTGATCAGTTGCATCATCTTCGTTGGGTCACCCTCGGCTGCCTGAAGTGCTTGTGCCACGCCGAGGTAGTACTGTTTCTCCTGGTACGACAGGTTCGGCATGTTTGAGACTTCTTCCAGCTTCGACTGGACTTTGTCCCGCAGGGCTGACAGCTCTGGGCTTTCGGGCATCGTCCCTGCAGGAGGTGTTGCTGGAGCCGAGGGTGTTCCAGGCGCTGTGAACACGTTCGGCATCTGTGGAACCGTACCAATCGGCGTTGCGTTCTGCTGCATTCCCTGCTGCAGTGTCCCAAACGACTGGCGGATCTTGTCAACGATCCCACCTGCACCTGGGATAGCGTACCCCGCTGCACCAAGTACAGCATTGCCAGCACCGGCAGTAGCTTCTTTAGCCGCAGCGTCGATGTACTGTGCCGCTGGAGTTACTGCCGAGGCGAGTCCTTGCCCCGCTGTGAGGACGTCCCGACCCAGGGGCCACACAGACCCTTCGTGTCCTGCCTGCATTGCGGAAGCAGCGTCTGAACCAACAGCTCCCGCCATCCCCGCGGCACCTTGTGCGAGGTTCCCCCCGGCGCCGATCAGCTCTTTGACCTTGTCCCACCATCCAGGAACCGGCTTGCCTTTCAAGTCCGGGTGGATACGGAAGAACGCGTCATCCAGCATCTTGCCGTACTTCGCTATCCCCTGTTTGTTCTTCGCCGAGATTGCGTCCCGGTACATGTCACCGATCTGTCTGAACGCTGGATCGTTCGCTGTCTCATGACTAATCTGGAGCTTCCCTAGCTCGAACTGCTGGTCCTTGAGCTTCAGGTCCAGCTCTCCCTTTTTATCCGCCGGGAACAGTACTCCCGAGGGCATCTTGCCACTCTTCGCGAACGTGTCAACCGTCAACGCGAGTTTGTCTTCCGGGATCCCGTTCTGTGAGAAGTACTTGTACAGATCGGCCTTCTGAGCGACCTGGAGCCGCTGCTCGGCGGACTGCTGGACTCCCAACTGTTTGTTCTTGAACACTTCCTCGTACTGCTTCCAGCTCTTCGGAAGACCAGTCCAATCAATGGGAGTCTTGCCGTCAACAGTACCCGCAGCGAGAGATCGAACCGCGTCCATCTCCTTCTGGTTCGTGATTGGGTACTTCTCAGTCAGCGCCTCGATCTGCTTCTGCGTCTCAGCTTTGTTCCACGCCTCAGATCCGACGACCTTCTGCTCTTTCTCCTTCAGCATCGCCTGAGCGCCGCCGTGAAGGAGCATGTCCGGGTGTTCGAGGATCCCCGGAATCCCAGCCTGAACTCCAGCGTGGATCAGAGGAGTAACGAGAGAGTCATCGCCCGTCTCATCGTACTTCTTCGCCAAGTCGTAGAAATCGCTCTGGCGCTGAATCTCGGTGAGCTTCTGCCCAAACTCGGCCTGCGACTTGCCTGCCTCAAACCCAGCCTTCTTGAGATTCTCTTCCTTCGTCCGTCGTACCACGCCCTCCATGGGAGATTCAGCCCCCATGCCCAGGACGCCCTCATATGAAGGACCGGCCCCTTCCTTCTTGTCGCTGTGCTTCCCGTACAGGTGTGGATCGAGAAGGTCGGTCACCATCTTGATGCCACCAGGGGCGGCTAGGATCCGCTGCCGCTCCTCTGGGTCCAGCTTCGAGAACTCAGCCAGGGCCTTGAAGGACTCGACCTTGAACTCCTTTTCCTTTTGCCCCTGCTGGATCCGGCGCTGGATAGATCCAGCAACATCATCCCCCATCTGGGAGATCATCCGAGCAATCAGAAGTGTATTCGGATCCTGCGTGATGGATCCGTAGACCATCTTACCGGCCATTGCGTCCCTCCAGTTCGTCCACGCGCTGCGCAAGAGCCTGAACAGCTCCGTACAGGACGCCGAGTGCATCGATGGTCATGATAACGTGACCATCTCCGACACCGAACTCCTTCTTGAAGTCCTGTGCCATTGGTCCGATGTGATCTCCGGTGAATCCCGTATATCTCCACTTGGATACGTCGATCCGACGGACACCGTCGAGCAGGTCTTCCACATCGATCGGGCGGATGTCTTCCTTCAGCGCGCGATCGGAGAACATGGTCAGCCAAGGCAGCTGGGACAAGATCGAACCCGCTGCACCAATTCCCGCTGCACCGAGCATCGCACCGGATCCGCCGGACTGAGACATCGGCGGGAACCCGGTCGCATAGCTTAGCGCTGCATTGAGGTACGGCGACGGCGAGGTTTGACGGATGAACTCGTTGTACCCCCGCATCATGTTCCCCTCGTTGATCTGCTGCTCCAACCCTCCGACGCCGAGAAGTCCATTAGCTGACTGATTCCAGAGCTGCCCTTGACCCAGCGCGAGGTTGCCGTACTGACCAGTCAAGTTGCCCATTGCGTTGAGCGCACCAACGCGGTTCTGCCCTCCAGCGATCGTTGCTTGGAGAACAGTGTTCAACATGTCCTGGTTCATCTGCGCAACGCCGGTCGCAGTTCCCTGTGCCAGTGCGCCGCTGATGTCCGATCCAGCACCCAACCCCAGGGCACCGTACTGTTCCTTAATCCCTGCCAGGTTCTGGTTCAACATCGACTGGGAGTGCTGTTGAACCGCGTTCAGGTATGGGTTCATGTCAGGCAACCCACCGTTCTGGGTCAGTGACATAGCGTTGTTGAACGCCTGTCCGTAGGTTCCCAACATCGGCTGGATCATCTGATTGACCTGATCCGGCCCCGCCATGTACCTACCGTACGCCTGCTGCATACCCCAGGGATCGCCGGTGGTGAGGGTCCACGGGAAAGGCTGTGGTGTTGGATCCTGACCCAGCCGGCCCATCAGGTAGTTCTGAAGCTGTTGTCGCAGCGGTCCCATGTCCGCGGTGAACGGGCCGTTGTAACCGCCAGACCCTTGGTTCTGTGATCCTCCGGGAGGTGTAGAACCCCCAGTACCAGCACCGGAGCCATTGCCACCGTTGCCGGTGTACATGTTTGGATCAATCAGTGACATGGTCTGAGCTCCTCCACCACCGGCCAGGCTCTGCATCCGCGGGTTGAATCCGTACTGAGAGAGGTTTAGTCCACCGGAGATCCCGGTGTTTCCGGTGCCTCCAGTGTATCCTCCATACGGATTGGAGAAATTCTGGTAACCCCCGTACCCGCCCATCTGTGGGTTCATGAACGTATACGGGTTGTAGTACCCACCGGTATTCGGAGGGGGCGTCGATCCCCCAGTTGGCGGAGGAGTACCGCCGCCGCCCTGGACAAGCCACTGGAGTTGGTTTGCTCCTTCTTCGTCTCTACGGGTGTCGATCTCTTCCCCCGTAGAAAGCTTCATCCGGGTACCGTCAAGAACGGTTGCACCGATTGCAGCGGCAGCTTGTTGGAGAGTCCCTCCAGACGCCAAGATGCGAGACGCCACATACTTCGGAGAGCTGAAGTTAGCGTCGTTCATCTTTGCAGGATCGACGCCCTCCATGTACGAGTACTGCGGCGCGCTCTGCTGAGTTGTAGGTGCGCTCTGCTGAGTCGTCTGGTTCTGCGGGTAGTAAAACCCGGTGTTCGACGGTGCAGTATTCGACGTCCCAGCTCCCGCATTAAACGTATAATTCTCCGCAGTACTCGCAGGGAGCTGTTGTTGCTGAGTTTGCTGAGTTTGCTGAGTCTGCTGCGCAGCGAGGTTGTTCTCCGTCTGCTGTTGCTGCTCAGCTCCGTACGGGTTCTGGTTGATGTAACTCGCACCGAAGAAATCATCTTGTGAGTCGATCATTTCAGCTCCTGTGCGAGGATGCCGTAAACCAGCTTGTCCGACAGCCCGTTCTGCTCAATCCAGTCAGAACGAAGAGTCCCCTCATAGGTGAAGCCGAGTCGCTGGAGGAATGTCTTCATCGGAACGTTCTTCGCGCTGATGTCCGCCTGCACGCGGATCAGCGCAAAGTTCTTGAACGCATCAACGATGGCTTCCTTCACAGCGACTCGGCGCTTCGCTGAGAGCTTCTGATCCCAGAACACGACACTGAACTGTGCCTTGATCCGCGGCACCACGGTCGTGAACTGGACGAGACCCTCAGCGTCACCTACTTCGAGAAAGTAAGAATCCCTGCGGCCGAGCAAATGATGCCTGAACACCTCAAAGTGCTCCTTCGGAACCTGCATCTTGTCATAGAGTCGGAGGATCCTCAGCGCATGATCCTCAGACTGTATCACAAGAAGTTTCAGCCCGGGACCACTCGAGGACTCAGGATGAAGATTTTCAGGCTCTGGTTCGGAGCGCTGCACCGCAGGTAGATGTTCGAGCTTGTCCATGCCGTTGGACTCCTAGTAATAAACCCAGACGCTGGCGGAATCATCAGTATGAACCCTGCCGGAACCGCGCCGAGAGAGTGAGGGATGACGACGTCAGCAGAGATAATGCCCGTGTCTGCAATCGTTGCCCATTCGCCCCCAACGTTGTCAGCATCGACCCCGTCGCCGAACCCGAGTGCGCCGTTGATAACAGTCGCCAGCTCCGCAGTGAAGGAGCGGAACCACTGGTACATCGTCTCGAGGTCTTTGGGATGCTTCTCCCACGGGAACGTGTCTCTGATCCTCATCAGAATTGCTGCTTGTCTACTTCGACGTCAAAGAACAACTTAGTAATCAACGGTGTTTCCGTCGCGCTGTTGTTCCGAAGTCGAATTCGTATTCTCTTATCGGTAATCTCCCTGAACCACGTGCTGTCCCCATGGCCTCCGGCGGTCCTGCCGCCACAAGGAACAGTTTCTTCCGTCGACCAGGTGATCCCCCCGTTCGTACTGTAAGCAAAGGCCAGATTGAAGACGGATCCTGGGTCGCGATATGCAATGCCAACCTTTTTAATGCGGACAAAGTGGTTGGCGAAACCTTCTTGCACGTCGTCAGCTGTAAAATCCTTCGAGGTCCAATACGCATCGATTGCGGCACCGTCGTCACTGGCGTATGTGCCTGACCACCTGTAGATTTTGCCATCGGTATGCCCCGTTACGAGTGATGGGTACGCGTTGCTGTTGAACACATCATCAAGGAGCCACGTCTGGTCGTCGATTGTGCCGATCAGATCGTCGATACGAACAGTCGCGTCGAGTCTGTGCAGGGTCCCACAGGTATGCCCAGAAATCGTCCAGGGATACCAAACACCGCGGCCATAGTTGAACGCCCAGACTTTCGTAGGGTAGTTTCGTTCCCCGATACATTGGAACGTCAAATATTCCTGTGTATCGGACATCGTGATGGACCAGTTGTTCTCCAGCGCTTCTGGGTTCAGCTGGCTGAACATAACGTCCCGGATCGAATCTCCAATTTGAGCAGGAGCACCGCCGTTGAAGATGTAGAAATTATCCTGCCCAAGGAAAAAGTGCTGTTCCCGAAGCCCACTCAGCGTCCGCGGTGCATACAGTCCCACGTCCGGTGCCGCCAGGGTATATCTCGCCGGAGCCGAAGATACACCGGTACGTTCTGCGAGCCAGATGCTTTTTTCCGTGTAGACGCCGAGCGCGTTTTGGAGCTTCCTGATGTTCTGGACGAAATAGGGGTCTTCATTGTTGTCCCTGAACCCAGATCCGATTCCGGTCCAGTCTGTGTGATCCAGCGCAACACTCCATCGAACACGGAACGGTCTCGGTGTCAACGTCCCACTTGTGTCCTCCATCGTCCAGGCTAGGAACAGGCGGTCAGCGAATCGTGTCAAGTACTTCGCAGGAGGACAGTCTGCATCCAACGCTGCGAAAGTGGTCGGAGTGATCAAATCGATCAGCTGAACTGGATCCACACCCTGGGAGAAGACAACCTTGTCCTGACTGGTCGCGAAGCTGAAAAGGTCATCATCCTCTCCAGTTAAAGGGCCCCCGGTCAAAGCGTCCCAAGTCCTGCCGATCTTCTCATATATGACGACGCCTTCCTTCCAGACTGCGAAGAGCGAATCGATTCCCGCTACGCTCTTCGTAGAGTAAAGGCCACAGACGCGTCCGCCAATCGAGGGCATCGACGGTGGGTACTTCGCCACCCCCGGCCGCTTCTTCAGTACGCCCTGATACACCTGAAAGTTCTGCATATCCGGGCTCTGCGTCAGATCCAGGTTCTGGGCCTGTTCTACGGCAACCATGCCGCCGATCGGTCGAACGGGAATCATCTTCCCTGGGTAGGGCATACTATGCCTTGATGATCCACTTCACTACGGACGTCGGCTGGATGTTGTTGTGCGGGGTTCCAGACCCTGCCGAGTTGATCGAAATCCCTGTCGCTGATGCCGTGGTTGCCTCTATGACGAACCCAGTAACAATGTCACCTGTTGCACCCGTCTGGGCGTCGTTCCCGCTGGTCAGGTGCAGGTACTGGTGCGTATGTGTTGGATCCGTTACTCCGTGAACGTGAGGAGCAAGCTCTGTCTCAAGGAGTGGATGGGCTTCTTCACCCACTGACTGTCCGAGTGTCCGCGCGGTCAATCCGGGCCCTGTTCCGGAGCCCATCAGTGTACGTCCGCGGAAGTCTGGGACGTTAAAAGTCGTCGCTCCGTCGCCTACTCCCCACGTTGTTCCGATCGCAGCGAAGAGTGAAGCGTAAGTGACACGTGAAACGGCGGTGCCATCACATTCAAGATAACCGCCTGGTACAGTACCACCCGCGTGAGGGAACACCACACCTGCTGGGATCGCAGTAATTGCAGCAACACCGCTAATCGTACCGGTAGTGCTGATGTTACCGTTCTCATCGACGTAGAAACGTTCGACTCCATCAACGACGTAGGAGATCGCACGTCCTGAGCCACCGGATCCCGTACGCGTTACGCGAATGCTGATCAGGTCGGGATTCCCTGAAGTGTTCAGGGTCCCTTCCAGATCAATCATTGGGACTTCAGAAGCTCCGGTCAGAGAAAACCCGCGCCCCGTAATGTACGGCGTATTCGCCGTCATGTACGCAGCAAGGATCGAAAGTGCCCGATGTGTCCCGTCATCGTCCTGAGACACACCGAACACATGCTCTCTGTTCAAGCGCTCTCGAAGATCCAGCTTCAACGTCTGGATAATCGTATCCAGCGTATTGGCAGCCTCCGTTCCAAGAGGCTTTGTTTCGTCCCAGGGGTTTGTTGCGGCCATATTTTGTGATCCTTCGTACTGGATCCGAGGCTGGATCTGACTAGACGGGTTTCAGTCCGTACTCAGCACGAAACTCGTTGATGTGCTTCTTGTAACTGTCGTCCCAGGACATAGCGCCGCTGTAGTAATCCCACGCCGCACGCTGTGAGTGGACACTGATCATCCCGGGGTCGATCGGCGTCTTCGGGACTTCCTTGTACACGTCGTTGCAGCCGTTACCGAACTGGACGCTGTACGACTCGTTGTACGGCGGGACCTCAGCCGAAGGCGGTGGTGTGGGAGCAGGGTGACCTTCCCCGGCGATGATGTCCACGCCCTCGACCTGAACGAAGACCTGTCCGGTGATGTCCTCTGAATCGGGGTTCTGAACGAGCTCAGGCGAGCCGTCCCCGGCGCCGCTGAGCATGTCCCAGGAGAACAGTGCCCCGTTCGGCTGCTTTTGTGCGACCGCATCCTTCGAGATAGGGCGGTTCGCATCAGCTCGCTTGGCCCCGTAGTTCTGCCCTGGCAAATCATGTGCAAGCTGGTTGCACAGGCCGAGAGTCCAGGTCCGCGCCCGCTCTTCTGCGGCAGGTCCAGGGGGCATGTCCCAGAGGGGGAACGCTGTAACGTATCGATCACGAACGGCCAACGCATCGGGTGCCAGAGATGCCATGCAGGACTCCTGTCTGTGTTAACGAAATGTTACCTATACCTCACCCTGAAACCGTTTCGCGAATCATTCTTCCGCTCTTCATGTGCGGGAATCAAACCATGCTCGGAAATGTATTCCCTGTACAGTCGAGCAATTCCCGTCGCCTGTTCGTAATCTCGGGCGGTTTCAAACCCGATCTGTGCACCTTTCAGAATGAGCAACTGGTCGTAGATTTCGTCCAGGGCGGAGTTCACGGTGAACATCGCTGGCCGCTTCTTGTACTTAATCCCGATCGGCGTGGCTACTGGAGCCAATGTGTCGAAGTAAAACACGCTCCCGTACCAGTAGAACCGGTTGGGAGGACCTGTAAACAGTTCCATGTTGTCGATGATTTCCTTGTCTTCCGGATCGATCAGCCGATCTTCGTTGTTGTGACGGAGCTGCATCGGGACCCAGATGTCCGTAGTCACTGGCGTTAAGGAGCTGGACCCTTGAGCAAGTGTCTCCGTCACATTCGCTTGGAGCTGAACGTGATCAAAACCCTTTGCGACCAGCATGTACGCATCCCGGAGAAAAAACCCCCGCTGTATAGGCGTTAGGTCTGTCCGGTTGCCCAACCGCTGAAGGATCTCCGTGTCGAAGTCCGCAAGAGCTCTACGAGCCATTACAAATCCTCATCCCGAACACGAAGCGGTGGATTCGGTTTCTCCAACGGGAGCTCCAGCCTACGTTTCGCTGCCCTGTATCCGGGCTGATCAACACAGTTGTTTGTCTCTGGACCTTCACAGCGAACGAGACCGTTCTGAACGACGACCTGATCTTCCCAATACTGGAAGCCACAGGAGCCGCAGATGTACTTGCGCATTCCACGACGGCGCTTTTTGCTCCACTCTTCCACAGGGCCGCCTTCTTCAGGTGGAACCGCCTGTTCAACCGGAGGGAAGCCGTCGAATAGAAGGTACAAGCTAGACATCGGCACCCATTGAGTTGATCGGGTTACGAGCCTCGGTTGTAACTGGTTTGGACCAAACGGAACCTGTATCATCGTCACCGCTGACGGTCAGGTACCCGTTCGCAACTGCCCAGGCGTTACGCAGGAAGCGCAGAGCCATCAGTGCGCTTCTGTCCGCGACGATGTTCGGATCGATCGTGGTCCAGTCCATCGTGAGGACCTTCTCCGCGATGTCCTGTCTTCCCGCGAGCGACACAGTAACACCATCGTTGAGCATGGACAGGATCGCAGCGAGAGTCGTTGTATGATCCGCCTGAGTCAGGATCATGTTCTGGATTTCCGGTTCCAGATCGGCAATGATCTGATTGAGCAGGGTCGTATGAGCATCCTGCGACGTCATAATCGTTGCCTGGCTCGCTGCGGTAGCAAGATCATCAATCTGCCTTGCAGTCGTTTGAATGGAAATCATCAAATCGCACCACTCAGCACCGGCTGCATCGATGAGTGCTACGACGATATTGTCCCCGTTCATTTCGGACGAGGAAAGCGACACTTTCACCGCGGTCCCGGCAGCCGGTGTCACTACTGGTAGCGTTGTCAGATTGTTGAACGCGCCTCCGTCAATCGATACTTTCGCATCCCCCGCTGCGAGCGTTGGATTCGCCTTCAATATCGAAGTATTAGCCTGGCTAACGAGCCCGCAGTACAGAACGAAGGCCGTGTTCTTCTTCGGCGTTACATAGCTCGGCATTAGCCAGCTCCGATGTTGTTAACAGAACTCCACGGGATCCAAAGCGCACCGCCGTAAGCTTTCACACCTGCTCCAGTGCCACCGGAGGTAGGAGGTGTTCCAAGCGGGACAAGTGCAGGCGCAGGGAACGGCGAACCAGAACTAGCTCCGATCCCTGGTGCGTAGTCACCGATAAACGTACCGTTCCCAGCAACAACGTCACCACAAATGGCGAAGACGTAGTACGCCTGCAGGTTGGTGTTCATTGAGCTGCCAACCGTGATCTGGTCAATCGCTACGGCAGTAATGCCTGTTGTCGAATTCGCCCCTGAGTCACAGTTGGCGGAGTTTGAACCAGTATGCGAACCATCCCGCATGCTCGTAGTGCCAGAGCTCGTTGTGACCATGACGAACAACGGAACTCGTCCAGATGTCGGCGTCAGTGTGATCGTACGTGAGCCTGCACCGTTTCCGGTGTATGAAGTAATCTGAATCATCGGGAGGAGTGCAGCGTTTCCCGAGTCAGCGGTGCGCCAGACACTGTAATTACACGGGGGTCCCATCAACGCCGAAGCACTATCGAGCTGCCCCGCAGTGTTCAGGTTAAACGCAGTTGTACTATACACGCCACCGAACAACGACGCATCGTTACCTGGGTACGCATCGGTTCGGAAGTACAGCCCATTCACTGCAGAGGCGCTGGCAGTTTCCCTCTGAACGAACCCCGCGTCCGCTGAGAAGTCCGAGAGAAGGAGTGGATTTGCTCTAGGACTTGTAGCACCCGTTCCATGGACAAAAGCGCCACAGATGTTGAACCGCATCCCAGGATCGCAGAACGCAGTGTATTGATACGTGTTTCCACTAATGTTGACGTTGCTGGAAGCTGAACCAACAACGGTGATCTTGTACTGTGCGTTTGCCTTGTCGTACCACAATCTGACGTTCGGAATCATCTGCTCCGTACCACCCGTATGCGCTGCTATCGAAGAACCAAAGTTCCAGATCGGAGCAGCAGCGGCACTTACGCTTCTAATGACGAGGAAGTGGCACGGTGCTGGAAGCACAATGTCCTGGGAAGTCCCATTCCCGGTGTACGTTCCGCCGATTGCGTATACTGGAGCAGTAGGCTGACCGCCGTGGTAACCGTAGGGTGAGTTCGCGTATTTCCCGTTATGAAGAAAGCCGAGGCGGGGGACTGGGAATTGGAATGTAGGATCGTCTTCTTCACCCCAGACACCGATCCATTCGCAGATTGCACCGAGTGAGACCAGAGTCGCTAGGTTTGCATCATTGGACTTCTCATACACAACAGAGAACGGAGACATCTCGTCCGGAGTGGTCATCGTCACCGCGGACGCAATGTTATACGTCCCGCCTGTCCGGACGGTCTCCGATGATGTTTCGTCAATCGTGGTTAGAACGGCAGCACCACCAGCCTTTTTGTACCCGATCTTACCGTCCGTGGATCCCGCGTTGATGCTGGTAATAGTGCAAATCGCTGAGACTACACCGACTAGCGGAATGACGCCGTCGAACATTGCGGACTTCAACGGGAGGTCCGTCAGAGCTTCGACCTGAGCAAGGGCTGTGGAACTAGTTACAACGGAAGTACCAATCCTTCGAGCACCAGGGTCTTGATTGCAAACCGCTGCCGCCATTCCGGATGGAGACCAGTTCGTCTGAACTGCGGAGACCGCTCTGTGCCTTTTGATGTGGCTCCCCATCAGCCAGTCGATGGGGTAGTTCGTATTGCTAAACGCCATCGTGGTCGTGTTGAAGTTCGCTGGCGGGTCTGCGTTCACCCAATCGTCGTAATCGAGCTCGATCTCAGTATCAGAACCTGTAGTATACCCCAGCTTGGAGGAGATGTGCCCGGTTCCCGTTACAGACGCACTGGAGAGTTGGAGCTGAGAGACTCCATTCAAGTAATAATTGGCGACCGAAGTACTCGCCATCTTAAATATAACATCGACACGGTACCACTTCCCCAGCGTCGGAGTATTGAGAACGCTTGATGTTACAACGGTACTACCGGAATTGGTCCCGATCGCTGTTACTGTCCCAGCAACATCGAGACGCAGGCCAAACCCACAACCAGAGGAAGGTGTTGCAGCGGTCTGCCAGAAGATCTGTGCGGTAGTCGCTGGTAAGGTGCGGACTCTGAAGTAAAACCGTTCCCATGAAACAGCGCTTGTGTACCCAGTCCGGAAGTCGGTGAGAGAGTGTCCCCAACCGCCGTTGAAGGAAGATCCCCGTGCAAGCCAACCTTCACCATCAATCGTACGCGACGAGTCACGACTGATGTTAAGTGTAGCGACAGTGTTCCCACCCTCTTGAAGTCCAGTGAACTCCCGACCTTTGATCCAGCGACGCTGAGAAATGTTACTCGGTGTTGGAACAGCGAAAGCGTTGTTCCCACCGTTCAGTACGATGACACCAACCCAGCTGAGGTCTGCGTTTGGACCGGCTGGCCAAATTGAAGCAGGATTTCCAGCCTGCCCCGTAACGTGCATCGTTTCGATTGTGTCATCAACAAACACACCAGTAGGTGCAGGAAATCCGATCTCTTGCCCCGGGCTCATCTCAGGGAAGTCAATCCCCTTCGAGATGAGATTCGTATCCCCAGATGGATATGGATACGGGATCCCATACTTCACCGCAGCCTGTCGCGGCGGTATCTTGATAAGGTTACTTCCAGCCGGGACAGTCGTGGCCAAAGCAGCCTGGTAGTCCGACTGGTTCTGGAAGTAAATGGTGTACGTGATCCAATACTGGAGAGTCGCCATGCTACTTCAGCTGCACCATCACTGAAAGCGTCCCCGTTGCCGCCGTCACCAGCTTCACACCGTTCGAGAGGAACAGCTCAGCAGGTGCGAGAATGTTCAGATCTTCCGACGTTGCGGCGATGTAGTGCTCGCAGATGAACTCGTCATTCGAGTCCTTGATCGTAACCAGATTACCGACAGTCAGGCCCGTCCCAGAGAAGCGGATGGCCTGAATGAACAGCCGCCCGGCGAATTCATCGGCGTTCGCCGTAAGCTTGATCGTGTTTCCGCCTCGTGTTACAGCCATTTTACCCTCAACGTGGTTGGGGAATGGTTAACGCATTCCCCGATTCCCCACCCCAACGTTCCTCTGACGGAGCTCCGTTCGGTATTTCACGTCACGAAGCTACGATCCGCCTCGGGCTCCTTTAACCGACTGGGACAAGCATGAACGTCACGACACCAACGACACCAGTGACGGTCCCGCTGAAGTCCAACGCCAGCCTGTCACCTGCAGCGAGAAGCAGATCAGAGGCTGTTGCCGACAGCACCCCGTTCTGTGTCGTATTGATCGTAGCCGTCAGATCGAAGTTCGCGGTCGTGAGTTCCTTCACTGTCGCAGAGGCAACCGCACCAGGAGCACTTGTGTCCGTGATCTTGCGAGGACGGACAGCTGCTGATGCGCCTCCGACGACGGAGTGGATCTCACTGATCGAGGTGACTCGATACGCGCGGTCTGCGATAAACACGTGTTGATCGACGCTCGTTCCGCTGATGGGTACTTCAACTGCACGACCGCCAGGAATGAAGCCGCCGGTGTTCCAGTTGAACCCGGCGGTCTCGGCGGTTACTGCATCTGAAACCCTCGGGATTCCCGTGTTGTCAACCCAGAGGTACCAATCGTTTCCGTCGCCATCCTGGAAGATCAAACCACCGGGTCTGGTCCCTGTCGGAGGAACGCCGGAAACGAGTGAGCTAGCCTCCCGGGTGATACGAGAGAACCCCGTCAGCGGCCGTTTGGTCTTTGATGCTGCCATGGTTGCTTAACCGCCTGACGATCCGTACACCCCGCGCCACTCGGCGAAGCCCTTCGAGTAGCGGGCGTAGATCTTGAACAGCGCGTCACCGGTGGTGAAGTCGTCCGCGTTTGCCGTTTCGGGCTTGACACGCCAGAAGAACTTCGCATCGTGACCGCCAGACCTCTTCTGCTTCTTCGGCGGGCACGTCAGGAACCACTGACGGGCAGAGGTGAAGAACCGGATCGGCATGAACTCCGTGACTTCGCCCTTGAGGGGGTTGATCTCGTTGTTCTCCGTGTACGGTTTGTACTCGGACTGGAGAATCTCCTTCGCCGCCCACTGGAACGTGGGATCGACCATGACCAGTGCGGGTTCCATGACGAGCGGCCGTCCGCGGTCATCAAGGATCTGGTTGAAGTGGTCCAGCCCCGCCTGGTACGATGTAAAGGAGAAGTCGGCGTCGGTGCTGGGTCTGTTGGCGATCACTGCACCACCGTCCAGCCTGGTGTGCGCCGTGTTGCACAGGGAGAGACCATCCAGTCCGACATACGAGGCGCTGAAGGCGTTGTTGAAAACGCTCCAGGCATCGGTTTCGACCTTGTACGCACATGCACGACCGAGTTCCGCGGCCATGTTGTTCATGATGTCGTACAGATCGTCATCGTACATTTCCCGGGTGATTCTGAATCCCAGGCCGTACGAGCTGTGCGTGTACCGCAGCGCGGTGCCGATGAGCGGGTCATCGAATGCGGTCGGCGTGCCTTCCGGCTTCGCCACCATCGTTCCGAGCCCTGCGACCTTGAGTTCCTCTTCGTACGCACGCTCCGAGTCGTACACGTTGAACACGCCGACCCACTGGTTCGGCTGCGCGTCGATCTCGTTGAACAGTACGTCGAACAGGCCCGGTGCCAGGAGCGCGGAGAACTGACCTGAAGAAACTGCCATGTTCTATGCTCCTTGACTACGTGCCTACGCGGAACTGGCAGACCGCTGCACAGAACGACACGTAGACGTGGGGGCGAACGTCGGTCAGGGCATACGGGTTGGGAGGAACTGTCTCATCCCAGCTGCCCCAGATGATCATTCGATCGGCAGTGGTGTCGTCGATGTCCACGAACCAGTAGCCACCCGCGGCAGCCTTCGCGACACCGTACGCCTTGCCGAGCGAAGCGGTTGTGAGGACTCCGGTGCCTTCCGCCGTCGACTTGTCGGCGTAAGCCCGAAACAGTACGTCAGGGTGAGCCACTTCAACGAGCTGGTTCGCCCCGAAGTCCGCGGCGTTGTTACCACCAGCGGCGGTGCTGACCCCTGCGATAAGGGCCGGGTCCGCGCCACACTCGGTGAGACGCCCAGAGGTGTCGAGAAACACCATGGCGCCCCGCGTGAATGTGGACGAGGCCTTTTCACCCCACGAATAGCGTGGGATGGCTACGCCGTTGATAGTCTTCACGGCCCGCGCGTAGAACTTACTCTGCGTTGCCATGTTGTACTATCTCCTACTCGTCCCGGAAGACAAGTTGGGATGGGATCTTTTTCATACCCGCATCCGCCGCTCTCCTCCTTGCGTTTTCGTTTGCCTGCTGGATCATCGTATCCAGCGTGGTCTCTTGGCGCTTTCGTGCCTCTCTGATCTCCTCTCCGATCGTGCGCTCGTACTCATCTTTTCGGATGCGCATGAGCACCAGATCCCCACGCATGCGGGCACCTGGAGAGACAGGGTTTTCCGAATTCTGACCCTGAAGCGGTGTGAGCTGCATCTTGGGGTCTTCACCAAGCACGGCGGTGAATCCGTCAAGCTGCATGCCCATGACGTT
>AR_comb_assmDRAFT_10391418_pt1 | contig 37806 bp, 39 predicted proteins | sample ArasoioldDNA_FD_10543 | JGI IMG/M metagenome (IMG submission 10543) | reverse complement strand
AGAAGATCACCCAGCCGTTGCGACATACGCAGATCTCCTGACCACGTAGATGGAACAATTGCCCCACACCTGCGCGAGGCAATGACGCGAATGGCTGCCCATCATTGGGAGAGAATTGCAGCTCGAATCGCGTTGACATAAATTGTCAACGCAAGCGGATTACTTCACCACTTACCTAAGTACCTGAACTTAACGGTCTGGGCGGACGCCCAACGTTGAAAAGGCTTTCAGTCGCGTAAATTGCGGGGATTTTTCGGTTTTCTCATACCGGATGTCAGCTCAAGTACATGCACTTCAGTAAGTTCTTGGCCAGGGAAAGGCGAGTCAGGGGAGCCTCGATTAGACTCAGGTGTGAGGAAACAGAGTGTCCGGTCCCGATTCAGAGAATGAAATCCGCCGATACTACGGAACGCTATACCGTTCCTGGGGCCCCCAACACTGGTGGCCTGCTGAGACTCGGTTTGAAGTCATCGTGGGCGCTTACCTGACCCAGAACACGTCCTGGACGAATGTTGAACGCGCCCTGACCAACCTGCGAAATGCACAGTTGCTCACTTTGGACGGAATTCGCAAAGCAAGGATCACGACGCTACAACGACTCATCCGGCCATCCGGCTATTTCCGGCAGAAAGCAGAACGACTGAAGACGTTTGTTGCATTTCTCGACAAAGAGTACGAAGGCTCTCTGGACAAGTTATTTTCGGAGCCAACCGCCGAGCTGCGGGAGGAAATCTTAAGCTTGAACGGTGTTGGTCCCGAGACAGCCGACTCGATCCTGCTCTATGCAGGAAACCATCCGGCATTCGTCGTGGATGCTTACACACGGCGCATTTTTGATCGTCACGGCATTTTGCCTGAGAAGTCCGATTACGAAGACATTCGAGAGTTGTTTCAGCGTTCCCTTTCTCAGGTCGCAGAAGGTGTAGAACGACACCCTTGGCGGATGGAATCTCTCGAATCCGCGATCCGCGGAGCTGCCCATCCTCCCTCCGCCGTGAGCACGGCTCACCGGACCGCCTTGGTACAGGTCTACAACGAGATGCATGGCCTGATCGTTGGTGTGGGCAAGAATTACTGCAAGAAAAACAATCCGCTTTGTGAACACTGCCCTTTACGGTCGTTCCTGCCAGAGAAGTAACATTTTCCCACTTGAGGACGTACACCTTTGACTGCTTTACGCCGCTATGGGGCAGACCTACAATTTTGCTTCCCCCAAGGAGAGAGCGATGAAGATTGTCGGCATCGAGGGCATGACTCCCGATCGGCTGCAATTCGAGATTCAGCGGGGAGCAAAGCTGGTCCTTTATCAATACGCGATCTCGATTCTCGTGATGAGCTTTCGCCGATCTTCCGACATTTATTTCATTCCCGCCGGAGAGAGCGCGGTCAAAAAGGGGCTGCCGTGGAGCCTGATTAGCTTCGTTGCGGGCTGGTGGGGAATTCCATGGGGACCGGTCTTCACGATCCAGTCGCTGGTCACGAATTTCAAAGGCGGCAAAGACGTGACTGCCGAGTTGGCCGCTCGCCTGACACCAGCGGCCACGGCTCCAGCGGTTGCTGCAAAAGCCTGAGTCTGTTGATGTCATTGCCGTTTGGCTGCGCGCCCAAGCTATTCATTTTGACGATCATCCTCGCCTCGGCTCCGGCGACACTGCGCGATGCAGCTACATCCTCACGCGTGCTTATAGGAACAGCAGTTCGTCCCTCTCTGTTCTCGGAAACCGCGTACTCGGCAACTTTGTCGCGTGAATTCAACCTCGTCGAGCCTGAAGACGTGATGAAGTGGTCGACGATCCGTCACGACAAAAAAAGCTTCGATTTCCGGGAAGGCGACCACGTGGTTCAATTCGCTGAAGCTCACGAAATGAAAATCAGGGCTTGCTGCCTGGTCTGGGATCACAGCAACTCCGACTGGCTCGCCAACGGCAACTTTACTCCCGCTCAACTATCGACCTTGTTGAAGGACCACATCTCCAGCGTGATGAAGCACTATGCCGGCCATGTCTTCGCCTGGGACGTCGTGAACGAAGGTTTAAACGAAGATGGCAATCCCAAGAATTCAATCTGGTTCAACAAGCCCGGTATTGGGCTCTCGCAGAAGGGAACGGCATACATCGAGCAGGTATTCCGTTGGGCGCATGAAGCTGACCCTCATGCTCTCCTTTTCTACAACGACAACGGCGGGGAGAGCCTCGGTCAGAAATCCGACGCCGTCTTCGCCATGTTGAAGGTCTTCAAGCAGCGCGGCGTGCCAATCGACGGTGTCGGACTTCAGATGCACATCTTCGAGCTCAACTTCGACGCCTCAGCTGTTGCCGCCAACATTGCACGCCTTACAGCCCTGGGCTTGCAGATTCATATCACTGAACTCGACGTCTCACTACCGGTCGATTCGGGTGGCCAAGCTCGAACCGAAGACGTGAACCGCCAAGCGGACATATATCGAAACGTAGTTCGAGTGTGCCTGAAGAATCCCGGCTGCACGGCGATTCAGACCTGGGGATTCACCGACAAATACTCCTGGATTGGCTCCCATTCGCGCCACAGTCGCGGGGCTGCACTCCCCTTCGATCAAGCCTACCAACCGAAGGCCGCTTATCACGCAATGCTTACCGAACTCGCATCAGGACGTAAGCCGACTCACTGAGAGTACCGGATGGCGCACGACGGCATGGGCTTTGCTGCATCTATAATGGCCGAAGATAGAGAATCGCGTGGAACTCTAGCTCCGAACCAGCGTGAGCACTTCTGCCCCAACCCGTCCACCCGTGAGATCGAACCGGAAGCAGGTCATCATTCTGCTGGCAGTCGCTGTGATATTGCTGTTCGTGGTTCTCGCGTCGCAAACAGCATTCAACAACACCATTCTGCAGGCGGAAACCAATCAGCAGGCCATCGTTTTTTACGCTCTTTCCCTGCTCATCTCGCTCCTGTTCGTCGCTCTGACATTCGTCCTGGCGCGTAATCTTCTCAAGCTTTTTGCCGAGCGGCGCATGGGAGTCCTGGGATCAAAGTTCCGGACCCGCATGGTGGCCGGCGCTTTGATCCTGTCGTTCGTACCTGTGATGGTGATGTACTGGTTCGCCTATGGGCTGATGAATCGCTCAATTGACAAGTGGTTCTCCACTCCCTTGGAGGAAGTTCGATCGGATACGCAAGCGGTTGCATCTTTGCTGGCCAAATATGCGCAACAGAATTCTTCTAGCGAGGCCGCTTCCATCGCAGCCGCGCCCGCGATACAACGGGCATTTTCCGGTCACGGATTCAGCGGCGTCGTTAATGAATTCCAGCATCATGAAACAACGCTACAGGGCGGCTTTGCTCTCGCTCTCCGTGACGGAAACGCCGAAGCCAGTTTCAATTTGCCTGCTGCATGGCCTGTTCTGAAGGGTTCGTTAACGGAAGCGATCGCACGGCATCCGGCGCAGTTCTCATGGCAGCAAACCGATTACACGTTGGGAAGCGCTCCTGCTCCTAGTGGTGGGACGATTCTGGTTGCGATTCCCTTGCCTCCGGAATTTTCGCAATCAGTCCGCCAGGTCGAGGCCAGCCAGCAACGATACTTTCAATTGAGCCGGGAGCGCCGCCGCGTACGCCAGACATACATCGGCCTTTTGCTCCTGCTGACCATGATCGTTCTGTTCGTTACAAGTTGGCTGGCGTTGTTTCTGGCAAAGCTGGTAACCCGCCCCCTCGCCGCCCTGGCCGAAGCCACGCAGGAAATCTCCCGCGGTCGCCTCGATTATCGCGTCGACGTCAGGGCTGCCGATGAAATCGGAGATCTTGTCCGCTCCTTCAACCGAATGGCCGAAGAACTGGAGGCCAGCCGACGCCAGCTCGAGAGTTCGACGCGGGATTTGGCCGTCGCTAACACGGAACTCGACCAGCGGCGCCGGCAAATGGAAACGATTCTTGAGAGCATCCCGACCGGCGTGCTTTCGCTCGACGCCAATCTTCGGGTGACCCATACCAACCAGGCATTGTTCCGCATGCTCCATCCGGAAGGCGGTCATGACGATGGCAATGGAATTCCCCGCGGCGCATCCATGGCCGACGTCTTTCCGCCTGAGATGCTCGAAGATCTCGAACCTCTGCTTCGGCGCGCCGATCGCATGGGCTTCACAACCAGTCAAATGGAAATGCCTCTAGTACATGGATCGTTGAATGTTGCCGTCACTGTGGCGCCCCTCCGCCGTCGGAGCGAGCGTTCCGGCTATGTCGTAGTGTTCGAAGATCTCTCGGACCTGCTGAAGGGTCAGAAACAAGCGGCATGGCGCGAGGTGGCGCGCCGGGTAGCTCATGAGATCAAGAACCCGCTAACACCCATTGCACTGTCCGCCGAGCGTATTCAACGGCATCTGGATCGAACGAATTTGTCTGACGCGGCTTCACAGGGGATTCTCCGGTCCTGTGCCGACACAATCGCGGGCGCGGTCGAGACCGTGCGCCGTCTCGTGGACGAGTTCTCTACGCTGGCACGATTTCCTGTGGCCAAGCCGCATCCAGCTGACATCAACGAGATTGTCGAGAGTGCTCTCACGATGTTCAACGGAAGGCTGGATGGAATCGGGGTGCACAAGTCGCTTGCGGTGGATCTGCCAAAGGTCATGGCTGATGATGAAGCTATGAAGCGCGCGATCGCCAATCTCGTCGATAATGCCGCCGAAGCGTCTCAGAATTCCGTTGTGCGCGAGATTGAAATCTCTACAGCGCTGGTGGGCAGCCGTGATGCCGTGGAGATCACCGTGGCTGACACGGGACACGGTGTCACTCGCGAACTGAAGGAGAAGTTGTTTCTTCCATATTTTTCCACCAAGAAACGCGGCACTGGACTGGGCCTCTCGATCGTGAGCCGGATTGTGGAAGATCACCGCGGTTCCATTCGGGTGGAGGAAAATCATCCGGTGGGAGCGCGCTTTATCGTTGAACTTCCGGTTGTCCCGGAAGCGGATCCGGCTCCAGTAATTGCCAAACATGCATAACATCCTGATTGTTGACGACGAGGCAGGAATTCGCGATTCCTTGGTTGGAATTCTGGCCGACGAAGGCTATGCCGCATCGTCGGTGGATAGCGGTGAAGCGTGCCTCGATCAATTGCGCAAGGGCACCTTTGACGTTGTTCTGCTCGACATATGGCTACCGGGAATCGATGGCCTCGATACTCTGGCGAAAATTCGCGAGTCCAGCAATCCTCCCGAAGTAATCATGATTTCCGGGCACGGAACTATTGAAACCGCCGTGCGCGCCACAAAGCTTGGTGCTTACGACTTCCTGGAAAAACCGCTCAGCATCGAGAGGACTTTGATCGTAGTCAAGAATGCGATCGAATCCAGAAAGCTGCACCAGGAGAACATCGATCTCAAGAAGCAGCTTCAGGCGAAAAGCGTCATCGTGGGTGACAGCATTCCGATGAAGGCCCTGCGCCAGCAGATCGCATTGATGGCTCCGACGAACGGCCGTGTCCTGATCTACGGAGAATCCGGCACGGGGAAAGAGTTGGTGGCGCACGCCATGCATTCGCAGAGCCTGCGCAAGGACGAAACCTTCGTGGAAGTGAACTGCGCGGCGATTCCCGAAGACTTGATTGAGAGCGAACTATTCGGACACTACAAAGGATCGTTCCCGGGCGCTGCTTCCGACAAAGAGGGCAGATTCCAGAAGGCCCACGGAGGCACGCTCTTTCTCGACGAAGTGGGCGATATGAGTCTAAAGACGCAATCGAAGGTCCTGCGGACTTTGGAGGAACAACGCTTCACGCCGGTGGGCAGCGATGGAACGATTACGGTCGACGTACGAGTGATTGCCTCAACCAACAAAGATCTGGAGGAAGAAATCTCGCGCGGTAATTTCCGGGAGGATCTTTTCTATCGGCTTAATGTCATCCCTTTCTTTGTGCCGCCGCTGCGTGAGCGCAAGGAAGATATTCCATTGTTCACGCGCCACTTTCTGAAAGAGCTTGCCGCCACCTATGGCCGCCGTCCACGCGAAATCACCGACGATGCGGTTGAAGTCCTGATGCGCTACTCGTGGCCAGGAAACATACGCGAACTTCGCAACGTCATTGAGCGCATCGTCATCATGAATCCCACGACGACGCGCTTCGACGCGAAACACCTGCCGCCGCTCGTCTATCGTGACGGAGGCCGGCGCGCTCCCAAGAGCGAGTTCTCCACGCTGCATCAAGCTCGCGACGCTTACGAGCGTGACTACATTCTGAAGAAACTGGATGAAACGCACGGCAATGTGACGCGCGCTGCTGAGGTGCTTGGATTAGAGCGCAGCCATCTTTATCGGAAAATGAAGGCGCTTGGGATTGCTGCGAAGGAGTAGGACTTTACCGCTTCACCATGTGAATTTCAGTCCCATTCTTGCGGAACTTCACTTCATCCATCAGCTGGTTGATTAGAAAAATGCCGCGCCCGTGATTGGAGTAGAGGTTCTCCCCGACGGTGCAAGTGGGAATGTTCTTGGGATCAAATCCTTCGCCAGGATCGCGTACGATAATCAGAATGCCGCGTTGTTCATCGCAGGCGACGATACACTCGACGGTCTTGCTGGGATCTTCCTTAGCTCCATGAACGACAGCATTCGCCAGAGCTTCCTGCAGCGCCAACTCAATGGCATCTTCCTTGCCGTTGGCACATTTCATTTCGCGAACGGCATCCATGACCTGTTCTACGACCGGATCTACAGCCTTGCGGTCGGCCGCGAGTGTGACGCGCACGCGGAGAGTCAGCTTCGCCGGATCGAAGTCGTACTCCGGCAACTGTTCCTCGGCAGATTCTCCAGCTGGCATGTTTGTTCTTTTGTCCTCAGTTCGGGCTTGTAGTGCTTCGATTCTATTGGGAACCAGGCAAACTCGGCAATGGCTCGTCTTTCCGATACCCACTCACAACCGCACAACTCGACAGGTTCCGGTTGTGCTGTGTTCCAGGCTGCATCACACCGGACCTACTGACTTCTGGACGATCATCCGCTGCTCCAATTGGCGCCGCCAATCGAGTTCTTCCACAAAGCGGCGGGAATCGCGCCATCCCGGCTCAGCTTTCACGAAGAGTTCGAGGAAAACCTTGGTCCCCAGCATGCGCTCAATTTGCAACCGCGCCGTGGTCCCGATCTTCTTGAGCATCCGACCACCCTTGCCCACCAGAATTCCCTTCTGCCCCGGGCGCTCGCAGTAGATCGTGGCAGCAATGCGTGTGAACCGCTGGCCTTCTTCAAAGCTGTCGACGATTACCGTCGTCGCATAGGGGATTTCTTCGCTCGTATTCAGTAGCACCTGCTCGCGGATAATTTCAGCCGCCATGAACCGCGCCGGTTGATCGGTGATTTCGTCCTCTGGAAAGTACGCGGGGCCGGCTGGCAACGCCGCAAGAATCATCTTCATCAGCTCTTCCAGCCCGTTGCGCTTCAGAGCAGAAATTGGAACTACTTCGGCAAAGTCGTACAGCTGCCGATACTGTTCAATCAGGGGCAGAAGTTTTGTCTTCTCGTGGATCAGGTCAATCTTGTTCAAGATCAGAAACGCCTTCGCCTTCGACTGCTTTATCAGCTGGAGCGCGAACTGATCGCGCGGATCAAGTTTGTGCGTCACGTCCATGATCACGAGCACCAGATCGCAGCCCTCGAGCGCTTCGCGCACCTCAACCATCATCTTGCGTCCCAGCGAGCTGTCCGGTTTGTGTACGCCGGGAGTATCGATGAGCACAATCTGCCCGCCATCCTTCCCTTTTCGCTTGGGAACGTGGACGACTCCTTGAATGCGGTTCCGAGTCGTCTGCGGCTTGGGTGAGATGATGGCGAGCTTCTCGCCGACCAGCGCGTTGAGCAAGGTCGACTTGCCGGCGTTTGGCCGGCCCAGAATGCATACGAAGCCGGAGCGGAAGGGCATAAGGGCCTGATCTCGGACTCAGAACCTCAGACTTCTGCAAGTTGCGGAGGTCCGAGGCTGACGACTGACTATATCAGTTTCAACTGTCGAGGCTGCACGGCCGTGACGCGCACTCGATCGATCTTGCGATCAGTAGAGTCCAGCACCTCGAAGCGGAGACCGTCTTCTTCCACAGCCTCGCCTCTGCGCGGAATCCTGCCCGCCAATTCACTGACGAGTCCGGCGATCGTAGCAGATTCCTTTCCTTCCGGCTTCATGCCGAACAGTTCGGCCAGGCGATCCACATCCATGCCGCCGGAGACGATGAAGGCACGCTCACCATCGCGTACAATCTCGGGCTTGTCGCGTTCGTCACGAATCTCGCCAACAATTTCCTCGACCAGGTCCTCAATGGTGACGAGCCCGGCGACGCCACCGTACTCGTCTACGACAATCGCCATGCGGATGTTCTGCTTCTGCATTTCACGTAGCAGATCGCTGCCCAGCTTGCTTTCCGGAACAAAGTAGACATCCCTACGCATGATGCTGTCGAGGTGCCGCACGTGCGCTTCACTATCAGGCACCTGCAACACGTCCTGGGTATAAACGATTCCTTTGATGTTGTGGATGCTGCCTTCATAGACGGGAACACGCGAGTAGTGTTTGTCGCGCAGCATCTCGATGAAATGCTCAACGCTTGTGTTAGACGGAACAGCGAACATCACCGGACGCGGCTTCATCGCTTCGCGCACGGTCTTGCCGCTGAATTCCACCACAGATTGAATTAAGTCGCGATCGCCTTCCTGGATGATGCCTTCTTCCTGGCCGGCCTCAATTAATGCATCCACGGCTTCTGCGGCGGTCTCGGGCTGCTCGGTTGTGTTTTCCCGAGTCAGGGTTGCCACCGACTGCAGGAAGCCGAGCACCAGCGTTAGCGGCATAACCAGGTAAATCATTCCCTTCAAGACCAAGGTCCACCGGATTAACCACTCTCCCTTCGTCCGGGAAAAGAAGACGAAGGGCAGAAAGCGGTTGCACAGAACTATGATCAACAGCAGGGATGCGATCGCTTGCAGCACCTCATAGATGGACCAGTATGGATCGCGAAATACCAGGAATCCGATGAGCAGGCCGATGGCAGCCGTGATGAGTTGCGTGAGCACGGCCATGGAAAGTGACGCGCGCGTGCGCGTAACACCCAGGCGAGGCTCGATCTTTCTCTCGAAAGCATCGATGTTGTCCTGAAAATCGCGGGAGAGGAATTTCCCCGCTTCCTGGTACACGCGATCGACATACGAAACCAGGGTTAACAACCCGATAAGGAAAAACAGGAGGAATACGACGGAGAAGATCATGCCGTCCTCCGTGTTTTCTTCATGCGTGATTGCTCGTACCGAAGCTGCGATCGTTCGGTCAGCGAAGCAGGAAGCCGCAAGGCGTTCCGCAATCCTGCTTCTCTACGCGCCATTTGACCATTATCCCGCTCATGGTCGAAACCCGCCAGATGCAGAATCCCGTGGAGCACCAGGATTTTGACTTCGAGTGCTGGCGAATGGCCGAACCGCACGGCATTCTGCGTGGCAATGTCGGCAGAGACAGCGATTTCACCAGCAAACTCGCCATCGTGACTGTGCCTCACCGTTGTGGCGGGGAATGAAAGCACGTCGGTGGCTTTGTCTTTTCCTCGAAATCGCTGATTGAGCAAGCGCAAAGCGGCACTAGGAGCAACGAGAACATTCACCTGGCCTCGCAGCCTGGCAGCCCGGCGCGCCCGCAGCACGAAACGACTGAGCGCGTCTACGCTGAGTCCCGCCACTTTTTTTTCGAGGATGACCAAGGTTTGTTTGCTCCAAAATGAACAGGAGGGCGTAATTCGGCGGCCCTCCCACAAATTCGGCAAAAGTCTATTCCTTAGCTTCAGCGGATGCCGACTTCTCCTCACTTGGCGGGACAACTGACTGCTTCTCTATGGGCACCGCGGTCTCACTTGTTTTTGGCTCCGCGAGCAACAACATCTGTTGCTCGGCCATCCGCGTTTTGTGCTCGTCGTAAGCGCGAACAATTCGCTGCACCAGATGATGCCGCACCACATCGCTCTCATCAAAGCTCACGAATGCCAGCCCATTTACGTTTCTGAGAACGTCCATAGCTTCGAGCAATCCGCTACGCCGTGCATTGGGCAGATCGATCTGCGTGATGTCCCCGGTAATGACTGCTTTGGAATTGAATCCGAGCCGCGTGACGAACATCTTCATCTGCTCGGAAGTCGTATTCTGCGCTTCATCGAGAATTACAAATGAGTCGTTCAATGTGCGTCCGCGCATGAAGGCGATCGGCGCAATCTCGATCACGTTTTTCTCCAGATAGCGATCGACCTTTTCCGGATCGAGCATGTCATACAACGCGTCGTACAAAGGACGGAGATACGGATCGATCTTGTCTTGGAGCGTGCCGGGCAGGAAGCCCAAGCGCTCGCCGGCCTCCACCGCCGGACGGGCCAGGATGATGCGGTTCACGCGCTTGGCCAGCAGCGCCGAGATCGCCATCGCTACGGCCAAGTAAGTCTTCCCTGTTCCAGCCGGGCCGATCCCAAACACCATGTCGTGCTTCTCGATCGCTTCGAGATAGCGCCGCTGGTTGCTGCTCTTCGGCTGGACGGTACGGCGTCCAAACGAGCGCTGCTTTCCGGCATCCGCCAGGCCGCGCAGGGTCGAATTCGGGTCCGAAGTCAGCACGCGCAGCATGCTGTTCAGGTCGCCATTATTGAAGCTGTAGCCCGAACGCTGCAGGCTCTCGTAGTCGCTGAAGACCTGCTCGGCACGAGCCACGTCGCGCGCCGCGCCTTCCAGTTCAATGGCGTTTGACCGCAGATTGATTGTGATGTTCAGTCCGTCTTCCAGCAGGCGCACGTTTTCGTCCCGCGTACCGAACAATGCCTCGATGTTGGGGCTAACCCCGATGCTTTTCTTCATGCGTGTGGTCTAAGTTGGTGCGCTACCGCAGGCTGGACCTCCAGATTTGAGCCATGCTCAGAATCAGGCGGACGCGGAATACACCAGCACCTGCTCACATTCAAAGCAGGATTTCGCTTGGAGACGGGATCGATCGAAATGCGTGTGCCCGAAGGGCAAGCCACTACCATTAACTAAAGCCTACCCCGTCAGAAACAAGGGAGTCAATGGGCTTAGGCCGTAGCAGAAGTGGCATCCCGGACGGATGCAGGGACGGCCCGGGTTCGCGCCCATTCGCGCAACGTGGCGATTTCTTCGGCCCGTGTGGTCGAAAGCGGTACTGTCTGCGCCAGAGCGTCAATCAGAGCCTGCGTCGTTAGTTGTTTCTTCTCGGAATAAGCTGCATAGAGTGAGCCCTGCACAGCAGCGTCGATCTCAGCTCCTGAATACCCTTTCGCAGCGGAGGTAGCTTTTTCCAGGTCAAAATCTGCCGGATTCCGTTTGCGCTTCGCAAGTTGGATGGAGAATATCTGCTTGCGTTCTGCTTGATTCGGTAAATCCACGAAGAACAGTTCGTCGAACCGTCCCTTGCGGATCAGTTCTGGTGGCAGAACGGTTACGTTGTTACAGGTCGCAGCCACAAACACCGGCGCCCTGCGATCCTGCATCCATGAAAGGAACGACGCCAGCAGCCGTGACGAGACGCCAGCATCAGCCGAAGCAGAGTCGGGCCCGCTGCCGGCAAAGACTTTTTCTAACTCATCAATCCACAGCACACAAGGAGCTAAGCCCTCGGCGACCTGAAACACTTTCCGAATGCGTTTCTCCGTCTCGCCGATGTACTTGTCGTAAACGGCGGAGGTATCAAACTTCACCAGCGGGAGCTTCCACTCGCCGGCCACAGCCCGCGCGCATAGCGACTTGCCGCAACCTTGAACACCCAGTACGATCATGCCGCGCGGGGGCTCCAGGCCAAATTCGCGCGCCGAATCTTCCCAAGCCCCACGCCGTTGACCAAGCCAGTGCTTCAGATTTTCAAGCCCACCGACGTTCGCCATGTTGTCTGAGGCCTCGATGAACTCCAGCATTCCCGAATGCCGCAGCAACTGCTTCTTGGCCTCCAGTACTTCGGTGATCGTATCGGGACACAGTGCGTACCGCGTCACCAGCGCCTGCGAGATCGCCCGCTCCGCCTCTTCTTCCGTGAGGCCCCGGAGATTGGCCGCTATGGCATCGACTCCCGCTGCATCGAGCTGCAATTTGAGCGTGTAAGTCTTGGAGAGGCGCGTGAACGTATCGTGCACAATCTCATGCAGGCGCTTCCGATCGGGCATCGGAAGATCAAAATACTCCACGAGTTTCGTGAGCTCTGGGGGAACGGTCAATTCCGGCGCCGTTAGAATGACAGTGCGCCGGTTGGCGGAAAACTTCTGTCCGACATCCCGCAGCCGCCGCACCACGACGGGATCCTCCATGTGACGATGAAAATCCTTAAGGATGAAAACGGCCTCCAGCGTCATGGATTCCATATTGGCCAGCGCCTGCACCGGTTCACGCGTGTTGTAGATGGAACCACCTGCGGTGGCGGCAGCGCTCTCACTACCCATTGCTGACATGACCGCTCGGGTCAGCCGGTCGCCTTCGCCGGAGCTGGGACTGAGTACGCTGTGGGGGTGCGCCAAGCCACCGGTACTAACTCGAGCCCACCCCTGTGAGGGAAGGCTGTGTTCCGCTCCCTTTGAATTCTCGGCTGGAATACCACTGCCCGATCTCACCAGCCCATCGGCGATGCTCCATTCGAATGTCGCCACATTCAATTCCGAACAGGCGGCGCGCACCAGATTGACGGCGCGCATCTCCTCTGACGTTTCCATCACGACGATGGGCGTCGACGAGTTGATTAAGACCTTCAGCCGCTCGAGTCCGTCAGCCATATTCGCTCTCAGCGTAGAGTCATGCGCGGCAACCGTTTGACCGTTCAGGAGTTGCACCCCTATAATAAGTAATTCGGACCCACCCGAATATCTCTCTAGATACACGAAGGTAATGAACCAGACATGGCAAATCATCTTTCGGCGCTGAAGCGCGCCCGGCAGACCGAACATCGCACAACGCGCAACCGCGCTAACACTTCCAGCCTGCGTACCCAGTTGCGCGAACTTCGCGAGACTATCGCCAAAGGCGACAAGACCGCGGCCGAACAGGTTTACCGCAAGACTGTTTCCGCTCTCGACAAGGCCATTCAGAAGGGGACCCTGCACGAGAACACCGCCTCCCGTTACAAGTCACGCCTCGGGAAGCACGTCACCGCGATGAAGTAGCCTGACACTTCTACATCACGTTCAGAGAAAGGCAGACCTCACATTTGGGTCTGCCTTTACTCTTTCCACCTCCACTCCTCCGACTGTGAGCAGGCTTGCAACTTGTGATCACCTGAGGATGCGACCACATGCAACCTTTCCAAACTGTACATTCTGCGGTGCAAATTTCTTCATTTGCTTTTAACTCGCCTGTAGTTTTTCCGTAACACTGGCTGCATAGCGTGGGATTCAGGAGGATTTTGTTTCATGAAGTTGTCACGCTTTCGCGAAATTCTGGCTCGCGTGTGCTCGTCGCGTGCTTTGCTCGCAACCTTTTCGCTTGCTATGGCGACGGCCCTCCCTGCACTGGCTGCTCCACGAATTATTGTGATCTCTCTTGACGGCGCCACGCCGCGCATTGTGAAGGATCTTCTAAAATCGGGCGCATTGCCGGACGGTTCGGGAATTGGGCTGTTGAAGAAAAAGGGATTCTGGGCCGAACAGAACATCACGATCGCTCCGTCGCTCACGGCGGCCGCACACATCGCGATTGCGACCGGATCAACCGCACCAAAGAATGACATTCCTTCCAATTCGTTTGCCCTGGTGGCAAGTCCGTTTTTCTCGACGATCAGCGGATTCGCGGCACCGATCGGCGGATATTCGATCGACGGCCCGGGAGTCAGTCCGGACCCGACAGCGAACCCCGTATGGCGCGCGCTGAGGGAAAAAGGAAAGATCGTGGTGACGGCGACTTTCCCCGGTGGCGATGGTCTGGATATCAAAGTCCCCGGGCTCTCGAATAGTCCGATCGTTCAGCCCTCCAGTGTGCGCACAGTGGATTACACCGTGCCGTTTGGCGAGTTTGGCGGAGTGGGCGGGCAGGGATTCACGTTGACCGCTTCTAACTTTTCCACGGCGCCGGACTCGACGGTTTCACAATTGGAAGCCGCGGGAAAGACCAGCTACAGCACCATCCTGCAGACGACGGCACCGCTCGAGACGTTTACTGTTGGCGGCGTGAGCTACACGATCGAAGTAGCTGCGCTGGACACGACCAATGACAACGTAGTGAACTACGACACTCTTGTCTTCTTCGACACGACCAACGGAATCAAGCCGGGGCCATTCACGCTTCCTTCAACAGGGCCGGCATACGTGAAGGCCAGCGACAAGAGTTCGAGTCAGTTCTATCTGGAAGGCAGCCCGAAGAAAGGCGGATGCGCCTACTACGTGACTGTACTGTCGCCGGATCTCTCTGCGGTACACATTGCGCGCTATTCGGTGAACGATATTCCGCCGAACGCTCCGGTACAGAGTGTGGTCGACGACATCAACAACAATGTCGGTTTCTGGGCCGATCAGGCAGACTTCCGATTTCCGGAGAGGATCAATGCCGGCTTGACCAGTTTCTCGGACCAGGAACTCGAGGATATTTTCGAAGATCAGGTCCTGCATTTTGTCGACTACCAGACGCGTGTGGCGCTCCGGGCCATCGAGCAGAATCCCGATGCGGATCTGGTGATGGTCTACATCGAGCAACCGGATGGATCGGAGCACCAGTTCCTGTTGAACGATCTGCGGCAGGCGACGAATCCGCAAGACCCAACCAGCATTTATCAACTGCAGGATCCTGCGAAGATTGCGCGCTATCAGAACTACATCACCAACGCATACCAAAAGGCGAACAACGCCGTAGAGCGGATCATCGATGCCGTGGGAACGGATTCCAAAGGCAAGCCCCTGAGCGATGTGTTTGTGGTATCGGACCATGGCTTCGATCCGTTCTTTACTTCGGTGAGCATGACGAACCTGCTGGCGAGCGCTGGTATTGACTCGTCCAAAGTACGTGCAGTGACGTCAGGGCCAGCCGTGCATGTGTACATCAACTTGCAGGGCCGAGAGCCGAACGGAACCGTGGCCCCAGCGGAGTACATCACCTTGCAACAACAGGTTGCGAACTTGTTCCAAAACCTCAAAGATACGAATCCGCTCTATACACTGGGCAAGAAGAAGGTCAGCGTGTTCGACAAGGTCTACACTCGGCCGGTGAGCATCAGCGATCCAAACTTCGGACGCGAGACCAATGCCAACATCGGACAGGACTCGGGCGATGTTTTCGCGATGTTAACCGACGGCTACAACTTCGATGGAACGCAGAATCCTGTCGTCCAGCGGCAGGGCGATGCGTCATCGACATCCCCTGTGCTCTCGGTTTCGAATTTCTACGGAGCACACGGGTATGACCCCAGCATTAGGCACATGAGTGCCCTCTTCGTCGCGGCCGGACCGGATATCGGGAAGGGGAAGCTGGATCTGGTGCACAACATCGATCTGGCTCCAACTTTCGACAAGATTCTTGGGGTCAAGCCAGATGCGACGGTGGAAGGCAAGGCGCTGAAAGAAATCCTTCAGTAGCTTTTGCTGCCTAGTGATTCGACAAGAGTGCTCTACTGCTTGATCGTTTGCGAGCAGTGGAGCACTTTGGTTGTTTAATCAGGGATCAGTTCGCCGAACTCCAACTGGTTTCGACTTTGGGCGGCCGTAGCAGAGTCTGAAACACTACGCAATATTGTTCCGTTTTCTCCTGCAGGGCGCGCAACTGTTCCGGCGTCGCTTCAGGTGCGTCGACGTCGAATTTTACATGGATGTCCTGAAAGCCCACGGGCACTTCTTTGGAAATCCCCAGCGTCCCCTGCAAGTCCATTTCACCATCCACCGTGACTTCGATGTGTCGGGTTGGAACTCCCATCGCGGTCGCGACCAGTTGACAAGTCAGTTGGGCACACGCCGCAAGCGCTCCAATTAATAGATCGCCTGAGCAAGCCGCGGTGCCCGCACCGCCCACTCCCTTGTGCGCTTCTGCCTGGTACATCGCTCGTCCAATATCGACCGAACAAGATAACGGTGTCTCAGTCTGGCCCCCTTTCGCAGTGAGCGTGATGCGCGAACTTGCGGGATCGCGACGATATTGTTCCTTCAAGGGTTTCTGCACCGATCTGATGTCCATCACTCCTCCGGGATCTTAACTAATCATTCCTACACACCGAATCGCTCGCGATAAGCGCTCGGGGAAACGCCCGTATGCCGCTGAAATAATGCTCGGAAGAAAGCGACATCCTGATAACCCACGGCATCGCTGATCTCCTGCATGGTTCGATGGTTGCATTCCAGCAGGCGTTTCGCAGCGGCGATCCGCAACTTCTGCAGATAGGTCAGCGGACTGTCTCCTGTCGCCTGCTTAAAGCGGCGGACAAAATTTCGCAGGCTCATTCCCGCACAATGCGCTGGCGCCTCAAGCGGGAACGGCCGATGAAAGTTCTGGTGCAGCCAATCCTGCGCGGTCGAAATCGCGTGGTCATTGTGTTCGGTCTTCAGCGGGATCACCGCGAATCCTGCCTGCCACGCCCGAGGCGTTTCAATGAGCAGAGCTTTTGCACTTTCCAAGGCAACATCATGCCCGCAAAATTTTTCAACCAGATAAAGGCTCAAGTCGAGCGCGGCATGTACGCCACCTCCACAGTAGAATCCTCGATCTTCCGTCACCATCAACTCGGGCATCCAGTTGACACGCGGATATTTTTCTCGAAACCGTTCCGCCAGAGCCCAATGCGTGGTGGCACGTTTGCCATCCAGCATTCCCGTTGCAGCCACCAGGCCAACTCCTGAACAAACGCTGGCAATCGCGGCGCCGCGTTTGTGCCATCGCTTGAGCCAGGGCACGACCGGCGCATTGCGCTCGACAACATCGTCAATGCTCAACCCTGTGGTCGGGATGTAGATGAGATCGGTCTTGCGGATCTTCTCAATCGACGTCATCGGCGTGATGTGAATTGGCCCGTCGCACAGCACAGCACGGCCATCGGCTGAGGCCGTCGTCACGTTGAATCGTGGCTTTTGCGGCTTGCCTGTCAGAACGTTCCATAGCGTCCCGGCGTGACGAAAGACTTCCAGCGGCCCGACCGCCGTCGATGAAAAAGTCTGGTCGAGAAACAACAGAGTGACTTCGATCATAGAATGCCCCGAAAAGCTATTGGCGTGAACGCCTATCTACAATGGCATATCTGCCATCTTGTGACAAGTGGGTTTTCTGAATAGTTTTCTAGCTGTGAATGTGATTGGTTCGAATTTCAGCGGCTATACAAGGAGCATAAACATGGCAACGGCAAAACAGTTCGCGAAGATGGTCAACGGAGTGAATGTTGACAATCTTTTTACAACCATTGACGCAATCAAAGCGGCCCCCACGATTGCGAAGTTCAACTTCCGCATTGAGAACCGTTGGGAGGGCGCCGGGCAAAATCGATCGACGGTCAACGCCTTCTATGGCGCTGGGCAGGAAATCTCGAGGCAGAAATCATTCATCCTGCACGCCGATGAGCCACCCGTGCTGCTCGGCGATGATTCGGCGGCGAACCCGGTCGAGTACCTACTGCATTCCTTGGCCGCTTGCTTGACGACTTCGATGGTCTACCACGCGGCAGCTCGTGGCATTGAGATCGAAGAAGTCGAATCTTCGTTCGAAGGCGACATCGACCTCCACGGATTCCTCGACCTCGATCCCAAAGTTCGCAAGGGATACCAGGGAATCCGTGCCACGTTCAAGCTGAAGGCCGACGTGCCCGAAGAGAAGTTGCAGGAGATCGTCGAACTGGGCACGGGACATTCACCCGTGTTCGATTCGCTCACGAAGGGCGTGCCCGTGACGGTCAAGGCTGAACGCCTATAACAAGCTCTCCCCAAGAAAATCCCTGGGACATCAATTGGGTTTCACAACTTAATTTCGAAGGAGATTCCTATGACTCAAAGGACAAAAGCAGTTCACACCTGGGCCATCAGTATTCTTAATTTTGCCGTGCTGTGGGGCACGGTCACCGTTGTGCCACTGTTCGCGCAGGATATGTCGCACAAGCATCCCGAAGTGCCAGCACAACTCGTGAAAGACGTTCGCAAGGCAACGCAGCAATTCCTGAATGTAAACAATGCCGGTCCCGCTGGTTACGAAGCCGCGTTTGGATGCGTCACTGGTCCGGATCACGGCGCCATGGGCATTCATTACGTCAACATGAAGCTCGTGGGGGATGGCGCCATCGACAAGAACGCGCCTGAAGCCTTGATTTACGAGCCGGTTGGGAATGGACGCAGACTTGTCGGAGTCGAGTACATCGTGGACGCAGCCACCTGGCTGGCCGCTCACGACAATGCTCCACCGTCTCTCGACGGTCAGGATTTCCAGTTTGTCGGTTCGCCGAATCGTTTCGCGCTCGATCCATTCTTCGAGTTGCACGTGTGGGCGTGGCGCGACAATCCGCAAGGAGCGTTCGTTGACTGGAACAATGCAGTGACCTGCGAAATGATGAAGGTGACGGAGTAAGCACTAAACACGACCCGTCCAGGCCTGCCTGGACGGGCTCAATCTAGAATCGAATCCCAAATTTCTCCCAAAGAACCGTAATCCGCTCATCTTCGGATGAGAGTCGCCTTTCTTCTCGCTGACCCTTCTTCGTCACAATCAACTTCATCTCGGAAAGCGTGATCCGGCCCTGGGAGGTAGCTTGAGAGCAAATGCGGTTCTGGGTGAAATGGGACTCGGGCGAAGTCTGGTGATAGTGGCACATGCCTGCGAATTCATCGAAGCGATGGGCCTGCAGAGAGAACGAGTATTGAGGCCTCCAGTTGCCATCGGGTTCTGCTCTCTGCATGTACCAGCGATCGTGGTCCTGAACCAACCGAAATGTTCCGGCGGGATCCGTCTGGTCGGCTCCGGCCTCAAGTCGAAGCGGTTCTACAAATGAATCGCCGAACCCGACGTCAGCCAGCCATGCGACTCCGAGATCGACCCGAAGTGCGAGGTGGTCGAATTCCGGACTTTCGCCGCCGTCGGCTCTCGCCACACGCGCCGATAGCAGCGTCACGTGGAACCCGAGTGTACGGAGAAGGGTGGCGAAGGCGCCATTCAACTCGTAACAGAAGCCTCCCCGCCGACGCTCGACAATCTTGTGCAGGATGGCGTCCTCGTCGAGCACGATCTTTCGGCCTAGAGAAATGTCGAGATTCTCAAAGGGCACGGCCAGCATGTGCGCGTGGTGAATGCGGCGGAGGGTATCAGCGGTTGGTTCCGTCGTGCCTGAATAATCGATGCGGTGGAGATACGAGGCAATGTCGAGCATCGGCCGCGTTACTCTTTCCTGAGGTCAGCGGGGTATGCCGCACAAGATCGAGCCACTCGTGAAACACTCCTATACCGGCAACTGTTCCTGCATCCATCCGGGTGTTTCGAGCTTCGGCTCACTCGTCAGATCAATGACGAGTCTTTCGAGCACCATCCGTTTGCTCACAGGATTCGACCGAAGGGCCAGGTCCGCTTTGGCGACAAGACGAATCGCCCGTGTCAGTTCACGCCGGTTTTTATAGCGGCGCGCCTGCTTAATGATGTCGTCCGCGGCAAATGGCGGCACACGGAATCCCTGCCACAAGGCGGCCCATAGCATCCGCTGATCGCGCACGTTGCGTTCGAGGATCACCAGCATTTGCCGGAAGGTTTTCGCCAGCATGTAGATGTGCCCAATGGCGGCTTCTTCCCCTTCACCGGACGCCAGAATCGCATCAAGAATCTCGAGCGCTCGTACACGCTCTTTGCTCGAGATCGCGTCGGTTAATTCGTACAGGGAACGCTGCTTCGCGGCCAGAACCATCGTCTCCACATCGCCCAACGTGATGCGCTTCTTCTCGCCAACGTAGAGAATCAATTTCTCCAATTCGTTGGAGATCATCATCATGTCACCGCCGAGCGCGTCGACCAACTCGCGGGCGCCGTCTGGTTCAATCTTGACTCCTCGGCCGACGCAGTAGTCGGTCACCCAGCGGACGGCTTCTCCCTCTTCGACCCGGGCGAGTTCCACAATCCCGCAATACTGACCCATCGTGTCGCGGATACGCTGGTAGCGATCCTTATCCTGCATCTCCATCTTTCGCGCATCCGCAGGAATGCTGATGTGATCGGCCACGAACACAATGAGCGCATCGGGATTCGGGTTCTGGCAATACTCTTCGATCGCGGCCAGCTTCTCTTCATTCGATCCGCGGCCAAAAAGATTCTTCACGCCGCGCACAAAAAATACCTGAAACGGCGCCATCAACGAAGGGGTACGGGCGCGGTCGAGGACTTCGGCAAGATCGTTCTCCGACAAGTCGAACTCGAAAAGGCTGAACTCGCGCAAGTCGGCAGGAACCAGATGTTCAAGGATGGCGTCGCGGAATCTCTTTCGAAAGAAGGCTTCATCGCCCACAAAGACATACACCGCGCGCATTTTGCGCGCTTCGAGCTCGCTCACAAAGCGCTCGGCCTGGGCGAAGGCGCGCATCAACACTGCTCCCTGAAGGCGAAGCTCATCAACTCCGAATTTAGCATCGGACTGTTCATTCGCATAGTAACGTAAACGTGAACGTCTACAGACTGGTCAAGAATTGCAACACTTCGGGAGAACTCCAATTGACCGGACCCACAAACTTCCGGCGCACTACACCTTGGCGATCGATGACATATGTCTCGGGCCATCCGGTCGTGCCGTACATGGCGGCAACTCTTTGCTCCGAATCGCGCACGGTCACAAAGTTCACGTTCCTTTGCTTGAGAAACCGGTGATACGCGTCGTTATCCACATCGATGCTGACCCCAAGTACCACTACTCCGCGTCCCCTGAGCCGATCCTGCATGTCCATCATCGATGGAAGCTCTTGCACGCATGGTGCACACCATGTGGCCCAGAAGTTCAGAACTACGATCTGCCCGCGATATTGATTCACGCTTACTTCATGGTCCGAGTCTTTCACGCTGAAATCCCTGGCCGAGGCCCCGACGTGCGGAGGCCTGGAGCCGCTGTAGCAGGCGACAGCGGCCAGCAAGGGCACCAGCGCGACCAGGAGAATCAAGCGTCTCACGGTCAGAAGCCCTCCAGAACATTCGAGACCAGGGTTCGGGCAAAATCTTGCGACAAGCGGCGGAAGGCCGGAGAATCCTCTTCGAAGAAGCTGGCCAGATCCTGCGACACCTCATATTGCTCGCGGAATAGGTAGGCTGGATTCTGGTACAGCACTTTTCCATTCCGGTCCACAAGCGCGACTCTCATGCTGACCACAACCAACACGCTCGCCGCGCGTCCCGTTGCCGTGTCGTACGTAAGAGGAGACGCTGTCGTCGAGAGGACTGTCCCGCGCAAAGTCGCGTCCGCGTCTTCGCCTGCTTCGTTGACAATGTGATAGCGCGTACGAGTGGTGAACTCGCGGACTACCGACGCAGTCAGCATCTGTTCGATGTGGTATGTCAGAGTCTCATTCTTGAAGGCAGGAACCGCAATCGTTCTGACGTCAGGAGGAAGCTGGGCGGCGTGTCCGACTGTGTGGTAGCCGCATCCTCCTGTGAACAGAACTGGGAGCAGCGTAAGGACTACCGCCGCGAATCTCCTCATTGAATCTTTCCCGTCGGACGGGTCGCCATCATGCTTTCGGCGCACTCTACAGCCGTGAGCGCTGAAATTCGCAGGTTGTCTGCCGCCGCCCATACCCACACACTGTTCGGCTGGAGGACATCTGGCTTCACGAACAACTGAATGTTTCCCTGACCGGCAGAACTCACGTTGCTCGGAGGATCTTCCTGCCCCGAAGAAATCGACACATGATCTCCACCGAGTTCGCGCGTCAACGATTCGAGGTTCGCAGCGGTCTCCATTTCAAGGAAGATCGCCATCGCATGGCCGTGAAAAATCGGAGCTTGCAACAGCATTAGCGAAGGCTGGGGTGCATCCGGACCCGCAATCGTACGGTAATGACGTAGAACGCGCGCCTCTACCGAATCCAGCGCCGGCTGCGACTTTTGCCCGTATCGAGCGACTAGATTGAATGCTACCTGGGCATCAAACACGTCTTTTGGTAACGGCTGAAATGAAAGCAAGTTCACCGTCTGCTGGTGCAATTCGTCCATGCCGCGCTGCCCGTGTTCGGAGGCCGGCTCAAAAACAGTAGCTACAGTTCTCCTGATGGCGCCTGCCTTCCTCGCACGGAGCAACAGCAACGCAAGAGTCACGGCCACCGGGTGAGCCGTCACACAAGGTCCGGGCTGCAGCTCCGGAGGAGCTACTTGCCCACGCTCACGCTCGATCCAGAGCGACCGCACGGTCGCTCCGGGTTGGTCCTCCAGGACAGCCGAAAGATCGATAATGGCGCTGCCAGCATCTCTCGCGTCTTTCCAACTGCGTCGTGTGCTTTCCTGATCGGAAGCGAAAAAAGTGAAATCGACGTGCTCGAATTGTTCGGCCCGCACCCTCTGGATAAAGCTGATCTCGTCGCCCATGGCTTCGAGTTGCCCCAGTGATTCGTCATCATCGAGCAGCCGAATATCGACCGCAGGGAAGTTACGCTCGTTCAGCAGTTCTGCGACTTCCTTCCCCTTCAGCGAGGCAGCTCCCACAATCGCGGTGCGGTACAGCTTTCCGCGCGGCGTTAGCCCCGTTGACGCAGAGGATGTTTTGACGGGCTCACTCACGATGTCTGCGAAGCCTCCTTGTAAGGCGGTGGAGGCGGACCGGAGCGGCGCCGGAAAATCCACTGCAGTCGCCAGAACACTCCGGAAATCATGTAGAGCAGTGCGATGGCAAACAACACCGGCCCTGAGAAAAGCCAAATTCCGTAGAAGAACACCGCCAACAGAACAATCAAGCGAAAGGGATGACGTGAGCGGAAGTCGATATCTTTAAAACTATAGAACCGCCATGTGCTCACCATCAGGTATCCCACGGTTGTAACCATCGCGAGCCACGCCAGAGAGGTGTACGGAGAGACGACTGGATCGCCGCCCTCAAAATGCACGACAGCAGCGATCACACCAGCCCCCGCCGGGATCGGCATGCCTACGAAATATTTCTTTCCCGGACGTCCAGGGTTCGACGGCTGCGGATTCGACGTGATGTTGAACCGGGCAAGTCGGCTGGCCCCGGCAATCAAGAATAAGAAACAGGCAATGCCGCCGAGTTGAGCGAGTTTGATGTGCCACTGCCATTGCGTCAGCATCACCTGTGGCATCAGGTGGAAACCCCAAGTCCACGCCAGCATGGCTGGCGCTACACCAAAGGTGATGACATCCGCCAGCGAATCCAGTTCGCGGCCAAAATCACTGCTGGTCCCCGTCATGCGCGCAATGCGGCCATCGAGGCCATCGAACAGCACCGCATACCCAATCGCTCGGGCTGCATTGTCGAGGTGCCAGAACTCCATTGCCGAGGCATGCATCACCTCAAGAATGGCGTAATAACCCAACGCCATGTTGGCGCTCGTAAACAGCGAAGGCAGGATGTACATTCCTTTGCTGAGTCTGCGCTTGGGTTTGGGAAGAATTTGACCCATCAGCGGGCCCTCTCGTCCGAAACGCTGCCTGCCGCCGTCAGGGTTTCTCGGGAAGGCAGGTAGGCCAGCACAGTGGCGCCTCCCTTGACGCGGTCCCCGTTCTTGACGTTCAGTCGCGCCGACGCGTCTGTCAGCAAATCAGTGCGCGATCCGAACTTGATCAGTCCCACGCGTTGCCCTCGAGTGAGGCGATCGCCCACCTTAGGCAGGAAGACGATGCGCCTGGCCAACAGTCCGGCAATCTGCTTGAAGACAACCGTCTGCCCGTCACCTTCGACAGTGACGATGTTCTGCTCATTTAGATCCGCGCAGTTCGCGCTACGCGCATCGAGAAATTTCCCTCGTTGATACCGAATGTCACGGATTACGCCTGAGACCGGTGACCGGTTCACGTGCACGTCGAACACGCTCAGAAAAATACTGATCCGCAGCCTTTTCTCTGTGCCATCCGTAATGATTGAGACATCGGTGACTTTTCCATCCGCTGGCGAGACGATCGCGCCCTCATCCTGAGGGATCGTTCTCTCCGGGTCGCGAAAAAAACACAGAAAAAAACAGGCCAGCAGCACAGGGACGATCGCCCCGGCAGGGTGGGTCAACCACCCCAGCAGAACGCCGGCAGCGATGAAGGCAAACCCGTAGTAATAACCATCACGAACCATGGCGGCTCAATTATATCCACCGGCAATAACGCGCATGTGCCGGGGTTATCCTGTAAGTATAAATAAAAAAAGGCGCTTCATCGCGCCCTGCAAAAGGTACATTACTCCCGCGGCAGTTGAGGCTGCCGGACGGTTCGCCAAAAAAATTATGCTACGTTGACGCCGTATTGCTGCCGATACTCGCGCTCAATCGACTCCATTTGATCTTTGAGGCGCAGTTTCAGCTTTTTGAGCCGGACTTCTTCCAGCTTTTCATCTTCGCTGAGGTAGCGTTTTTGGGTGAGTATGTCGAGACGTTGCGCGTATTGCGTATGCTCCTGAGCCAGCCTGCGGAACTCATCGTGACTGGTCAGGAGTTGGTCTTTCGGAGTCAGCATCCAGCAGACCTCCAAGCCTGATATGGGCTCACGTTAACACAGCTGTAACATGCGAGCAATGCCAAAAAAGTGGTGCAAGTCCCGGTGTGAGATTGCTCTATCGCAGCATTCGAACATAGAGCACCGCGTCTTCCAAGGGATTGGAATAGTAAGACTTACGGCGTCCGGACTCGCGGAAACCGAGATTCTCGTAAAGCGCCCGGGCCGCCTGATTCGATTCCCGCACTTCTAACAGCACGGAGTCACTTTCAGACCGCGCCGCTCGCGCAAAGAGCTCTCTAACCAGCCTTGTTCCGATTCCCTTCCCACGGGCTTCAGGGGCAACAACAATGTTCTCCAGTTCCCACTCGGGCGCGAGGTGATGGGCGACAAGGAAGCCGGTGACCGACAGCCTCTCTGCCGACACGTACCCCGCGCGTTCAACCACGAGAGCCAGCCTGCGAGAACTTTTCGCATCGTCAAATACCGCGGCATACTGCTGCTCGCTCCAATGAGCAGCGCCGGGAGACTGACGCTCCAGATGGATCATCTCAGGGACATCCTCGGCGGTAGCTTCACGCACCGTGTACGGTATGTACTGTTCTGGTTGGGAATTCAAAGCTAAGCCTGTTCTAAGTGCCTGAACTCGGTTTGGCGAAGATTTCCGCATCCGATCGCCGAATGTAATTCGCCTCCAACCCTTCAGGAGACACCGTCTCGCCGTTCTGAAGCTTCTGCCAGCCGAGTTGGGCGACCTCAATGCATTGTGGTCGCCTCACATTTCTGCGAATGAATCTCCTCTTGGACTCGGGCACAAGCTTGGTGAGCGCGTCAAAAATCGACTGATCAGGGGTGGCGATCCAGTGAGCCGCGCCTGAATCCAGCAATGCCGCAAGGTTCTCCAGGGTTAGCAGTGACTCACCAACAGCTTTGAACGGTTGGGTGTCTTGGCGAAGGACCATCTCAAACTGGCCGACGAATGCCTCCTTGCGCCCGGCGTCCAGAGCCACTGCATAGAGGAGCAGAGCCTGGCTGTCCGGCGCGTCATGTATAGCCGAGATCATCTGACTGTGAGGCGCAAGAACCTCCAGCAACGACACGGGGACAATCGGCGCGTGCAGGATTTCCGCCAATGCCTTGATCGCGGCCAGGCCTACGCGCAGACCGGTAAATGATCCAGGGCCGGAAACCACGATGAATGCCCCAATTTCTGTCTTGGGCAGTCCATGTTTCTCGAGCAATCCGGAAATCTGCGGAACAAGCTGCGCGGAAAACGTCCCCCCGGCAAGCGCAACTTCATCGATGACTTCCAGTTTCTCGGATTGCTGGCCACCGGTGCGGACCAATCCCACGAACCCATCCTTGCCCGATGTGTCGGCCACAAGAAGTAGCATTGTTGAGATCTATCCGTGGGAATCCGTGTCAATCCGTGGCTGATGAATTATCCCTGAACCAGTTCTAGTAGCACGCCGCCGGTGCTCGCCGGATGCACGAAAACATACTGGTGCCCGCCAGCGCCCGTCCTGATCTCTTCGGAAACAAGGCGCACACCGTCTTTCTTCAGTCGATCTACCGCCGCGCGCAGGTCCGGAACCTTCATGCAAACATGGTGCAGCCCTTCTCCACGCTTGGCGATGAACTTAGCGATGGTCGAATTTTCAGACGTGGCCTCCAGCAGTTCAAGGCGGCTCTCTCCGACAGGCACCATTACGAGCCTCACCTGCTCGTGCGCGACAGTCTCCTCCGGCGACACCGCGAGGCCGAGCTTTTCATAAATCGCCTTGGCCGCCGCCAGCGACTTCACCGCGATACCGAGATGATCGATGCTGAAGCCCATAACGACCGTTCAATTACAGATTTGAGATTGCAGATTGCAGATTGAAAAGCAAAATCAGGGTAGTTCAATCTGCAATCAGAACTCTAAAATCTGAAGTCTCATTATTTCCTTCCTACCAATTCCTCGATTAAAGAATACGGGTCCCGCTTGTGTTCGGCGACTTCAGCAGCAAGCCGGTTCAGATTCCCGTCCGACATCTTTGCCCGCGCCTTCTCGAGCATCGCATCACGCAGCATCTCGATCAGCCGCTCCTGCCAGTTCTCCACACTCTTTTTCAGGGCGCGATTCCCGGTCTGGAGATAACCTTCGTAAGCAGCGATCGCTGCGGCCAGTTCATCGATTCCCTTCCCCTCGCTCGCCACGGTCTTTACGATCGGTGGGGTCCATCCATCTTTGCGCGTCGCCAGGGATTGCAGCGCTCGAATCTCCCGCTCCACTCGCTCGGCCCCATCGCGGTCGCTCTTGTTGATCACGAAAATGTCGGCAATCTCCATAATGCCCGCCTTGATCGTCTGTACATCGTCGCCCATCCCAGGCACGAGAATCACGACCGTGATATCGGCTAGCCGCACAATATCTACCTCATCCTGTCCTACCCCCACGGTTTCAATCAGAATAACGTCGCGGCCGGAGGCATCCAGCACAGCAGCGACATCGGCCGTGGTCCGTGCTAGTCCGCCCAGCGAGCCGCGCGTCGCCATGCTCCGAATGTAAATTCCCGGATCGGAAAAGTGATCCTGCATGCGGATGCGGTCGCCGAGAATCGCTCCCCCGGTGTACGGACTCGTCGGGTCGACGGCAATGATTCCAACGGTCTTATCCTGCTTTCGATAGCGTCGCGCCAGTTGATCGACGAGCGTGCTCTTCCCCGCGCCGGGTGCTCCAGTCAAGCCAACTACACGCGCCTTGCCAGTGTGCGGGAACAAAGCCTTGAGCAACTCAGACCACCCTTGCGCACGATTCTCAACTGTGGATATGGCACGCGCCAACGCCCGCGCATCGCCGGAGCGCAACGAATCAGTCATGTGCTGGTGAGCCTGAGTCAAACTGTCAGTGTAAAGCAGTGTGGGAATCCATGAAACAGGTCAGTACCGCAGAACGCCACATCCTGGGCATGACCAACGAGGCCCCGAAAGAAGCGGCGTGGTGCAGAATGGGCAAGTAATGTCGTCTGCCGGCGCAATGAACTTTAGCCTCTGCCGCCAGGACAGTTCTTTGGGAGACCGCAACAGATGCCGAAGGAGCGGCAGGCCCGCAGCAGGACCAACAATTCGAAACACCCAGAGGAACCACTCGTCGGGCTTCTTGACATCTGGAATCCATGAGGAGACCGATAGGCAAATTAGGATGGCCAGGTAAACCCACTTGAGCGATCGGCGAGTTCCGGGAGCCGTATGCGGTTCCGCTCCACACCTGACGCACCGCCAGTGTTTCCAGAATCCGACGGGCAGGATCGGAATCCAGAAAATATGACCAACATCGAAGGTGCGAGTCGCGATAGAGCGACTCGCAGCGCGGCACGTTAAACAGTAGTCGTTGCGGAATGCAACGTGCTTCGGCCAAAAGTGATAGGAACCATGAATGATTAGCATGGTCACTCCTGCCAGGACGTCACAATTCGTGGAAGCTTAGTCCTTCAACAGTTGCCGCGCAATCACCAACCGCTGAATCTCACTGGTCCCCTCACCAATCGTGCACAGCTTCACGTCGCGATAAAACTTCTCCGCGGGATAATCCTTGATGAACCCGTATCCGCCGTGGATCTGCACCCCCTCATTGGCGCACTTCACCGCGACTTCACTGGCGTAAAGCTTGGCCATGGACGATTCCTGCGTCGTCTTCATGCCTGCATCTTTCATCGATGCCGCGCGCATCGTCAGCAGCATGGCAGCATCGATCTCGGTCGCCATATCGGCCAGCTTCCACTGGATCGCCTGAAAATCGCTGATGGCTTTACCGAACTGCCGCCGCTGCTTGGAATACTTGAGCGCGGCCTCATACGCTCCCTCGGCCATGCCCAGCGACAGTGCCGCAATCGAGATGCGGCCTCCGTCGAGCACCCGCATGGCGTCGGGAAACCCCTGGCCCTCAGCCCCGAGCAGGTTCTCCGCGGGAATCGCGCAGTCCTCAAAGATCAGCTCGGCCGTATCACTGGCCCGCAGCCCGAGCTTGTTCTCTTTCTTCCCCGGACGAAAGCCCTTGGTGTCTTTGTCGACGAGAAAGGCCGAAATACCATGCGTGTGCGCCGTTCGATCTGTCACGGCAAGCACAACCACGACATCCGCGTAGTGCCCGTTCGTGCAGAACGTCTTCGTGCCGTTCAGCACCCACTGACTTCCCTTGCGAACCGCGGTCATGCGCGCGCTTCCGGCGTCGGATCCCGAAGAAGGCTCCGTCAGCCCCCATGCGCCGATGAATTCCCCGGTCGCCAGCTTGCTGACGTATTTCTTCTTTTGCGCCTCATTCCCAGCAAGAAAAATGTGGTTTGTGCAGAGCGAAGTATGTGCCGCCACGATGATGCCGACCGAGCCGTCTACTCGAGATAACTCCTCAATCGCCGTAACGTACTCGACATAGCCCATACCGGCGCCGCTGTACTCTGGAGGAAAGATCATGCCCAGCAGTCCCAATTTGCCGAGTTCCTTGATGGTCGCGAGCGGAAACTCACCTTTCTCATCCCACTCCATGACTCGCGGCTTGATCTCGCGCTCCGCAAACTCGCGCACGCTTTTTTTCAATTGCAGTTGTTCATCGTTCAGTTGGAAATCCACAATGCCTCCGGCACAGTCCGGACGCCGCGATGCGGCCGCCCCACGCTTTGCTTTGGCCCAAATTTCGATTAGACCACAGGCTCATGCGATGAAGAAGTTACCCTGGGACAAATTGGAGACATTACAGCCAAGCCGCATGAATACTGGAGCTTTCGCATGTAGAAGAGCTCCACCCAACCGACCGTCCTGTCTGCACATTTTTCATGAACCGACAAATGCAGGCCAGGGAAGGAAGCGCGAAATTCGCCTAAATGCTGTTGCGGGCGAGCTACGTTCGCTCTTTCTGCTTGCATAGCGTGTATGCATTGCCTACAATATATGCATGCAGTACACGATCCGCAATATTCCCGACATCGTCGACGCCGCTCTTCGCAGAGCTGCGCAGACACAGGGCAAGAGCCTTAACGATGTTGCGATTGAGGCCCTCGCTCGCGGCGCTGGCGTTACGGGAGAGATACTCCGGCAGCGCGATCTCAGCGACATTGCAGGCACTTGGCGCGAGGATCCAGCCTTCGATCAAGCCATCACCTCGCAGGACGCGATCGATAAAGAGATCTGGCCGTGAGGATAGCTCTCGATACAAACCGCTACACTGACCTTTGCCGCGGCGAGGTATCTGTCGTCGAGGCGATCGAACGCGCCGACGAAGTGTTCTTGCCTTTTATCGTGGTGGGAGAGCTACGCGCCGGTTTTGCCGTTGGCAGTCAGGGAGCGCGCAATGAAGCGGTTCTGCGTCGGTTCCTGCTGCGGTCAGGTGTTCGTCTGCTCTATGCCGACGAGCAGACGACACAGCAATACACCGCTGTTTACCGGCAACTCCGCAAGCAAGAAACTCCCATTCCGACCAATGACATGTGGATCGCCGCTCTGGTGCTGCAGCATTCGCTGGTCCTGCTGGCCCGCGACGCGCATTTTGATGCGCTTGCTCAGCTCACACGCTTGTAGAAATTTCCTGCCCGTCGCAGATGTTGCAAGCAACGTCGTTACAGCCAATAATCTACTTATGAAACTGCGCCACATCGTCCTTGTCGCTGCGCTCCAGCTTTCGACGTCGTTCTGCCTTGCTCAAGCGCAGCGCGGAACTCTGATCCACGAAGAAACCATTCGCGTCTCCCCTAGCGCCGACACTGCCAAACTCGGTACTGCGGATCGCGGCCACGAACTTATCATCATTGACAGCAGCCGCGACTGGACCCACGTGCAAGCAATTCTCCGTGAGCCTCGCAGAGATGCTGACGAAGACGACCCCGAATCCGAAGGCAAGACCATCACCGGATGGGTTTTGACCAAAGGGCTGGTCGGCCAGAATACTGCCAACGGCGACAAGATCGTGTTCGGCGAAGCGGTCGATTCCGAAGACCAAGCGAGCCGTCGACGCGGGCGACGTGACGCCGCGCAGGACGCAATGCGTCTCTACTACCGTGTCTACGACCTGTTCCCAACTTCCCCGCTGGCGGGCGAAGGCCTGTATCGCGCGGCCGACATTCGCTGGCAGATCGATCGTTCCGACATCATGACACGTCCTTCCGCCCGCGAGCGAGATGCCTACATGCGAGGCCAGATCGACGAGGAATGGATGAAGCTGGTGATCAAGAAATTCCCGGGAACGAAGTGGGCTGATCTCGCCGCTTTCCACATGCTCGAAAACAAGCTCTGCGGCGATTGGCAAGGAGCCTCAAAGTGTCCGGAAAAAGAGGCTGACATGTACGAGAAGTACGCCAAGGAACATTCACAATCTACGGCTGCCCCGGAGGCACTGTACCAGGCAGCGTGGCGTCAGTCCGCCTTGATCGAGATTTACAAAACGGAAGCTAACCAGAAAAAATCGGAAGCCGCCAAGGCGCAAGCCCTCGATCTGGCGCAACGAGTTGTTAGTCAGTACGGCCAGAGCGAGTGGGCTCTGCGCGCACAGACTCTCACCTATTACATTCAGCAGGGCGTGGTAACGTGGGGAAATTCACCCGACTGATCTATGAGCGCCGACCGCAGCGGAAGCTTTCGAGTCGCCATGTTTGGCATGGGAATCACAGCCGTATTCCTTTCCTACCAACTGCTCACGGATTCTCCATCTCCTATCTCGCGTAACTCCACACTGATGCTGGCCTTTGTCGTCTTGTGTCCTCCATCGGTTCTGTCACTCGCATTCGGTACCATCGAGATCGGTTCCCACAGCTTTTACCTGCTTTGGGCCTTGATTGCCGCGCTCAATGGTGCGCTCTATGCGAGTATTCGCGCATTGATTGCGAGAGTCGCGCAACGCTCCGATTAATGCCCGCGCAACCTTCCAACATTCTTTTCTGCGATACTGATTCTCCGATTTTTCCCGGGAGGACGATTGAACGACTACCTGCTCGCGCTAATCCTTGGCATCGTTGAAGGAATCACCGAATTTCTGCCGATCAGTTCCACGGCACATCTGCGCCTCTCAGAGGCATTACTGCATATCAGCCTCTCGGACGGGTACTGGAAGATGTTTTCCATTGTCATCCAGTTAGGGGCGATCCTGTGTCTGCCGGTCTACTTTTGGAGCCGCATCACAAAACTTTTCTCGACCTTTCCTCGCGGCGAAAGTGGCAACCGTACTGCACTCACGCATCCGCTCGGGCTGACGATGGTAGCGTTTGTGGTCACAGCGATCCCGTCATTTCTGCTCGCAAAGATAATCGGAAAGCACCTTGAAAATCTGGTCATCGTTGGATGGTCATTGCTGATCGGCGGAATCGTGATGTGGATTGTCGACGCCACGCACGCCAAAGCAGAAGCTACGGGACCGACTGCCAGCAGCAGCATTCGTACGTGGAATATGGAAGACATGGGCCTCGGGCAATCGATCTGGATCGGCCTCTGCCAGATCCTTTCCGCCGTGTTTCCGGGCACGTCGCGTTCGATGTCGACCATCGCCGCCGGACAGATTGCCGGAATGTCGCGTGCCGCGGCGCTGGAGTTTTCATTCTTCGTATCTATTCCCACAATGGCCGCGGCCACTCTCTATACGCTCTATAAATCGCTTCGCGGAAAGGGTGAGAATCCGATCGGAGTATCCCAGATCGATGCACATGGCTGGATCGTGCTGGCGATCGGATTTGCCGTCTCCTTCCTAGTGGCGTATGCGTCAGTGGCATGGTTCATGGGGTGGGTGCGAAAGCGAGGGTTCACCCCGTTCGCGATCTACCGCATCATCGTAGGAGTACTGGTGCTAGCGTTCGCGGCAAGACTAGCGTGAAGCAGCAGTTAGCGCAACCAGGGGTTCCTTCGTGAACCTTCGTGACCTTAGTGGTTCAAGCTCTTGAATTCCAAGTGCTACCTGCTAAGTGCCAATTGCTGTTTGAGATAACCACATCAACACCACCCGAATTCCCCGATTGTAGGAACTTCCGCTTCTTGGCATAATAGTTCCGCTCTGGCCGATTACGGCGTCGAAGCGGTGTCTTCGACGGTGAACCCGGCCCACATGGATTATCTGGCAGCGATTTTTGTTCCCACCGGGAACCGGCGGCTCAATGAGCTGATCGGGTTCCTGATGTGCGTCTCCGCGCTCCTCCTTCTTCTTGCGCTTGTTTCCTATTCGCCACTGGATCCCTCGTGGAACAGCGCCTCCGTCTTGACCGGCTCTCACTCTGCCCGCAACTGGATCGGAATTGTCGGGGCTTACACCGCGGATGCCGTCCTTCAGTTCTTCGGCATCGGTGCGTTTCTGCTGGTGATCTTTCCGGCGATGCTGGGAGTCCGCTGGTTCCGCTCGATGAAAGTGCAGTCTCCGATGGCCAAGAGCCTCGGCGGAATTTGGCTGGTGATGTTCGTTCCGGCCATGCTCGCATTGCTGCCCGGACACTTGCGTTGGACCCACGTAATCCCGATAGAAGGCCTGCTCGGACGCGTCGTCGGCGACTTCTTGATCCACTACCTGAATCTGGTTGGCGCTTACATCGTGTGCGCCACGGTTCTCGCGGTCGCACTGTATCTCTCGACCGCATTTTCGTTCTCGGCAATTCAGGTTTGGGCTCCGACGCGCTTTGCATTCGTCACCGCACTTTGGAGTCGTTACAAAGACTGGCAGCAGGAGCGCACCCGCAAGCGGCAACAGAAGGAACTGGAACAGCGGAGAATTTCGAAGCCAATTGTCAAGACGCAACTGATTCCATCGAGACCGGGGGCACCATCGCAAGCCGCGCCAGAACCGCGCCGCACGGGAATTGAGCGCATGATGGCTGAGGAAGAGTCCTCGAAAGCTCCAGCCAGGGGGGCTACGGGCGGGATTCTGGCAGATTCTCTGCCGCCAGCCGTGCCCGCAGCAGACGCCGCGGACCCTGAAGTCACGGAGCGCGCCGACAGCGGGCAGAAGGCGAAGACGACGATGCCCCGCATCGCCGGCGGCTACAAGTTGCCCTCGAGCAGCCTGTTGCAGCGTCCGGACGAGCAACAAGCGGTCGACGCCGATGAACTCAAACTGCTTGCCCAAGTTCTCACGGAGAAGTACTCCGAGTTCGACGTTCACGGACAAGTCACGCAGATCAATCCCGGTCCGGTGGTCACGACCTTCGAGTTCAAGCCCGAAGCTGGCATCAAGTACAGCCGCATCACGAACCTGGTTGACGATCTCTGCCTCGCATTGAAAGCCGAGAGCATTCTGGTCGAGCGTATGCCCGGAAAGAGCACCGTGGGCATTCAAGTACCGAATCGCCAGCGCGAGATCATCTTTCTGCGCGAGAACATCGAGTCGCAGGAGTTCATGGGCTCGAAGTCGCGGCTCACCATGGCGATGGGCAAAGACATTAACGGCCGCATCGTCACCGCCGACCTTGCCGGGATGCCGCACCTGCTGATTGCCGGATCAACCGGCGCGGGAAAGAGCGTCGCGATCAACGCGATGATCATGTCGATCTTGTACAAGGCAACACCCGATCAGGTACGCCTGATTCTGGTGGATCCGAAACGCCTGGAACTTGGGAACTACGAAGGCGTTCCGCATCTGTATACGCCGATCATCACGGAACCGAAGCTGGCAGCGAATGCCCTGCGGAACGCCGTGCGCGAGATGGAGCGCCGCCTGAAGTTGCTGGCGTCCAAAGGCGTGCGCAATATCGACCAGTACAATCGGCTATTCGATCAGGGCGAAACGCCCAGCCTGTTTGGCGAGGATTCGGACGACAAGCCGATTCCTTACATCGTCATCATCATCGACGAACTGGCCGACCTGATGATGCTCGACTCCTCGAACGTGGAGGAATCGATCACGCGCCTCGCGCAGATGGCGCGCGCAGTCGGAATTCATCTGGTGCTGGCAACGCAACGGCCTTCCGTAGATGTGATCACAGGTTTGATCAAGGCAAACTTCCCTGCCCGCGTTTCGTTCCGCGTGGCGACGAAAGTAGATTCACGCACGATTCTCGACGCGAACGGCGCAGAAGCATTGCTGGGCAAAGGCGACATGCTGTATCTGCCTTCCGGATCGGCGCGCGTGCATCGCTTGCACGCTCCGTTTGTCACGGAAAAAGAGATCGCAGCCGTCGTTGAATTCTGGAAAGCGCAGGGGCAAGCGGAATACATCCACCACTTCCTCGAGGTTCCGAAGGAAGAACGCGATGCTGCAGGCGGAACAGCGGGGGGAGAACCTGGTGAAACGGGGGAGGGCGGGGACGATCCCATGTACGGCGATGCCGTGAAGCTCGTCGTGGAGTTTGGCAAAGCTTCTACTTCCCTGCTGCAGCGCCGTTTGCGCATCGGCTACGGCCGCGCGGCGCATCTGATCGACCTGATGGAGCAAGATGGAATCGTCGGTGCCGCTGATGGCCCGAAGCCGCGCGAAGTCCTGAAACGCCCAGACTGGATTTCCGAGATCGAGGAGTCGATGAGGTAGAGAGTAGGGAAGAAAAAAAGAAGGGCGGCTAAGAGCCGCCCTTCAGTGCTTTTATCAGCAGAAGTTAGAACTTGAACACGATTCCAACCGGGAAACGGAAGTTCTTGCTGCTGGTCCCGCCGTTGCCGTGCAGCATCATCCAGTCCGCCGCTCCGCGGAATGACATGTTCTTGTTGATGTTGATGTCGACTCCACCGCCGGCCAGTACTGCCATACCATTGCCGGAACCGGTTGCTCCCTCGAACGAAGCGGATGCATGATCGCCACCGATCAGGACATGCGCGAACGGCGTGTAGGCCTTGTTGGCGCGCAGCGAGATCTGAGGCCCGAAGGTGTAGGTGTAGTTGTTGAAGCTCACACCATCCTGGCTCTTGTAGGCAGAGCCGAAGTCGGCCGTTACGCCGAACCAGTCATTGAGGTTGCCGTTGAATGCGAGGTCGAAACCGTTCGCATTCACGCCACCCTCAAGGCGCGTGTATTGATACCCACCGAAGAATTCCGCCTTCGGATGGTCGGATTCAGCTGCGACAGCAGACATGCAGAAGAGTCCTAAGAAGATTCCCAAAACCGCTAGCTTTCGCACGTGTTGCCTCCCAAGAAGGTTCAGCAGAAATTTGCTTCCGTAACCATTCAAACCGAGCGAAAAGTACCTTGCAAGTAACCGAGAGCATTGTCCTCTAGTAACCCAATGGTTAGTGTTTTGGGAGGTGAATACGATTGTAACTATATAACAATAAAATACTTAATCGGCTACCCAGTCGCGGAAGCGTTCTTTCATGCTGCGTACCCACCCCGGCATCCAGGTCTTGTAGCGGAGCATTACATTCGCAGTGACGTTCTTCGTCTCGCGCGTGGCGAACTTGTTGCTGAAGATGAGGTAGTAAACCCCTGCTCCTGCGGGGAGGTCGGCCTGCATGGAACCCTTTGAGACGCGGCCGCTTTCGTAGACGGCGCTGGTGGCGTACCCGTTTTGCCAGACTGCGAAAGCGGGTTCGCTCAGGACGTAGACTTCAATGTCGTTGTCGGCGGTCTTATCTTTGTCTTTGGACTTTGGGCTGGGCTTCGAATCGGCCGATGATGCGATGAACTGGCCTACGATCGAGACGTTGGTGGAGCCTTCGGGCAGCGTGAACTTGTAGTAGCGGAAGCTGTGTCCTGTGACGGTGAACGGAGTTTCGAGGATCGGCTGATCCTGTTTCCATCCGACCATCTCCTGCAGGCCCTGGGCGAATGGACCATCGCTCATCGCGGACCACACGATCAGCGAAACCAGAAACGCAACCAGAATCCAGCGGAACACGCGGGGCTTGCGGCGCGGCTGGACGAGTTCCGGCGCCAACTCGCCGACTACGGCTGCTTCTTTCGGAGGCAGGCTGATCGGTTTACCGCATTGGAGGCAGAACTGGGCTCCGTCGGGAAGGCTGGCGCCGCATTTGCTGCATCCGAGAATCACCTTCGCGGCGGGCGATGTGGCGCTGTTGGTCGGTGTACTCACCGGCACTCCACTTCAAAATGTGAGCCAAACCATCAGGAAAGGCGGGGGAACGTGCAAACTTTCAGGGACTGCATTCCTGGATGCAGCCGATATTAGCACAGGTTCGTAATGAGCTATGAGCGGGGAAAGATATCTTTTTCGCGAAGCGTGATGCAGGGTGCAAAAACCAAGCGTTATCGACGGCATCGTACCCGCCGTGGCAATGTAAAGGCCGGGCCACACGCCGCTACAGAAGCCGGGCCGGCAGCCCTACGTTTTGCTACCGTCCAGGCCTAACTCTTTCGCTACTGGTTTCAGGGCTTCTATGCAGAAGGCTATGTGTTCGTCTAGATCTACGCCTAAGTCGGCGGCGCCTTTGATTATGTCGTCGCGATTGACTTTTCTGGCGAAGGCTTTGTCTTTCATTCTCTTTCTTACGGACTTCACGTCGACTTCCGCTAGCGACTTGCTGGGCTTGATCAGGGCTACGGCGGTAATGAATCCGGCTAGTTCGTCGCAGGCGAAAAGAGATTTTTCCATTGGAGTATCGCGGGTGACGCCGGAGTATTCGGCGTGACTCATGATGGCGCGTCGGATTTCGTCGGAGTATCCGCGCTCTTTGAGGATTTCGTTTCCTTTATATGGATGTTCTTCGGGCGTGGGCCAGCGTTCGTAGTCGAAGTCGTGGATCAGTCCGACGATGCCCCAGAGGTTCTCGGCGTCGGGGGAGGGGTCGCCGTATTTGCGAGAGCAGGCGCGCATGCAGGCCTCGACGGCCAGGGCGTGCTTGCGCAGGCTCTCGGATTGGGTGAATTCGGTTAGGAGATTCCAGGCGGCTTCTCGGGTTAGGTTCGTCATTGGCTCAGATTCTAACCGCTAACTACAGGGGTCAGGGGTCAGGGGTCAGGGGTCAGGCGAGAGAAAAACACAGCTGAGGTCGTAAAGGAAAATCGGCCACTTTGCCTGCCGAACCAAAGTGGTAAACAAAGAATAACTCGACCGGTTGCTTTCGGGAATCCACGTTTCACGCGCCATTTGCGCTTGTTTTCGCACTCGAACTTCGGCTGCTGCGTTTTTGGTGCATTTTTTTGTTGACTTCCACAGGCTGATTGTCGCAGATTGAGACTCGCTCGACAGGAAGCTCCCCCAAGTCATTCCTGCTCTGTAATTTAAGTTGTACGGAGAGCCCGCTCTGGCACTCCCACAACCCGATGGCTACGACTCTTGCCCCGGTAGATTCACGGGAAGTCGTTCGTTGCGATCACTGCCTGCTGGTGCAATTCCGCACATCCAATAACAACTGCCGGCGCTGTCACGCGTCTCTGGACGA